>Ga0272442_10006422_pt1 | contig 15454 bp, 16 predicted proteins | sample SSMForm2O_FD_200262 | JGI IMG/M metagenome (GOLD analysis project Ga0272442, IMG submission 200262) | Marine sediment archaeal communities from Little Sippewissett salt marsh, Falmouth, MA, United States - SSM-Form-2O | ecosystem: Environmental > Aquatic > Marine > Wetlands > Sediment ...
GGCTGGGCAGTTCGAGATCATGGAGGAGACCCGGGACCACCTGACATGCAGAGTGAAGCATTAAAAAGATATATAAACAGTAGTTGATATCTACCGGCATCGTAAATCGTGGTACTGCCGGATCATTTGCGTTCAGGAGATTCGGCCCGGTCTTTACAGCAGTACGAACGCACCCCGCTTTTATGTTTGATTCTTTTTCGCAGCAGCCTTTCATTCCGCACCCGGATTTAACGGCACCGGGCATGTTGTTTCCGGATACTTCAGATGCGGGTAAGAACGCTCAGTCACGGCGTTTCATCGAAAAAACGCTCCCACTATCGGAGTCACGAGCTTTTCTTTCATTGACGTTGGGAAATGCATAGGGTATATTACTAAATAAGTAAATTACTAATTTAGTAAAGGAACTTAAAATGAAAGTGCCGACCGAGCTGAAGCACAAGCCCGTGATCGTGTCCGAGGAGTACGACAAAGTCGACGGCCGTCTGGCAGGTAAATCCGACGCGAAGGGGCTCTCCCTGGGACTGGCCCAGTGGAACGACCGGGGCAGGGTCGATATTTCCGCGAAGATATGGCGTCACACGGGAGAAAAGTGGTCCAGGCAGTCCGAGGAGCTGCCCCTGCACCGGGTTCTCGACCTCGCGATACTCATCTGCAGGACCCGGCTTTTCTTCATGGAACGGTACAGGAAGAGTAAAGACCACTATCCGAATTACCCCCTGCTGTACAGGATCGGGCTGCAAGGCGGTGCGATGAACGTAGCCGTATGCACGGACAACGAGCATATCGAGGAAGACATCGAGCTTTTCGACGACCGCCTTCACATGGATGATGAAATCATCAGCGAGCGGCTGAACGTCCTGTACGGATTGCTGAAAGATCTGAACGCGGTATAGGGGAATGCGGGGCGGATATCATGCCGCCCCTGCCGTACCGCAGCGGGCACCCCGGATTTTTCCATAAATAATCATCCCCCGAAAAATATCTAAAAAATCTACAAAAATATTGTTAACCAGCTTGACAATATAGTTAAGCTAGTTTATATTATGGTTAATCAGATTAACCATAAGGAGTCTGTCATGAAAAAACTAGATTTTACGCGTGATTCAGTCGTGTCCCTTCTCTCGAAAATGGCGGTGCCGGCCATCATCGCCATGGTGGTAAACGGGCTCTACTACCTTGCGGACGCGGCTTTCGTCGGCATCGGCGTGGGAAGCGGGGCGCTCGGGGGGCTTGCGGTGGTTTTTCCCGTGCAGATGTTCATCATCGCGTGGGGAGCCATGATCGGCCTGGGTGTGGCGTCCATCATCTCGAGGAAGCTCGGCGAAGGGGATGAGCGTGCCGCCTGCGGGGCCGGCATGAACGGGATAAGTCTCGCCCTGATTTCAGGCGCGGTTTTTACCGCGGTCACGATAGCCACGGGACAGACCCTTGTCTCAGGGCTCGGTGCCACCGCTGAAAACACGGCCGCGGCCGCGGGCTACCTCGGTGCTCTGCGTTGGGGGTTCGTTTTCGTGTTCCTGAGCATGGTGGGCTTCAACATCACCCGTGCCCGGGGGGATGCGAAATCAGCGGGATTCGGAATGCTCCTGGGAACGGTGGTGAACCTGGCGCTCGATCCCCTGTTTATCTTTGTATTCGACATGGGTGTCGCGGGCGCCGCCTGGGCAACCGTCATTGCCCGTGCAATATCCACGTTCTACTTCTTCACACTTTTGAGGAAAAAGTCGAAATCTCCCAAAAAGGCTTCGCACATAATATCGGAACGGTCCGCCGCCCGCACGATCGAATTGGGTCTGCGCCTGGACGGGGCCGTAACAGGTGAGATCCTCTTCCTGGGCGTCGGCACCTTCCTCTCCCAGCTCTGCCCCTCGGTGGTGGCGGTCATAGTCAATCTATACCTCAGGAAACTGGGAACCGGAGCGGATCTCGCCCTGTACGGCATACTGAGCAGGGTCCATGTGTTCATTATCATGCCCCTGCTCGGGCTCTCACAGGGATTCCAGCCCGTGGCGGGTCACAACTTCGGGTCGCGCGCGATGGACAGGGTCCGTACCGCCGTTCTTTTATCCCTGTCCGCCTCCGTGGGAATAGGAATTATTCTGTTCATGGCACCGGAGATCGTGCCTGCGGCGGTACTCGGACTCTTCACCCGGGATATCCAAGTCATCGAGCACGGTATAGTCCCGCTCAGAATGACGCTTGTCGCGGTACCCCTCGTCGGGCTACAGATCATCGGCTTTTCACTCTTCCAGGCGGTCGGGAAACCGGGGAGGACCCTCCTGCTTTCACTCTCCAGGCAGCTCATCTTCCTGGTCCCCCTTCTCATTGTACTCCCGTCCCGTTTCGGCATAAACGGGCTGTGGGCCGCTTTTCCGGTCGCGGACATCTTTTCGGCGATACTCTCTTCCGTATTCATCGCGGGTTTCCTCAGTGGGGCCCGTGCCGCCGGCGAGAAAGGCGGAAATGCAATGATGGCAGCGGCTAAACAGCCTGACAGGAAAGCGGGCGTTTTATACAGCGGAAAGACGCATAGAATCTTAAACATGGACATGATCGACAGCGGGGCCGGTCTCGAGGTCCTGGGAGGGAGAACATGACAGCCACGGTGATACGCGAGTCCATAGACTGTTTGAAAATCGGTATGTTTGGGTTATTATTGCATTGGAGCGGGCCGTCACCGGCCTGTGTTCGGGATACGGGGAGGCACGATGAAATGAACCATGCGGGGGGTGGCCCATGGGGGGATCGATAGGAGAGGAACGTGCCTACAAGCTGATGGAGGAACTCCTCTGGACGATCGAAGAGTACGTTTCACTGGCAGCGGTTCCCAAGTCGTACGGTACCGAATTGAAGTTTTTCAGGCTGGACATACACCTGATCGGCACGGTGGGCAACAATCCGGGTATTAACGTCACCGAGATCGCCCGGATTCATAAAATAACCAAGAGCGCGGTCAGCCAGGCGATGAAGAAACTCGTTTCGCGCAGGCTCGTCCGGCGCTTTCAGGTGCCGGAGAACAGGAAAGAGGTACTGTTCGAGCTGACCGATACGGGCCGGGCCGTGTTTGAAGCCCACAGGGCCTTTCACGAGCGGGTTGAAAAACCTTTTGTCAGTGAGATCGCTTCGTTCCCGGAAACGGATGAGGCGGGTATCCGCAAGCTCCTTGACCTGCTGTCGCGCAGGGCCGCGGAGGTCAGGCGGCTGGAGGGTATGGAATAAAGGAAATCCTACTTTTCCGCTTTGGGAAAAACGATTATTAGAGTAGTGAGGCAGCAGCGAACATGGAAAACTACGGAGGTGGGGCACCATGCCGAGAGTCCAGCATTTTGACATTCCGGCTGAAGATCCTGAAACCCTGCGGGGATTCTATGAAGAGGTGTTTGGATGGAAATTCGAGAAATGGGGCGATCCGACCGGTCAGATGGATTACTGGATGATCTCTACCGGAGAGGATGAGCCCGGAATAGACGGCGGGATGTCGAAAAAACAGGGGCCCGAGGACCGGGCCGTCAACACCATCGGTGTGCCGGATGTCGATAAATATATCGAGCGTATTGAGAAAAACGGGGGAACGATCACCATGCCGAAAACGGCCATTCCCGGTGTCGGTTGGATTGCCGGTTTCCTGGACCCCCAGGGAAACGGTCATATGATCATGCAGGACAATCAGAATGCACGATGACCCGCCGGAAGAAATCCAGGCGGTACAAGCTTGCCGATTGAGAGAATTATAATGCCGTAATAGGACCATGATAAATAAAACAAGGCTCTCGAAGTACCTGCGCTGCACCGCGAAGGCTGTTTTGACCGCGGTGGCGGCGTTCTGGCTCGTATTCGCCCTTCTGTCAGGCGCGGGAAGCTACGGCGGGGGCGTGCGGGGCATCATCATGAACAGTCCGAACGCGTTGCCGTGGGTGGTTTTCCTCGGGGTGATTTATGTTGCATGGCGATGGGAGCTCGTTGGAGGGGCGCTGGTCGCGGGAACGGGGCTGTTCACCGTCTTTGCTTTCGACACCCTCCGGTCTCCCCCCGTATTTTTTTTACTGTCTTTCCCGCTCGCGGTGCTGGGAGGATGTCTGATTGCGGGCCGGTATTTAATGATAAAATCACGGGTTAGAAACGAATGAGGATGAAGATATACTTTGCAGGCTCCATCCGCGGCGGAAGGGAGGACCGGGAGTTATACGCTCGATTGATCCGGTATATCGGCCGGTACGGCGAAGTCCTGACCGAGCATGTGGGCGACCCGGCTTTGGGTGATCGCGGGGAAGCCGGGTTTACGGATGCGTCCATTTATGCTCGGGACCTGTCCTGGATCGAGGGAGCGGACGCGGTCGTGGCCGAAGTCACCGTTCCGTCCATCGGAGTCGGCTATGAAATCGCAAAAGCCGAATCATTACACAAGAAGACTCTGTGCCTCTACAGGGAGGAGAAAAATAAACGTTTATCCGCCATGATAAGCGGAAATCCCAATGTTGACATCATCCGTTATAACGAAGTTGAAGAGGCGTTCAGGGGTATTGATCGTTATTTCGAATCCCTGCACTGATCAAGGGAAGGGCTCTCATCCTGTAGGTGAATGATCATGAAGTGCCTCATTGTCTGCAGCTCGGTCCACCACGGCAACACAAGGAAAATCGCGAACGCGATGGCTGAAATACTGGATGCCGAATTGGCGGGACCGGGGGAGGTCGATACCGGAGATCTTGAGTCCTACGATTTGATCGGGTTCGGCTCGGGCATTTATTTCGGAACCCATCACCGGAGCCTCCTTCGGTTCGCTGACAAATTACCGGAGCTGCGCGGTAAGCGGGGATTCATCTTCTCGACGAGCGGTGTAGGGAACGCGGGTAATATGGTTCACAATATAAGGCTCGGAATACCCCACTACCATGTTCCGCTGAGAAAGAAGCTGGCTGCGAAGGGCCTGGATATCAGAGGAGAGTTCGACTGCCGCGGATTCGATACCGCGGGACCGTTGAAAATCATAGGCGGCATACGCAGGGGAAGGCCGGATAAAAGAGATATCAAGAGGGCAAGAACTTTCGCGGCGGGCCTACTGGAGAAGTTAGGATGAAAGCGGAGACTGGCAGCCTGTCGAAGCCTTTCTTATCACATACGCGAACATACTGTTCAGTCACGGATTCTGCCCGGAATGCGCCCGCAAGCTCTATCCCGGTATCTACGACGAAACGGATCGAGGAGAATAGAGAGGCGGGACCGTCTCGCCATAGCGGGCCGCTGATCGGCTTGCGGCTTATAAAAGCTCGCGGATCATAAAAAAATGAATTTTTGTAATACGATGTGTTTAAAAAAGGGGTGCGTGAATGGATTACGAAAAATGCGACGTGCGGGTGCAGAAACGAAACAGGACATTCAGGATCGTTATTCTCGTCCTGGTGCTGGTTTTTTCAACGATACTCGGTATACTCCATCAGCATCCGACGAGCTGGAAACCTCCGGGTGTCGATGCGTTCTGTCCTTTCGGCGGGATTGAGTCGGCGCTCTCGCTCGTGACGACGGGCAGGATGCTGAGCCGAATCGCCTGGAGCTCCTTCACCCTTCTCGGCGCAGTGCTCGTTCTTGCCGTGCTGTTCCGGCGTTCGTTCTGCGGATACCTCTGTCCGCTCGGCACACTGCAGGAACTGTTCGGCAGGCTCGGAAAAAGGATATTTAAAAAGCGATACACGGTTTCCCCGGGGGTCGACAGGCCGGCCCGTTACCTCAAGTACGCGATGCTCGTCGTATTCGTCGGGCTGAGCTGGGTACTCGGTACGCTCGTCATTCGGCCGTACGATCCGTGGGCCGCGTACCATCACCTTACCTCGTCCGACCTCTTCGTGGAGTTCAGTATCGGGTTCGGAGTCCTCGTCCTCTCTCTCCTGGGGTCGATGTTTCTCGAACGCGTTTTCTGCCGGTACCTCTGTCCCATGGGCGCGTTTCTGGCGCTCATAAACCGGATCGGCAGGTTCAGGGTGAAAAGAAACACTGACAGCTGTATACAGTGCAGGAAGTGCGACCGGGTATGCCCGGTCGATATAGAAGTTTCGGCCGTCGAGCAGGTACAGTCCTCCGAATGCATCAACTGTAACGAGTGCGTAAACGTGTGCCCGGTCCGGGATACCCTGTATATCGGGACCCGAAGAGATACGAAAATCGGGTCCGGTTTATTCATGCTGATAACGGTGCTGATCTTCGCCGCTGTCGTCGCGGTGGCGAGCTTCACCGGAGGGTTTGAATGGAAGCAGAAGACCATCGAGGAAACAACCGCTGAGACGGGTGTTTTCGATCCCGAGGCAATCAAGGGAAGCGATACATTCAGGAGCGTGTCGGAGATAACGGGGATAGAGAAGGAACTGTTCATGGATGAATTCGATCTCTCCGAGGAGGAGTTCGAGCTTCCCATAAAGGATTCCGCTCACCGTGAGGGTTCGGAGTGGGAAACGGAAGAGGTCCGGGAGTTTGTCAGGAAAATGATAGAATAGACCGTCTTTATTCGGATAGCGTATAATGAGAGCGAATGCCGGGTTCGAGTTTCAAGAAATAGGTATTATGATGAGCTTTCACATAAATAGAGCGAATTTCGAGTTTCAATAAATATATATAATGTGGAGCTTTCACATAAATTAGACACACTCGTGCCGGTGAACTTCAGTATTTTATGAAATAAATTAGAGATGATTATCATGTTTAAGAACTATTTCATAGTAAAAATGAAAAACTCGAAGTTCACCCTAAATAAGACACACTATTTCCGGTTCCGGTGGACTTCAGTAATTAATGAAACAAAATACGAATAATTATGATATTTAAAACTACCCAAGGGTACAAGATGAAAACTCGAAGTTCACCCTAATTGAATACAGGAGCCGGGTGACAGGATCTTTCACCGGAGGACATGTTGAATCAGAACCTCATGGCGTGGGAAATCTCGGGAATTCTTTTTATCATCGCCGCGGGCTCATTGTTCCATTTCATCTATCCCTGGACCGGGGGTGCTCCGGCTGCGGGTATATTCTTTCCCGTAAACGAGAGCGTGTGGGAGCACCTCAAGCTCGGTTACTGGTCCGTCCTGGTCTACGCCATAATCGAGTACTCCTTTATCGGCCGCGGGCGTCCCGTCTTTATTACGGCAAAGGCGGGCGGTATTCTCGTTCTCCAGCTCTTTATCCTGGGGTTTTTTTACGGCTATCACCTTTTCATTCACCGAAACATCTTTTTACTTGATATTTTTTCATACATCATCGGAGCGGTCTTGTGCCAGGTGGTCAGCCTGATCATGCTGAGACGGATAAGACCGTCCGGCGGACTCATCGCGGCTGGAATTTTTTTTCTGGTGCTGCATGCCGCACTGCTGGTGTTCTTCACCTTTTTCCCGCCGAAGCTGCCCCTCTTTATGGACGGCCGAACGAAGACCTACGGTATGGGCCGGAGAATTTGAATCGCTTCTTTACAAAATCCGTTCCCCGTGATGATGCCATCACCGTTTTTCAAGGTTGTCAAAAATAACAACTTATGATATGGTTATCACAATTCTAATTTTCCACATAATAAGCGATGACCGGTGTATGGCCGGGATACGACACTCGGGAATTCCGCTCGTACGCGATGGTGAGTGTTCGGGCTTGCACGGGACGAAAACCATAAGCGGGAGAATCAGATGAGCCTACTGATCAGAGGAGGGTATGTAATAACGTCCGCCGCGGACAAAGAGGATGGCGTTATTGAGAACGGCGCGGTTTTCATTGAGGAAGACAGGATCGTTGAAGTCGGGGGTTATGAGGGACTGGCAAAAAAACACCCCGATGCCGAGGTGAAGGGCAATAAAAAAATGCTCCTCATGCCCGGTCTCGTGGACGGCCACAGCCACGGCGGGGGCCTTACGTTCATACAGGGGGGCATGCTCTTCGATTTTCTCGAAAACGCCCTTATCGACTGGGCTTACATGGTCGGTATTGACCCAGGGCTGAATGCGACCCTCAGCGCAGTCCGCCACCTGAGAAACGGGTGTACGACCATGCACCACAACAACTGGGGTGAGGAGCCGAACCGTATCGAGAACGCGGAGAAGTTTATCGAGGCTTACCGGAAGGCGGGGATCAGGCTCGCCTATTCCCCCGGAGGCAGGAATGTGAACAGGCTCGCCCTGGACGAGGAGGATTTTATCGAGACCCTTCCTCCCGACCTTCGGGAGTTCGCCCTTCCCATGGTATCCTACGACAAGTCGGACTTCGTGGATAAATATATAGAGCTCTTCGAAGAGCTCTATGAAAAGTATAACGGCGACATGACCCGGGTCATCATGGGACCGAGCTGGGTACAGGGGTGCACTGACGACTTCCTGGAGCGGGTCAAGGAAACCGCCGATGCCCACGGGAAGGTGCAGATACATATCCATACGCTGCAGACGCCGGTTCAGAAGGCCTACGGGTTGAAGAAGTACGGCAAGTCCCTGCTCTTCCATCTCGACGATCTCGGCCTCGTCGACGAGAACCTCACACTCGGCCATGCGGTGTTTCTCACGCAGGAGGACATCGATCTGCTTGCAGAAAAGAAGTCGTCGACCACCCATCACCCGAGCTGCAATCTTGCGGTCCGCAACGGTATTTCACCTGTGTACGAGCTGTACAGGGCCGGAGTGAACGTGGCGCTCGGCATCGACGACAAGGGGATCAACGATGACGAGGACGCGATCATGGAGCTCCGTTTGATACACCGTCTTCACCGGGTATCCGGTTTCAACCTTTCCGAAACGCCTGCATTGAGCGCGTACGACGTACTCGGGATAGGTACGATAAACGCCGCGCGTGTCTGCGGATTCGAGGGAGAGGTCGGGGAGCTGAAGCCCGGAATGAAGGCGGATGCGATTCTGGTCGATCTCAAAGAGGTGACCGAAGATCCATGGGTGTCACCTGACCTGCCTGTTGCCGAGGCGTTCATACACCGCGCAAAGGGTTCGCACGTGGACACGGTGCTGGTGGACGGGAAAGTCGTCATGGAGGGGCGGAAGTTCCTGACCGTGGATGTGGACGGTCTCTACGAAGAGGTGCGAAGGGCCGCTTCCGGGGGAATCGGCAAAGAGCAGCGGGCGTTCGCGGATACGCTTCAGAAGATAAAACCGTACTATCAGAAGTGGTACGAAGGCTGGGACGAGATGGAGTACAGGCCGTACTACGTGATGAACAGCGGTATTTGACATACGTGTTTTGCGCGCTCTGCGCGCTTCGCGCGCTTTGCCGGGGATTTCGATTAAATAGATGTTGACATATTACGTACAGGGTCTACAATCTACAGTATATTAAGGCGAATATCGGGGTCGAGTTTCAAGAAACTCGAGTTTCAATAGAGAGGGATAATGGGGACTTTCACCTGCATGAAGTACGTTATTGCCGGTGAACGTCGGTAACGCATGAAATAAGATGGAAATGATTGTCATGTTCGATACCTGTTGCAAGCTGTAAAGATAGTTTCGAAGTTTACCCTATTAATTGCCTGTAGAGATGACGTGAAAATAGCCACCGTATCCGAGAGCGCGTTTCAGCTTCTGAAGGCCAAGATCATTACCGGGGAGATCGGGCCCGGAGTCAAGCTCGACGAAAGAAGGATATCGGAGTGGCTGGACATTTCCCGTCCGCCCATACGGGAGGCGTTCAGGAGGCTGGAATCAGAGCACCTCGTGTACACGATCCCCCGGAAGGGCACCTTCGTATCGCCCATATCCAGGAAGGATTTCATCGAGCTGTATCAGGTACGTTGCATGGCCGAATGCTGTGCGGTCGAGATACTCGAGGAAAATAGAATGGAGGTGGGAGGGCTCGAGGACGTTATAGAGGATGCTGACGAGGGTAGAATTCTTACCGACGCCACACCCGCGCAGGAGCTCAGCCTCGTGGTGAGGATACAGGCCTTCCACGTCAGGATCGTGGAGGCCGCGAAGAACGTACGGCTGTCCTCATTCTACGAGACGATCAACTCGAACGTGTGCCGGTATACCTATATCTACAGGTCCGTCCCGGACCTGGTCCGGACCTGGACCATGGAGCATCGGCAGATCGCCGATCTCCTGAATCGCGGCGAGTACGGAGAGGCGAAGCACCGTATTTCCGAGCATATCAACGCGTACAGGAGGGGTTCGTTCCTGGAACTTCTGGAAAAGGAAATCGCAAGGAAGAACAGCTCCGGAGAACCGGAGATGTGGCTGAGCCCAGCCACGGAATGATACAGGGATTTATATTACCGTAACGGTAATAAAACACTCATTAAGGAGGAAGGAAATGAAGAGAGTTTTGTCTCTAGCACTTCTCATTGCTTTCGTATTTGCCGCCGGAATGGTTTTCGCCGGGAGCAAAGCCCCGGAGGCTGAGGAAGAGGCTGCGCCTGCCGCAGTCGAGGAAGTCAAGGAGGACGTCTTGAAGATCGGGGTGCTCATGAACCTGACGGGTCCGTGGGCTTCGATCGACGGTCCCGCGTGGAACTCGGTTCAGCTCGCGGTCAAGGATCTCAACGACGCGGGCGGAGTACTCGGGAAGAAGGTCGAGGCAGTCTGTATCGATACGAAGGCCGACGAGGCCGAAACGGTGAGTGCTGCTGTCAGGCTGTGCGAGACGGAGAACGTGAACGCCGTGATCGGTTACTGCGACACCCACTGGGTGCTGACGGCCGCCCCGATCGTGCGTGAATACGGAATACCGTTCATAACCGCGGGTGCGACGCACCCCCGTATCCCGGAGCGGAGCGGCGCATGGCTCGCATGCTTCAGCGACGGGGCGCAGGCTGCCATCGTCGCGGAATACGCGTACAAGGAAAAGGGACTGCGTACGGTATCGGTATGGATCGACAACGCCTGTGATTTCTCGGTGGCGTGCTGCGCGTTCTTCGAGGACGCGTTCAAGCATTACGGCGGCGAGGTCATATACGAAGACTTCTTCGAGACGGACTGGACCGACTATTCGGCGCTCGTAACGAGGCTCAAGAGCAGGCAGGACGAGGTCGATTTCGTGTATGTCGGAGCTATTCCCGGCAACATCGGCATAATCGTGAAGCAGATTCGCGAGGGCGGCATCGGCATGCCGATCTACAGCGAGGACGGCGCGGACACACCGCTTCTCGCCGAGGTCGCGGGCCGGCACGCCGAAGGCGTAATCATCACGAGCCATATGACACTCGAGAGCAAGGAACCGCAGGTGGTCAAGTACATCAAGGGTTACAATGCAATGCACGGCAAAAACCCCGAGAACGCCTTCGCGGCGCTGGGATATGACGCCACCATGCTTATAGCGGAAGCGTGCAGGAAGATCGGGTCCATGGAACCGAAGAAGATCAGCGCGGGCCTGTCCCTCATCAAGTCGCTCAAGGGTGTGACGGGAACGATTTCCTATCCCGCGGGAATACAGGTTCCGAACAAGACGGTGGCTCTGCTCGAAAGCAGGGGCGGCAAGTTTATGCTGATCAAGAACGCGGCGCCCGAGTATATGCCTCCGAAGGAAATCGCGAAGTAACCTGAGGCAGTCTGGGTAGTCGTAAGCGGCCGGAAGAATACGGGTGTTTTCCCCGGGCACTTAACGGGAAAAAAGAATCGAAAGCGGGGACCGGATGAGAAAATCCAGTCCCCGCATTTTAAAAATTTGCAGGGGGGCTGAAGGAGTTTATGCAAAATCGAGCGCAGCGAGCGCAGCAGGGGTTGCTCAGGGTCGAAGGGATGAGCAAGGTCTTCGGCGGGCTGTGGGCGGTACGGGACTACAATCTCGATCTGCCCGAGGGCAAGATTTACGGGCTTATCGGACCGAACGGTGCGGGAAAGACGACGATCTTCAACCTCATTACCGGCGTGCTCAAGGTACATTCCGGCGGAATCTTTTTCAGGGATGAGGATATAACGGCATGGCGCGCGGACCAGAGGGCGAGAATAGGCATTACGAGGAATTTTCAAAATCTTCGCCTGTTCAAGAGCCTCAGCGTACTGGAGAACGTGAAGATCGCCCGGCACATGCATCTCGATTACGGCATTTTTCATACGGTATTTAATCTTCCGCGTTTCCTGAAAGAGGAGAAAGATCTCGACGACTCCAGTGAGGAGATACTGCGTCTTTTCGGCCTTATTGACGAAAGAAACGATATTGCGGGGGAGCTCCCCTACGGGCATCAGCGCAAGCTCGATATCATACGGGCCATTGTAACCGGTGCGCAACTCATACTGCTCGATGAGCCGACCGCAGGCATGAACTCCTACGAGGCGCAGAAACTTTCCGACCTCCTGCTCGACGTGTGGGAGAAATATTCCCTGACCATCATCATCGTAGAGCACAGAATGCCGTTCATTCTCGGCCTTGCGGAGCGCATCCAGGTGCTCGATCACGGCGTTACGATTGCGGAGGGGACCCCGCAGGAGGTCAAGAAGAATCCCAAGGTCATAGAGGCGTACCTCGGAAAGGGAGATCACGGTGCTTAAGGTAGAGGCTATCGACGTTCACTACGGTATCATACCCGCGGTGCGGGAGCTGTCTCTTTCAGTCGAGAAGGGACAGATCTCCACGCTCATCGGGGCGAACGGTGCGGGCAAGACCACGACGCTCAAGGCCATTATGGGGACCCTGCTCCCGAAGAAGGGGCGGGTATGGTATAAGGGGGAGGATGTGACCACCGTCCCCGCGGACCGGCGGGTCGGGATGGGATTCGCGCTCGTTCCCGAGGGCAGGCAGATATTCAGCAAGCTCACGGTGAAGGAGAACCTGGGTCTCGGCGCCTATCACAGGAACGACCGGGAAGGAATCAGAAAGGACCAGGAGTGGATATACGGTCTCTTTCCCGTGCTGCAGGAGCGGGAATCGCAGCTCGCCGGCACGCTCAGCGGGGGCGAGCAGCAGATGCTCGCACTCGGACGCGGGCTCATGAGCCACCCCGAGTTCCTGATGCTCGACGAGCCTTCACTCGGGCTCGCGCCCATAGTCGTAGAGGACATATACGAGGTCATACAGGAAATTAACCGCTCGGGAATCACGATCCTGCTCGTCGAGCAGAATATAAACATGGCGATGAAGATATCGAACTACGCATACGTAATGGAGACGGGTAAGATCAGGGCCGAGGGAGCGGCTGACGAGGTGATGAAGGGGGAAAACATTATGAAGGCGTACCTGGGGGAATAAACGTGATCAGTTCCGAATACCTGATACAGCAGATATTCAACGGGATAGTGTTCGGGGCCATGTATGCCCTGCTCGCGCTCGGAATGACGGTGATTTACGGTATACTCCGGCTCATCCATTTCGCGCATGGGGCCCTCATCACTGTTGGAGCGTTTTCCTTCTACCTCTTCTTCATGGTCCTGGGACTTCCATTCCCGGCGGCGATCGTGCTCATCATCGCCCTCGGGGCCCTCATGGGCCTGGTGCTCGATGTGGTTGCGTACAAAAAGGCGGTGGGCGGTCCGGAGGTGGCGATGCTCATCACGTCGCTCGGTTTCTATATCTTCATAGAGAACCTGATGAAGCTCATCGTATCCCCGCAGCCGTACGCCTTTCATACTCCCGAGTTTCTTGACAGGATATACTCCATGCCGGTCCTTACATTCCGGACCATCGATATCTTCATAGTCGCGACTTCGGTTGGAATTATGGTTTTTTTCACCCTCTTCGTGAAGCGTACGAAAATGGGGGTGGCCATGCGCGCGACCGCCGAGAGCGGCGAAGCGGCGCGCATGGTGGGAATCAACATTAGCAGGGTCATCAGCATCTCCTTTATTATTGCGTCCGCCATTGCGGCGATTACGGGGTTCATGTGGGGCGCGAAGTACGGACAGATCTCATACAACATGGGATTCATGGCGGGTGTCAAGGCGTTTGTTGCCATCGTCATAGGCGGTGTGGGCAGCATTCCGGGGGCGATGCTCGGCGGATTCATGCTCGGAATTCTCGAGATGTTCTCGGTCGCATTCCTTCCGCCGGGCTATGCGGCCTACAGGGACGGGATCGTGTTTTTCATACTGATCCTCATTCTCATCGTGAAGCCCTCCGGTATACTAGGACAGAAAGAGGTGGAATAATACATGCCCGATATCAAAGCGATCTTCTCAAAGGTAGACAAAAGACTGCTGGCCGGCGCGTTGATCGGACTTCTCTTTTTATGTTTGTGGGCGGCGAAAGCCGGGCTGAGCAAGTACGTGATCTTTATCATATCGCTGATCGGCGTGTATATCGTGGCCGCGGAGAGCCTGAACCTCACGAACGGCTACACGGGCCTTTTCTCCCTCGGTCATGCGGGGTTCATGGCGATCGGAGCATACACGTCAACGCTCCTCACGTTTCCCGTTAAAGGACGGGACCTGTTCGTTATCGCCAAGCTGCCGGTTTTTCTGGGAGGCCCCGAGGCGGCCTGGCCTTTCCTGCCGGCTTTGATAATGGGAGGTATATTCGCGGCGGTCGTCGCCGCGATCGTCGGGCTGCCCGTTCTGAGGCTTCGCGGGCACTACCTCTCGGTCGCCTCGCTCGGCCTGATGGTGCTCATTACCGCGCTCGCCATGAACCTCAGGGACCTCACGCGGGGCTCGATAGGAATCAACTCCATACCGACCTATACCAATGTATGGTGGGCCTACATAGCGGCGGTCATTACCGTGTATGTGGTATGGCGTATCGTCAATTCCTCGTTCGGGAGGGCGATGAAGGCGATACGCGAGGACGAGACGGCCGCGCGGGTACAGGGTATCAACCCCCTGAAATACAAGCTGCTCGCCTTTACCGTCGGGGCCTTTTTCGCCGGTATTGCGGGCGGGCTGTACGCGCACCTCTCGGGCGCGATCAGGCCCTATGCCTTCTCATTCAACCTGACCTTTCAGATCGTCATTATGGTCGTGATAGGGGGTCAGGGAACCATTGCCGGCCCGGTCGTGGGCGTGGTGATACTCACCATACTCAGGTATGTGCTTAAGCCGCTTGAAGAGGCACTTGGAATATACGGCCTGGTCGAGCTCATCTACGCCCTGCTCCTGATCGTTACCATGCTGCGGAAGCCGGAGGGTCTTGCCGGGAAGCGTGTGGGAGATAGGAAGGTAGCGCTTCTCAGGTAGCAGGCTGTGGATGGGCGTTCGGAAGACGCCCCTGCTCGGGTAGCGGGCTGTGTGTTTTTACTAGGAAGAGAGCCCTGCTTCGGTAGCGGCCCGTGGTACCGGATTCCTTTAAACCGGACGGCGGGTATTGATCGAACGGAGCGGTAACAAATATATACGGAGTCTTCAATGAAGGCGGATACAGTCATAAAAAACTGCAGGATTGTACGGCATGACGGTATCGTCGGGGGCGGGATCGCCGTTCACGATGGAATAATCGTCGCGATCGGGAGGGACGACGCGCTTCCGGACGCGGAACGGGTGATAGACGCGAAAGACGGGTATGCTATTCCCGGGTGCATAGATCCGCACGTTCATGTCGACTGGCCTGAATGGGATTTTGCGGAGGGT
>Ga0272442_10006424_pt1 | contig 15449 bp, 13 predicted proteins | sample SSMForm2O_FD_200262 | JGI IMG/M metagenome (GOLD analysis project Ga0272442, IMG submission 200262) | Marine sediment archaeal communities from Little Sippewissett salt marsh, Falmouth, MA, United States - SSM-Form-2O | ecosystem: Environmental > Aquatic > Marine > Wetlands > Sediment ...
GCGGCCGCGCTGGCCGGGCTCGTCGGCCTCGGCGCCGGCGGGTGCGCCTCGCGCGCCGGCGGGTGGTTTGGCCGGGCCGATTCGCACCCGAGCGTCGTCCTGGTCGATAGCCCCGACCGCGCCGCCTTCGACGAGGGCGTCTCGCTCGTCTCGGAACTGAAGTACGCCGAGGCCGAGAAGAAGTTCTTCCGCGTGCTCCAATGGGCCGAGGCGTCCGGCGATCGGGCGCGCCTCGCCGAAACCAAGTTCTGGATGGGCTTCTGCTACGAGAAGCAGGGCCGCACGGAAGAGGCCCGGGAACTCTACGACCACCTCGTCAACAAGCACCGCGACTCGCCCGCCGCCCGCCAGGCCGCCGAACGCCTCGGCCAACTGCCCCCGCCGTAGCGGCCGGGGGGGCGTTGAGAACTTTGGCCGATCGCGGCGCGATGGTACAATCACCGGCTATGAGGAGGCCAACAGGCAATCGGTCCGGGATGCGCGCGGTGGCGATCGCGCTGGCCTGGGCGTTGGGCTCGGCGGCGGCCGGTGCCGAGCCGGGCTGGCCGGTGAAGGGGTTCGTGGCGCACGGGGGGCAGTGGGGCGTTCGCGACGGCGTGCTGACCGCCGGGGGTGAGGCAGGGCCCAAGCTGGTGGCTTCGGGGGCGGAGTTCGCCGACGGACAGGCGGGGGTCGAGGTGTTCTTCGCGGACAGGGCGGCCGGCAACGCCGGGCTGATCGTGCGCGTCTCCGACGCCGCCGAGGGCGCCGATGCCTTCGTCGGCTACGAGATCGCCCTGGACCCGTCCCGCGGCATGCTGCGGCTGGGACGCCACCGCCGGAACTTCGCGCTGCTTCGCGACGTGCCGGTGGCCGTGCCCGTCGGACGGTGGGTTGCCCTCGTCGTGCGGGTTCGGGGCAAGGCCATCGAGGCCGACGTCGACGGGCGGGCCGTCCTGCGATACACCGACGGGAAGGACCCCCTGCCGGCCGGCGCGGTGGGCCTGCGCCCGTGGGCCCGACGGGCGCGGTTTCGCAACCTGTGGATCGCGCCCGCCGGCGGGCCGAAGCGCCCGATCCCGTTCGAGGCCGGCCCCCGGCCGGTTGACCCGCTGGCCGCCGACCTGGCGATCGACTCGCTTCCGCCGATCGCGCTGATCACGCGTCACGCGTTGAGCCGACCCAACGCGATCGCTTGCGACCTCTGGCAGAGCCGTCCGGCCCGCGACGGATGCAGCATCCGGGTCCTCGACCCGACGCGTCCGAAGCGGCCCGCCCGGGTGATCTTTCGCGACGACGGCGGGTGCATCTACGACATGAACGTCTCGGCGGACGCCCGGACGCTGTGGTTCTCCTACCGTCGCCGGGGCGAGAGGCACTGGCACATCTGGCGGATCGCCGCGGACGGCCGCGGCCTCAAGCAGCTCACCGACGGCCCGCACTACGACGTAAGCCCCGCGGAGCTGCCGGGCGGGGACATCGTGTTTGTCTCGACGCGGCGGGGGGGCTACACGGTCTGCCAGCCCGGCCCGGCGAGCAACCTCCACCGCATGGGCCCCGACGGCAGCGGCATCCGCTGCGTGAGCATGAACACGCTGAGCGACTTCAGCCCGCAGATGCTGCCCGACGGGCGGGTGCTCTTCACGCGGTGGGAGTACGTCGACCGCGACCTGACGTACCGCCAGAGCCTCTGGACGCAGAACCCCGACGGATCGGGCTACCAGTTGTACTTCGGCAACACGGTGCGGGAGGTGGCGACGTTCTGGCAGGCGCGTCCGCTGCCCGGGCGGAGCGACCGGGTGGTGGCGACCTTCGCGCCGCACCACGGGCGGCCTCACGGGGCGATCGGGTTCATCGACACGCGGTTCGGGCTGGAGGCCCCGCGAGGCAAGGGCTTCACGTGGATCACGCGGGACATCGGCACCGTCGGCGACCGGGCGCGGCCGTGGTCCTACCGCGACCCGTTCCCGCTGAGCGAGTCGCGGTTCCTGGTGGCCTACGGCGGCGCCGAGCCGAAGCGGTTCCGCATCTACCTCATGGACGATCGCGGGCGGCGGCGGATGCTCTACGAAGACGCCTCGATGGGCTGCCACAACCCGCTGGCCCTGCGTCCGACGCCGGCCCCGGCCGTGACGCCGGGCGCATCCGCCGGCGAGGATACCGCCTGGGGAACGTTCGTTCTCCAGGACGCCACGTATGGACTGCGGGGCATCGACCGCGACCGCGTGAAGTCGCTCCGGATCATGGAGCAGGTCCGCAAGACGGAGGACCTCGTCAGCCGGGCCTACGACCAGTCGCCGGTGATGAGCTACGGCACGTACTACGCCAAGCGGTGCTGGGGCTCGGTCGAGTTGGCGGCGGACAAGTCGGCGTACTTCAAGGCGCCGGCCTTGCGGGAGATCTACTTCCAGCTCCTCGACGCCGAGGGGCGCGAGCTCCAGCGGATGACGTCGGCCGCCCAGGTCCTGCCCGGGCAGACGCTCGGGTGCATCGGCTGCCACGAGCCGCGCGAATGGGCCCCGCCGGCGCGGCCGGCGCCGCTGGCCCTGCGGCACCGGCCCGTCAAGCCCCGCATTCCCGAGGGGCTCGTCGACGGGATCGTCGATTTCCCCACCGTCGTCCAGCCCGTGCTCGACAAGCACTGCGTCAGGTGCCACTGCGGGGCGAGGCCGACCGGGGGCATGGACCTCAGCGGCGACAAGACGCGGCTGTTCAGCATGGCGTACGACAACCTGCTGGGGCGCAGCCGATCGTACCGCCAGCACGACATGCAGACGGGCGAGATGCTGCCGGCCGAGCGGAAGAGGCCCAAGCCGCTGGTGCACTTTTTCTGGCTGTTGCGGACGCCGACGGGCGTGAACCAGCCGCTGTGGGCGGGCTCGCACGCCAGCGCGCTGCTGGGGCAGATCGACACGAAGCCGCAGATCACGCCCGCCGAGCGCAGGCGAATCTACCTGTGGATCGACGCCGACGTGCCGTACTACGGCACCTACGCGCACAGCCGGCCGAAGTCGCCGGGGCGGCGCGACCTGTGCACCGACGTCGAGACCGGGCGCCCGTCGCGGTGGTTCGCCAAGGACTTCCTCGGCGTCTACGGGCGCTGCTGCGCGTCGTGCCACGGCAAGTTCCCGCACCCGAACGACCACGGGGCGATCTGGGACGGTCGGCTGGCGTGGATCAACTTCACGAGGCCCGCGATGAGCCCGGCGCTGACGGCCCACCTGGCCGCTCCGGCCGGGCGAGGCATCACGAAGGCCAAGGACGGCAGGAAGCCGCCCGTCTTCGCGGACCCGTCCGACGCGGACTACCGGACGATGCTCCGGGCGATCGAGGTCGGGCGGGCTCGCATGCTCGCGGTGCCGCGGGCCGACATGCCGGGCTTCGCCGGCGCTCGAAAGGAGCCGTAGCCCCGGGCGCGGCGATCACGGCGCCAGCCCGTGCGGCAGGTCGCGGGCGCGGAGCTGGGGGTTCTTCTTGAAGGGGTTGTAGAGCGGATCGGCGATGAGCGTGAGTTGCCAACTGGCCATCGGCGTGGTCCGCCAGTAGCACTCGGCGACGGTGTACTTGCCCGTCAGGAGCAGGGGAAAGAACTCCTCGGGTGCGGGGAAGCTGCTGAGCAGGGGCTCGCTGACGGCCCCGAGCGTGGCGGCCACCCCGTTCTGGATCATCTTCGGGCACCACTCGTTGCTGCCGGGGTCTCGCAGGTGGACGGCCTCGAAGCTCGCCACGTGCCAGCCGACCGCCCCGGGCTTCCACATGAAGGCGGGCACGTAGCGTTGGAGGCTGTACCAGCCGACGTAGCAGGCGGCGTAGGGGCACGTATTGGGTCTGAAGACGGCGGGCTTATCGTCCAGGACGGCCCGGAGCTTGGTTCGGGCACCGAGGAAGCGGTGCAGGCGGCGGAAGCGTTCGTCGTAGGCGTCGCGGACGCGAGCGGGCAGTCGGCTGGGCCCGCCGGCGTCGAGGTAGAACACGCCGGCAAGCCCCTCGGCCTCGACGGCGAGCGATGCCTTGATGATCCGCATGGCGTCGGCTCGGCTCGGTCCGTCGATGCGGGCGGTCATCAGCGTCGTCGGCGCCGAGCCGGCCCGGGCACGCCGCCGCCAGTGCAGCCCGTTGGGGGCCGGTCCGGCCAGGGCCGCCCCCTTGTGCCAGAGCAGCGCCAGTTCGCTGTCCACGGCCGATTCGCTCTTGACGGCGTGCCGGGCCGAGCCCGTCGGCGCGGCGGCCTTGCCGGCCCGGTCGATCGCCGCCAGCAGGCCGTCCGTCTGCTCCAGCGCCGCCAGAAGCTCCGCCGACGGGGTCGCCTTCGGGCGCGCCGAGCGCAGCGCCGCCAGGCGCCGCTCGGCCTGGGCAAGCTGCTTGCCGAGCGCCTCGATGGACGGCGCGCCGTCGGGTTTCGTCACGCGGAGGTGGTCGATCAGGCCGCGAAGCCCGCGCAACTCCAGGTGCATCGCCATGAGCTGTCGCGCGGCGATGGCACGGGGCCGCGCGCCGGCGATCCCGGCCAACGTGCCCTGCCTGGCCGCCAGGAGCCTGGCGATGTCCGTGCGGAGTTTGGCGACGGGCATAAGCGGCTCGGCCGGGGCCTCCCGCGAGGCGGCGAACAGCGACGCCACCGGTCGAAGGCCCTTCGTTCGCGGCTCGGGGAAGCTCCGCCCGACGGTGCCCAGGAGCTTGTAGTCCATGGCGAGGCGGTAGTGCATGCGGACCACGGCGGTCTTCGCGCCGGCCGAGGCGCCGCCGGGCCGCGACGCGCCCCCGGCGCGAAGCGGCATCCCCCACATCAGGCACACGCAGCGGATGCGGTCGGTGAGTTTCCGCTCGATCAGCGCCCGGCGGATCGGGTCGCGGATCTCCGCGTCGTACTCGCGGCGGGTCACGTCGGTCCCGATGGCCGTGCGAAGAACCACCACCTGCCGCGCGTCGATGCCACGCTTGGCCGCGTAATACTTCGCCAACGCGACCGAGTCCTCGCTGGCGGCGTTCGCCACGACGAGCACTTCCTTGGCCGAGAGCCCCTGGGCCCTGACCGATCCTGCGCTCACGGCCCAAGCCAGCACCGCGACCAACAGACTTGCTTTCGTTCGATTTGCCATTGTGTTCCCATTCGGCGTGCCGCTATGGTGCACCCATGCCGCGACTCGACCGGGTGCGATCCAGGATACCGGAGGCCACCCTCGGCAGGCAAAGCCCGAAATCGAGAGCATTTTCCCGACCGGGCCGAAAGGGACAGATGAGACGCATCGTTGTGCTGGTCATGCTGGCGGGGACGCAGGTCGGATGCTGGTTCGACCCGCCGGAGACGACCCACCCGCATATCGACGTGACCGAGCCGATCACCAAGGCGCGGTACTGGCGGTACGTGCCCAGCAATTACAGCCAGGACCGCGACTGGCCGCTCGTGGTGACGCTGCACGGCACGAACCCGTGGGACGGGCGAACGCGTCAGATGTTGGAGTGGAAGGACACGGCCGAGCGCCAGGGGCTGATCGTGGTCGCGCCGCAACTTCGCAGCACGCAGGGGCCGGTCCCCGTGATCCCGAGCGTCTGGTACGCTCGGCAGAAGCACCTCCAGCGTGATGAGCGGGCGATCCTGGCGGTGATCGACCACGTCGTGCGGAACTACCGCGTGGACGAGCAGTCGATCCTCCTGACCGGGTTCTCGTCGGGGGGCTTCCCGCTGTACTACGTCGGGCTGCGGCACCCCGAGAAGTTCAGCATGCTGATTGCCCGGGACTGCAACAGCACCAAGGCCGTCTTCGAGGGCGTCGAGTTGACGGACGCGGCCCGGAAGCTGCCCATCGCCGTGTTCTGGGGCAAGGACGACCTGGCGACAATCCGCCAGCAGTCGTGGGAGGCGTTTCGGTATCTTCGCGAGCACGGCTGCGAGAACACCACGCGGAAGGTCATCCGCGGGGGGCACCTCCGTCGCCCGGACATCGCCTGGCGGCTCTGGTCGCAGCACCTGCCGAAGCGGCACATTCGCTGAGGCCCGGGTGCGGCACGGAGGCACGGAGACCGCACGCCACCGGCGTGGGGGGACCGGGGCCCGGCGGCTGAGCAGCGCGCGAACCGGGGAAACCGAGCGCGGATCCTACCTTCGTTTGGCCGAGGACTTCTTGGCGGAGGACTTCTTCGCCGGGGGCTTCTTGATGGTGGGGGTGGGGATCTTCGGGACGCTCTTGCGGAAGGGGGGCATCTTGCATCGCGAGCTTCGGCGGAAGACGAGGTACTTCGGCTTGAGCTTCTGGTCGATGCGGTAGACCCAGTGGACGGTGGTGGTTCGGTTGGCGGGGAGCTTTCGCTCGACGATCAGGCTGGCGAGTTCGGCCTGGTTGTCGTCGTTGGCCGGGGCGGGGTGGAGGACCCACTTCGTCTTGTCCTCGCTGAGATCGAGGAACCCGACGGGGTAGTAGCTCCTGACGGCGGGGGCGTCGTCGTCGCTGTCGTCGATCTCCTCGCCGGGCAGGGCCTCGTCGGAGAGGTCGTCGTCGCGGGGCTTGGCCTTGGCGGCCTGGCGCGACGGCCCGGCGACGAGTCTGAAGTGCGTCCCGCAGAGGCGAAACCACTTGTCCTTGTCGGCTGCACTCTCGCCGACGGCCACGGACACCACGAACACGTTGGTGAGTCCGGCGTCGTCGAATCGCGCGTCCTTGGGCGCCCGGCGGAGCCAGTCGGCCTTTTCGGCGGGCGGCTCGTAGGCGGCCCGCACGGACGCCGCTGCGGGTGTGGCCCGGACGCCCCCGTGCTTGCCGGCGGTGTTGCGAGAGCAGAAGGCCTCCAGTAGCAGGTCGTCGTGGAGCTTCTCGAAGCTGGCGTCGGCGGACAGGGCTCCGCGGGAGACGAGCCCGACCAGGCCGACGGTGAACTCGTCGGGGTGGAACGGCATGACCTGATGGTCCCGCTGGAGCGTCGCGTCGTGGGAGCGGTAGCCGAAGATCGTCTCGCCGAAGGGGAGCATCTGCATGACGATGAGGAGCATGCCGACGAGGACCATTCCGGAGACGATCCCGAGCGCCCCGCCGCCGATGCGGTCGGCCCAGGTTCCGAAGACGGCGTTGCCGTGCAGGAAACGGTCGGAGGCGAACCGCAGGACCAGCAGGGGCAGGATGAACAGGGCGATCAGTGCGATGGGGTCGGCATAGGGTCCCTGGCGTGCGGCCAGGAACGCCTCGCTGAGCGCTTCGTAGCCGTTCAGGGCCACCGCGGCGCAGAGCACCGAGAGAATCGCCATGATGGCCGCACTGAACAGGCCCTGGATCACCTGGAAGTACGCGATGGCGAGAATGAGAATCGTCGCGAGGATGATTACGAGCATCGTGGGGTCTCCGGACGCTACTTCTTCTTGCTCCGCTGGGTGACGCGGATGACCTCCGGAACGCTCGTGGTTCCGTCGATGACCTTCCGCAGCGCCTGTTCCTGGAGGTAGAGCATCTTGTTCTTCCGGCAGGCGGCGCGGATCTGGGCCACGGTCGCGCCGTCGGTGATCAACTGGCGAATGTCCTTGTTCAGCAGCAGCAGTTCGAAGGCCGCCGTCCGCCCGCGGTAGCCGCTGCCCTGGCAAGCCGCGCAGACCGTCGTCTCGCCCTTCTTGTCCTCCTCGGCCGTGCCCGGGCGGTAGAACTGGTCGATCTTCTCGGTGGGGAGGTTCAGCTTCGCCAGGTGCTGGGGGTCCGGCGCGTAGGCCTCGCGGCACTCGACACAGAGTTGGCGGAGCAGCAACTGGCACTGGACGGCTCGGAGGATCCCGACGGCGGCCGCCGGCTTGCCGCAGAGCTTCACCCACTTGGCCAGCGCGACGAAGGCGTCGTTGGCCTGGAGGCCGAGCAGGACGGGCCTCTTGGCGGCGGCCTTGACGAGCAACTGGGCCGTCTCGCGGTTGGGGCAGTTGTCCACCATGAGCACGTCGGCGCCCTGCCGGAGCAGCTCGGCCAGCAGGTTGGGCAGCTTGGTGTCGTCGCTATAGGTGTGCTGCGAGATGTTCTCGAGGTCCATCGCGGGTGCCGTCTCGACGGCGACCACGTTGTGGACAAAGGCGTCGCGCTGGCGAAGAATCGAGTACAGTGTGCTCGTCACGCCGCTGCCCGGCTGGCCCGAGACGATCACCAGCCCGTTCTTGGTGGCCGAAAGCTTGCGGACCTCCTCGAGCAGGTCTTCGGGCATGCCGAGTTCGGCCAGGTTCGTCCGGACGGCCTCCTGCATGACGCGGAACATCATGCGCTGCCCGCTGGTCGAGCCGTCGGTGCGGACCTCCATGTCGCTACGGGCCCCGCCGAGGTCGATCGAGATCGACCCCTTCTGCGGTTGGCGGCGTTCGTCGGTGTCCATGCCCGCGATGGACTTGACGAACTGGTCGATCCGCTCGGCGTCGGCCAATTCCATGCCCGGTCGCTCCGACGTGAAGCCGTCGATGACGTACAGCAGGCGGGCCTTTTGCCCGGCGGGGGTCAACGCCACCTCGCTCGCGCGACGCCAGACCACGTCAAAGAGCAACTCCTGCGTGAGGTTGTAGGTCTCGATCTCCTCGGGGTCGGCCTCGGTCATGTCCGGCGGGAAGACGATCTTCTCGTTGGCGTCGTAGATGCTCACCTTCGTGAGGATCTCGATGCTGACCTTGGCCTTGCGCTCGAAGGACGACAGGAGGTACTTCCTGGTGAGGACCTTGTCCTTCTCGTCGACGCGCCCGTCTCGGTAGACCGCGTAGGCGACGATCCCGCCGGCTGCGAGGACCAGGTAAAACAGCACGCCGACGAGGTAGAACGGCATAAGAAGCCAGGCGATCACGCCGACGAGCCCGGCGCCCAGGACGATCGCGTTCCACCCCGTCGCGGATCGGAAGAGCCTGGTGGCGTCCTTGTCGACCCACGGCATCAATCGCAGCCAGGGCACGAGAAGGACCAGGAGAACGACCGCCTTGATGGCCGCCGCCGAGGCGCCGAATTCCGGCACGTTCGCAAGGATCTCTGCCATGAATGACTCCGCAGTTGCGTGTTGTGCTCTGCCGCCTACGTGCTGTCGGTCAGGCGAACGCGCACACCGCGCTCGGCGAGGAACCGTTTGACCTGGCCGATGGAGTAGGTTCCGAAGTGGAAGATGCTGGCCGCCAGGGCGGCGTCGGCCTGGCCGTCGGTGAGGATCTCGACCATGTGGTCGGGACCGCCGGCCCCGCCGGAGGCGATCACCGGGATGCGCACCGCCTCGGCCACCGCGCGGGTGACCTCCACGTCGTAGCCGCTCTGCGTGCCGTCGGCGTTCATCACGGTCAGGAGAATCTCTCCCGCCCCGAGACGCTCGACCTCCCGGGCCCAGGCCACCGCCTCCAGCCCCGTGGGCACCCGCCCGCCGTGGACGTGCACCTCCCAAAACTGCCCGCCGTCCCGCACGAGACGCTTCGGGTCGATCGCCACCACCACGCACTGGGCGCCGAAACGCCGAGAGGCCGCGGTGATCAGCTCCGGATCGCGAACGGCCGCCGAGTTGATCGACACCTTGTCCGCGCCGGCGTTGAGCAGGTTGCCGATGTCCTCGAGTGTGCGGATGCCGCCGCCGACGGTCAGGGGCATGTAGATGCACTCGGCCGTGGCACGCACCACGTCGATGAGGATGTTTCGGGCTTCGTGGCTGGCGGTGATGTCGAGGAAGACCAGCTCGTCGGCGCCCTCGGCGTCGTATCGGCGGGCGACCTGGACGGGGTCGCCCGCGTCGCGCAGGTTGACGAAGTTGACGCCCTTGACGACGCGACCGCGCTGCACGTCGAGGCACGGAATAATTCTCTTGGCTACCATACGGGTCCATCCCGACTGTGAAGCGGGCATTCTACCGCGAGGGCCGATGGTTTGGCAATGCCGCTTCCGGCGCGGGCTCGCCGGGAGGCCCGGCCAGGCACCGCGCTTGCAAACCGCCGGCGGGCGCCTACCATACAGCCACGGCCCGGGCGGGCCTGGCGGCAGGAGAGGCCATGGGCGATCGCGTTGTCCTGTTCGGCGGCACCTTCGACCCCGTGCACCACGGGCACCTGATCGTTGCGCGCGCGGTGGCCGAACATTGCGGGTACGAGCGCATCACCCTCGTGCCGTCCGGGACGTCGCCGCACAAGAGCAACGCCGTCGCGTCGCCTGGCGATCGCCTGGCCATGCTTCGACTTGCCGTCGCGGGCGAGGGACTGTTCGACGTCTCCGACGTCGAGCTTCGCCGCGAGGGCCCGAGCTACACGATCGACACGCTGACGGGCTTGCGGGCCGAGATTGGCGCCGCGACCGAGCTGCACCTTCTGATCGGGGCGGATATGTTGGCGGACCTGCCGAACTGGCGCCGGGCGGCCGACGTCGTCGCCCTGGCCCGGGTGGTCGTGGCGATGCGCCCGGGCTGGGACGGGCGGATGGACGAGGTGCTCGGCCGGCTCCGGCGCGACCTGCCGGGCGAGGTCGCCGAGGCCCTTATCGCGTCGGTGGTCCCCACGCCGCTGATCGACATTTCCTCGACGACGATTCGCCGCCGCCTCGCCGCCGGGCAGTCCATTCGCTTCCTGGTTCCCGAGGCCGTTGGCGAGTACATCGAGCGCGAGGGGCTCTACGGGTTCGCGGGGAATTTGGACGGGGGAGAATAGGGTGCTTACCCTATAGCGGAAAAACACGCGGTTCCGCGGAAAAAACCGCGTCGGGACTTGACAGACGCCCCTGCGCGCGTAATACTATATTCACTGGCGTTTACAGTTGAGGCTCCTCGGTCATACTCCCTCCTTTGACCGAGTTTTGTAAAGCGATGTCAGGCTCCCCTCCCCTGGCGTCGCTTTTTTTTTCTGTCGGGTGTGCCCCTTGCGCGGAAACCGCGGCGAACGTGGGAGGATCGGCAGGGGATTGCGTCGGGCCTCGTGCGGGAAGCTCAGGGTTTGTCGTCTGGCGGCCGGGCCCAGTGAGCGGCCACCTCCGGAGGCACGAAGGGGCGGATGTCCCCGCCGGCGCGGGCGATCTGGCGGACCAGGCGCGACGAGACGTACGCCAACTCGGGCGAGGTCAGCAGGAAGACCGTCTCGATGCCGGTCATGCGACGGTTGGTCTGGGCGACGTGGGCCTCGAAGGCCAGGTCGGAGGCATCTCGCAGCCCGCGGAGCAGGACGCCGGCGTTCACGCGGCGGGCGAAGTCGACGGTCAGTCCGGCATAGGCCTCCACGCGCAGGCCGGCGAGGTCCAGGCCGCCCACCACCTGCCGAACGAGCTGCATCCGCAACGTCTCCGGCAGCAGCGGGGTCTTGTCGGGATTCACCCCCACCGCGACGATCAACTCGCCGAACAAGGCCGCGCCACGCCGAATGAGGTCGACGTGGCCGTTCGTGATCGGGTCGAACGTGCCGGGAAACACCGCGATGCCGGAGGTGTGTTCGCTCATGGCCTGTTCCGTGACGGTGCCATCATACCGCCGTGCGGCCGCCGCGGAAAGGCCCGCTACGGCGTCTCTTCGGGGCTGCTGTCGGCGGGCAACTCCCGCCCGGAGGACGATCGGGGCAGTTCGCGGCCGGGCGCTCTGCCCGGCAGGAAGCGCCACCCCATCTGGGCCAGGCGGAGCGTCAGGCGGACGACCTTTCGGGTCAGCACGATCAGGATGAACGTTCCGACGGCCAGGCCCGCGTAGATCAACTCGCCGACGAGCACGCTGACGACGATGTCGGTGAAGGTGAGGCTGTCGGAGCCGAGGGTGTAGGCCCGGTAGCACGCGGCGGCCCCGCCGACGAGAATGCCGAGGACGATCGCGAGAACCCAGAAGCTCACGAAGATGCGGGTCTCATTGCGGGTGGCCTCGCCGTGCTCGCGCGACAAGCGGATGGACGGCGTGCCGACGCCGCGGTCCTTCCTGTCGCTGTCCAGCGTGGGCTGCCAGACGGCTGCGCTGCCCTCGCGGGCGAAGTCCTGCGGCGTGAACGTGCGTCCGACGGGAGCGGCCGTGCTCCACGAAGACGGGTCGAGCTCCCTCGCGATGCACTTATAGGCCACGATGAGCTCGCGGAGCTTCTGCTCGGCCTCGTCGGGATCGCCGGAGTAGTTATCGGGGTGGCAGTCGAGAGCGGCCTTTCGATAGGCGAGCTTGACGGCGTCCATGTCGGCGTCGCGCGGAACGCCCAGCACTTTGTAGTGATCTACCTCCCGCGGCATAGAGGCATTATACGACACGGCCTGGGGCGCGGGTGGCGTTTTCGTGGAAAACTCGCGGCGGCGGGTACCTAGAGCTTCCGCAGGATGCGCGAGGCCTTGGCGAGGTCGGCGGCCTTGTCCAGGGCGATATAGGCGACGGCGCGTCGTCCGATGGCCGCGGCCGACAGGCCTCGAAGGTTGATGTCCGCCTCGGCGAGGGCTTGGGTGATCTTCGCGCCGAGGCCGACCTTGTCCGTCGACTCGACCTTCAGCCCGTGAAGGCTCTTGGTCTTGCGGAACTTGGCCTTCTTCGCCGCGGCGATCTGCTTGGCCCCGCGGATCGGCGTGATGAACGCCACGCCCTTGCCGGGCTTGTCCCGCCGGGCCACGACGAACGCCAGGTTCGCACCCGCCGCCGCGAGCGAGGCGAGCTTCTCCGCCAACGAGCCGGGCTGATCCTTGAGACTCCCCGCCCACACGTCCACCTTCGTTACGGTCATGGCCATGATGTAACTCCCCAATGTTAGGACCTGAGGTGCTCTTGATCGACCTGCGAGAATCCTACCGCATGGGGCGGCGGCAGAACACAGGAAAGGTGAAAATGCCTCGGCGGGTTGGCCTTGCCGGGATTCTCGGTCGCACACCGGAAAAAAAAGGGGCTTTCCTTTTGCTTGACACTCAAGATGTAGACCCTTAAAGTTCGGTCTGTGCCATATATGGGAGCGCTTGGCGTTGGAGGTACGCCGGGATGCAGTGTCCGTTCTGTGGGCAAGACCGGGACCGCGTGGTGGACTCTCGCAGCAGCGAGGGGGGGAAGGTGGTCCGCCGCCGGAGGCAGTGCGACGCGTGCGGGCGACGGTTCACGACCTATGAGCGCGCCGAGGATCGCGTGCGCCTGACCGTCATCAAGAAGGACGGCTCGCGGCAGCCGTACGATCGCCAGAAGGTGATCGACGGCGTCCAACTCGCCTGCTACAAGCGCCCCATCACCGACGGACAGATCCGGCGGATCATCGAGGTCGTCGAGGAGACGATCTTCCAGGGTTACGGCAAGGACGTGCCGTCGAGCTTCATCGGCGACACCGTCGGGACGTGTCTCCAGGACGTGGACAAGGTCGCCTACATGCGTTTCGCCAGCGTGTACCGGGCCTTCGCGGACGTGGGGGAAATGATCGAGGAGGCACAGGAAGTCCAGGACCGGCCCGTCGTCGGGTCGGACCAGAAGGCCCTGTTCGACGACGAGACGTAGGTCGCCAGGGCCCACCGCGGGTCGCCTCGGCCAAGGATGGACCGAGACCGCCCCGCCGTCAGGAAAGGTTGCCGACGTGGACGGATCAAGGACGATCCGGGTCATCAAGCGCGATGGATCGCGAGAACCCTTCGACGTGCCCAAACTCGCCGGGGCTATGTTCCGCGCCATGCGACAGACGACCGGGCGGTACTACGACGCCTGGCAGTTGGCCCTGGCCATCGAACTGTACGTGGACCGTTGCGGGTGGTCGTGCGTATCGAGCGCAGCCGTGCTGGAAATGACGGTGAAGGTCCTTCACCGTTCCGCGCTGCACGCCGCGGGGGACCTGTTGGAGGCCCACGGTTTCCATCGCCGCACCGAGCGGCGCCGTCTGCGGGTTTGTCACGGCCAGGGCAAGGTCACCGGCTGGGACAAGAGCTGGCTGGGCGAGTTGGCCGAGCGGAGCTGGTTCCTGTCGCGGACAACCGCGCGGATCCTCGCGGGGAAGGTCGAGGAGGATTTGCTGGCCGATGGCCGGAGCGTCGTTGGGCGCCAGGAGGTGCTCGATCGTCTCAACGAGCGCGTCGTCGCCTGCGGGCTGGCCGATGCCCTCCCGGTGCGTCTGCCGGCCATACGGTGACCGAGAGATACCGCATGCCCCGCAGAGCCAAGAACGACGTAATCGAGAAGATCCGTAGCGAGGCCGACACCATCTACCGGCGGATCCGCCGCAAGCGCAAACCCCAGATGAAGCTGCCCATTCGGGCGTTGTCCAACGTGCGGTACCATCCTCGGTCGGGGTACTTCCAGCTTCGCGGGCGGCACAAGGTCCGGACGCTGACCGTCTCGACGGTCAAGACGTTCGCCCAGACGCTCAAGATGCTGGCGATGAGCAAGGAGCTCGTCTCCACGGGTCGTCACTCGACGAAGCGGGAGGCGTACTACCAGGCGTACAACTGGGCCGAGGCCGCCTTCGGAAGCCAGGACGAGTCCGACACGGTGATGGACGACGTCGAGGCGCTGCTGGGCGTCAACCGCGAGCGCCTGCACTTCCGCGCCGACGAGCACGGGGGCGAGGTCGCCGGCGAGTTGGTCGTCATCGACCGCGATCGGCGGACCCGCCGGGCGGTGGAGATCGACTGCACCCGATTCGGAAGCGGCGCCTACAGCGTGCCGACCGTCGTCGAGGAGCTTCGCTTCCGGACGGAGGCGAAGTTCGTGCTGGCCGTCGAGACGAAGGGCATGTTCGAGCGCCTGGTCGAGGAGGATTTCTTCGGCAAGTACCACTGCATCCTTGTCTCGATGGGGGGCGTGCCGAGCCGGGCCTGCCGGCGGTTCATCCGCCGCCTGGCCGACGCGAAGAAGCTGCCGGTCTACGTCTTCACCGACGGGGACCCGTACGGGTACTTCAACATCTACCGCACGCTGAAGGTCGGCAGCGGCAACGCGGCGCACCTCAACGAGTTCTTCTGCGTGCCGACCGCACGCTTCCTGGGCGTAACGCCCGACGATATAGTAGAATACCAGTTGCCGACCCATCCGCTGAAGGAGGTCGACAAGAAGCGCGCGCTCGACGCGATGAAGAACGATCCTTTCATCCGGCATCACGTGCCCTGGCAGCGAGCCGTCGAGAAGATGCTCCAGATGGGCGTTCGCGTCGAGCAGCAGGCGCTGGCCAAGCACGGCCTGGAGTTTGTGGCCAAGACGTACCTGCCGCGAAAACTCAAACAGGTCAACGCGTTCCTGCCGTAAACGAGATCGAGAGGCGGTGAACTGGATGGATGCAAGCGCGGAGGCCACGGGCGAGTCGTCGGCTCGGCCGCTCTGGTGGAAAGTCCTGCTGGTGGTCGGCCTGGCGGTGTGCCTGCTGGCCGTGCTGACCGTCTGGACGGTGTGCCGGCCAACGGGGGACCTCTACGTCGCGCTGGCCGCCGGCCGCGATATCGTCCACGGCAAGCTCGCCCAACTCGACGACTGGGCCTTTACCACCCCCGGGCGGGTCTGGGTGAACCAGAACTGGGGCACGCACCTGGCGTACTACGGCTTCTACCGCGCGTTCGGCGGGCAGGACGGCAACCTGACCGGCGGCCTGCCGGACGGCGAGGACCCCG
>Ga0272442_10006425_pt1 | contig 15448 bp, 8 predicted proteins | sample SSMForm2O_FD_200262 | JGI IMG/M metagenome (GOLD analysis project Ga0272442, IMG submission 200262) | Marine sediment archaeal communities from Little Sippewissett salt marsh, Falmouth, MA, United States - SSM-Form-2O | ecosystem: Environmental > Aquatic > Marine > Wetlands > Sediment ...
TCGGCCCGGCCGTCACGGGCTCGCCCACGGTGATGGTCAACAACAAGCCCGCCCTGCGCGTCACGGACATGGGCACGCACGCGGCGTGCTGCGGGCCGAACATCTGGGTGGCGTCGGCGGGCAGCCCCACCGTGACCATAGAGTTTCTCCCCGCCCACCGCCTGGGCGACCAGGACGCGCACTGCGGGGGCGTGGGGCAGCTCATCGAGGGCAGCCCGGACGTCTTCGTCGGCCCGTGAAGGTCCTGCTGGCCGACCCGCCGGACGCGTTTCTTCGCGGCGACGGCCTGACCCGCCAAGTTCAACCGCTGGGGTTGGCGTACGTGGGCGCGGCCCTGGCTCGGCGGCACGACGTGCGGTTTCTCCTGCCCGACACGCGGGCCTACCGGGGGGACGATCCGTGGGGCGAGATCGCCGCGGCGATCGCGGCCGAGTCGCCCGACGTCGTCGGTCTCGGTGCGGTGACGGCCACCTTCCCCGCCGCCTGCCGGCTGGCCCGGCTGGTCAAGGAGATCGACCCGTCCGTCCCGGTGGTTCTCGGCGGGGCGCACGCGTCGGCGGAGGCGCTGGGTGCGGCGAGGCGCGAGCCGGCGATCGACTTCGTCGTCCGCGGGGAGGGCGAGAAGGTGATGGCTCGTCTCGTCGACGCTCTCGACGCCGGCGCGACGGGCCAGGCCGGCGAATGGGCGGAGATCCCGGGCCTGCTGTGGCGCGGGCGAGCCGACGGCTCGATCCACCCGCCGGCGGCGCCCGAACCGCCAAACGACCTCGACCGGCTGGCGTTGCCTCTCCGCACGGGCCTGGTTTGGTCCGACGACGTCACGGCCGGCTTCTATGAGGCGATGGTCACCGCCAGGGGGTGTCCCTACGGGTGCATCTACTGCGGGGCGAGCTCGCGCGACCGGCCGGTGCGGTTCCGCTCGCCGGAGAACGTCGCCGACGAAGTGGCCCACCTTCGCGAGCACTTCGACGTGCGAAACCTGTTCTTCCACGACAGCGTCTTCACGCTGGACCGCCGCCGGACCCTGTCGCTCTGCGAGCTCCTCGTCGCGCGAGGCCTGGCCATGACCTTCCAGTGCCAAACCCGCGTCGATTGCGTGGACGGCGAGCTCCTGGCGGCGATGCGGGCCGCGGGCTGCCGGCACGTGCTGTTCGGGATCGAGTCCGGCGACGAGCGGACGCTGGAGCGGATCGGCAAAGGGATCGGCCTGGAGACGATCCGCCGGGCTGTCCGAATGGTCAAGGCGCTCGGCATCCGGGCGACGGGCTTCTTCATGATCGGCCTGCCGTGGGAGACGCCGGCCGAGATGGAGCGGACGGTCGAGTTCGCGTGCGACCTGGGGCTCGACGCGGTGAACCTCTTCTCCGCGACGCCCCTGCCCGGCACGAAGCTCTGGGAGATGGTGAGCGACCGGCGTCGGACCCTGCCCGAGTGCGTCGACTTCCGCACGCCCCAGGTCAACCTCACCGCGCTGGACGACGCGGCCTACGCCGGGATCTTCCGCCGCGCCCAGGCCCGGTTCGACGACTACAATCGCTCGCAGGCCACGGTTGCCTCGCGGCAGCCTGGCGACTTGCCGCTATAATGGCCCCATGATCCCGGATGCCGATCCTTCGGAGCGCTTCCCCGTCCCGCTGGTATGCCCGCGCTGTCGCAGGAGCGAAGACGGTGGTCCGCTTCGCGTGGTGTACCTCGAGCCGGCCCACTCGGCCGGGGACGGCGCCGACTGCGACCGCTGCCCCCGCTGCCAGACGGAGTACCCGCGCGTCGAGGGCATCCGCTGCGTGCCGGCGGACCTGGACGCCTTCCTCGAGGCCCAGGGCGAGGCGCTGGAGCCGGCGTGGCTCCCGGCGAGCGACGATCCGCGGGGCCTGCCCGCGTGGGCCCGGGCGGCTGCGAGCGACCCCGCGTCGGATGCCTTTCGCGAGGCGATGCTCCCGGGACAATACGCGATGGGGCACTTTCCCGAGGGCCTGCCCGACGGGGCCCTGGCGCGGGAGTTGTCGTGCAACGCCCGGCTGGTGGAGACCGTCGGCGCGTGGCTTGACGAGGCGCGGCCGCCGGAGGACACGCCCGCCGACTGCGCGTTGGAGGTGGGTTGCGGCCCGGGCCGGCTGCTGCACGAACTGGCCGGGCGCCTGCCCCGCGGGGCGCTCGGTCTGGACGTCCGCCTGAGCATGCTCCGGGTGGCGTCGCGCCTGGCGGAGCCCGGGCACGTGGTCCTGCCGTTTCGCGTCGAGGGGGCCCGCTTCGCCCCCGTGCGTTTCGCCGCACCCCAGCCGCCCGCCGGGCCGGTCCATTGGCTCCAGGGCGACGGGGTCCAGCCCCCGCTGGTGGCCGAGACCTTCCCGCTGGTCGTCGCGATGAGCCTGCTCGACACCGTGGGCGATCCGCTGGCCGTCCTCGGGCAACTCGACGCCCTGCTCGCGCCGGGGGGGCTGCTGCTGCTCGGCACGCCGTATCACTGGGAGCCGGCCGTCACGCCCCCGCAGGCCTGGTGGCCCGACGGAGCCCGTATGGTCCGGGCGGCCCTGGAGCAGATGGCCTACGACGTGCTCGCCGAATCGGACGGGTTGCCCTGGGTTCTGCCCGGTCACGGGCGGCTGACGTTCCGCTTCCTCCTGGACGTCCTGCTGGCCCGCAAGCGGTCGCCGCGCAGAGAATAGGGCCAAGCGTCCAGCCGGTGCGCTCGGCCCCATTTTCTCGATGCCTCACTGCGGAAGGCAAAGGGCGAAAACGTCTCCCCCTTCCTATCGGAGCCGAGGACCGGAAAGTTCGAGGGAAAATGTCGCGGGGGCGGGTTTTCTTCGCCCGTCACGGGCGCCGCTCGATCGTCGCCACGTCGATCGAGCCGCAGGCCACGTCGAGGAACGGCTGGCCGTCTCGCAACCCCACCGTGCCGTATCCGCCGGCCGTGCAGAGAAACGCCCGGAAGTCGCCCTGGATCGCCGGGCTCAGGTAGAGCGTTCGGTCCACCGCGTCGTACCGCGCGCCGCCCAAGGCCTGGAGCAGCCCGTACGACGACAAGGCCCGCGCATACCAGTGCCCGCACTCGTACTCGTCGAACGGGTTGCGCACGGAGCCGTCGTAGCGACGGCGGGCGGTCCGGACGACCTCGAGTCCCTCGTCCACGAGGCCGGCGAGGATCATGTGACCGGCCGCCTGGTACTCGATGCCGGTCCAGACCTCGTCGCTGTAGGGGAACGGCAGCGTCGGCTTGTCTCCCCGGGGCCAACTGCACAGCAGCAGCCCGCCGTCGGAGCCGAGGGCGAATCCCGGACGCTGGCAATTGGCATGCTCGCTCAGGTCGCTCCGCAGGTTGTGCCGGTACACCGAGCGGAGATGGGCGCGGACCTTCTCGGCGTCGAGCACCTCGCCGAGGCCGCACACCTCCGCGAGCCAGGCCCCCAGCACGCCGTCGGACAGGCACCCCGTGCCATACTGGTACTTCGGGCCCTCCCGGGCAAACAGCTCCAACGCGTCGGGCGAGTAGTTGATCGACCAACTGCCCTTCGAGGCCTCGATGGGCTCGCCCCTCAGGTCAGTCCACTGCGTCTTCTGGAAGAAGTACTCGCCGTTGAACAGTTCGCTTTCGAGGAGTTTTCGGCCGGCGTCGTAGAGGGCGCGGTACTCGGCGGCGTCTTCGCCGAGCGTCTCGGCCATGCGGGCGGCGGCTTTCAGGGCGGCCAGGTAGATCGACCCGCACATGCCGTCGGGGCCCCAGAACTCGATGTCGTAGGTGTTGTGGTGCGCCTCGCGGAGAACGCCCTCTCTCGCGGGGTCCCACGTCTCGATGCAGTAGTCCAGGCTCTGCCGGACGCGTGGAAAGAGGGTTCGGAGCCAGTCCTCGTCACCGTGGATCCGCCACTCGCGATAGACGCGGAGGATCCCGCCGAGTTGCCCGTCGGCGGCGGCGTGCCACGAGTGGTCCTCGATCGGGCGAATCGGCAACTCCGCGCGGAACGCCTGGTGCCCACGATCGTCCTGGTCCTCGTGGAACTCCGTCTCGCAGAGCCCACGGGCCAGGTCGGGGAACAGGTGGCAGATCGCCTGGGCGTAGTTCCACACGTGCGTGCACGAGCCGGGGCAGGAGCCGCTGGTGTCGTTGCAGCCCTCCCAGCCCCACAGCCGCCCGTCCGCCTGGCGGAGGACCGTGGGCGTCTTGAGGATCGCCAGGTTCGCGGAGACCGCCTCGACGACCTCCGCCGGAAGCGTCGTGTCGTGAAAGCAGTCGCTGAAGAGCCTCGAGCGGGCTCGGAGGTCGGCGAAGTTCTCCCGCCAGTAGACGGCGACGGCCTCGATGCCGTCGAACCGGGACGCGTACCACGGGCGATGCCTCGGGCCGCCCGGGTCGCTGTCCTTGCAGCCGCCGCCGACACAGACGTTGCTGTCCGGCACGTACCAGCACAGCCGCAGACAGACCGTCTTGCGCTGACCGGGATCGAGCGCCAGCGGCACGGAGAGGCTCCCGCCGGCCGACGGCTCGCCCGACGTCACCGGCGCCCGGGCCGGAAGCTCCCCCGCCGAGACCTGCCGCCAGAGCACAGTCAGCGGGTCGAACCACCCGCCGCGGAACCACGTGCAGTTGACGGCCGCCTCGGCGGAATCCACCGCAGCCGCGAACGCCCCGGCGTCCCAGGGCCTCTCCGCCGTGGCGGCCTGGCACAGGACCAGCCCCCCGTCCACCGCCTGAACCGACTGTCCCGACTTGTCCGACCCCACGGCCATGAAGTTCCGCGCGTGGAACGAGTAGACCGCGTCGACCGGCTCGGGGCTCGTGTTCTCGAACGTGTATTCCAGGGCCGCAACCGGAAGCGATGAACTGTCCGCGTCGCCCGGCGTGAAGGGGCTCCAGCCGGTCAACTCGACGCGCAGCGGCAGCTTCGGATCGGTCAGGCAAACCGTGCCGAAGGGGAACCGTGCCTGAAAGCCGGCCTCGGCGAATCGAGGCAGCCCGTAGTGTCGCCCCCCCCATCCCCCACCGGAGCCCGGGCGGGCGTAGACCTTCCACGAGGGCACGGGGCCCTCGAGGACCCGGGCGACGTTCTCGCCGCCGTCGCCCCGGAGACAGATGGCCGAGAAGACCAGCGGCTCGTGGAACAGGGCCGGCTCGTGCCGCAGCGACACGTGCGACAGCCCGCCCCGGCCGGCGAGACAGATCATCCCGGCGCCGAGCCCTCCCAGGGGGAACGCGATCTTCTCCGTGTACTCGCCTTCATACGGATCAAGGAAGGGCCTGACCGATTCCGACATGCGCCGTCTCCTTCTTCGCGAAGCAATGGGGCCCCTTGTACCCGCCGGCCGGGCCGGGGGCAATGCGGCGGTCGGCGCGTTCCCGGCCGACCGGAAGCTCTGGGGTAAAGTAGCTTGTTTTTTTCATCGGCGCTTGACACATCTGCCCTGCGACGTATAATTATACGTGCATTTTTCCAATGGACGGTCTGCGGCAATGTCCGCGATGGAGGAGCGAGGAAAATCGCGGCCGCAGTTGGATCTGCTCAAGTCCTTTCGCCGTCCTCGGCTCTGTCTGGGCTGTAAGCCCGCGAACGTGAGCCGTCTGGCGGGCTTGCGGCGAAGCGAACCGTCAAGCGAAAGGCCAAGCAGGGGGAGGAAAAGGAAGGTGACCGCCATGAGAAGGAAATACCTCGCAGTGATTCTGTGCATGGGCCTCGCCGCCGGGGCGGCCCTGGCCGACGACATGAACCCGCCGATCTGGCGGGGAGGCCCCTTGAGCACGTCGGCCCAGTGGGAGTTCTCGTCCATGCCAACGCTGCCCGGAGACGGGACCGCCGTTTTCTCGCCCGACGGCGCGGAGGTGCCCCTGGTCGTCGGCGACGGAGGCAGCGGTGGCGGATCTGGACCGGTCGCCATCGCCGACAACATGGTCATGATCAACGACTGGCTCGTCTGTGCCGGCCTGCAGGACCCCCCGACCATCCTCCTGGACATCCCCAACTGGATCGACGAGATTCCGGAGAAGCTCATCCGGATCCAGATCACCGGCGACAACTGGGGAGAACCCCTCAGCATCCTCCTGCAGGATGCCTACGACCCCACGGGCCCCGTGGACTCCCGCATGGAAGATCCGGTGTACTGGGAGGACGCGGGTGGTATCGAGCACATGTACGTGGACATGGTCCTCTGGCCGAACCCGGACTGGGAAATGCTGCTCATCGACTTGCCCTTCGGCGCGGCCGTCGACCAGATCATCGTCGACACGATCTCTCCGGAGCCGGGCACGCTGGCGCTGCTGGCGATCGGTGGCGTCCTGGCCCTCGCACGACGTCGGAGACGGTAGGACAAGACCGGCGGAAGGGTTTTCTTTTCGGCCGGACGAGTATCTCTTGGTGGCGCGCGGCGTTGCCGATGCCGGGGAGGTCCAGCATCGGTGGCGCCGCACGTCAGGCCATCAGCCCGCGGACGAACTCCGTGTTGCGCCGGCAGTCGGCGACGGCATCGTCGGACGGACAGGCCGTCTCCAGAACGACCCAGCCGGCGTAGCCGATCGCCCGCAGCGCCTCGGCGACGGGTTCCATCCGGACCCCGCCCTGGCCGAGGTAATGCTCGCCGTCCTTGAAGTGGATGATCGGCAGGTGCGAGCCCAGGAGGCGGATCTCAGCGGGCACGTCGTAGCCGGCGCCCGTCGAGTTGCCGATATCGTAGTAGCACGCCACGGCGTCGTGCCCGATCCGGTCGAGAATCTCGAGGTTCTGCTCGGCCGAGCACGTGTTCTCCAGCGCCAGGACGACGCCGGCCTCGGCTGCCCGAGGCGCAGCCGCCCGCATCCTGGCGACGAGCGCATCGACGACCCCCTTCCGCAGCGCCGGGCCATCCAGCAACTCTGCCGGGCCGAAGAACGGCACGAGAATCGCCTCCGCACCGAGGTCCCCCGCCGCCTCGATCGCCTGCTGCAACCACGCCGGGCCCATCGGATCGGTCGCGACCGGGCGGGCGTTCAGCAAGTCCATCGACAGCGAGGAGACGACCAGGCCGGTGGCCTGGACCTCCTGCCGGATCCGCTCGCGAAAGGTGCCGTCGGCGACAGTAAGCCTCTCGGCCGCCGGGCCGACGCCGACTTCGACGCCGTCCAGCCCCGCCTGGCGGGCCAATTGCAGGTCGCCGCCAAAGTGCCTCGCCGATACGCGCACCGGTGCGGGAGCGCCCGCCTCGTCACCGGCCGCCATGTCTCGCACCTCCGCCCGGACGCACGTCCGCAACCCACCTCGCCTGATCTCCGGAGTTCGATGTCATGTTCAAGCCTCTCCCTGCTGACCCGTCTCAGGGCGATCCTAGGCCCCTCGCGACGGATGTGCAATGCCGAGGACCTCCGTGCCCCCGGGCGCGGGCCGCACCCGCGCCTTGCGTAACGCCGGTCCGTGTGGACCATGGGTCCCGGCAGGAAGGCGTCCCGGACACTCCCGACGCGGGTTAGAGACTACATGGGATCCAAGACATTGACCGGCGCGGCCCTGGCAATCGCGATGGTCGCCCTACCGTGCGCCGCGCGAGACTCCGACGACGACGGCGCCTACTGGGCGTTGTTCACCAACGGTCAGGAGGTGACCGGCCTGCACGTCAAGAATTGGCACTACCGCGAGAAGCGGGCGTCCTTGTCCGGCCGATCGCTATTCGATCGGAGCAACCCGGTGCGGCTGTTGTGCCATACGGCCCGGGGCCCGGGCGACCTCGACGGGCCCGGCGTGGTCTTCGCCAACGGCGACGTGCTGCCCGGGCGCGTCACGGGCTTCAGCCCGGCGGATGCGTCGAGAAACCTCCCCGATCGCCTGCGGGTCGTGCCCGCCGCACCGCTGGAAATGGGGCGAGACGATCGGCGAGAGGAGGACCGCGAGTCGCGCGCCAGGAGCCTCTACGTCCGCACCGACACGATCGCCCGCGTGTCCTTTGCCGCGCGCCGACTGCACGCCCGCGTCGGCGGGGCGGTTTTCCTGGCCGACGGCACGGCCCACGCCATCTCCAGCGTCCGATGGACGCCCAAGGGCCTCAAGGCCCTCGCCGAGAGCCAGATCGTCTCGGCGACCTTCGACGAGCTGGCGGAGGTCCATCTGCCGAAGTTCGACCGGGCCGCCGCCGTGCTCTCCGACGCCATGGTGCCCGGCGGCGACAAGAGCGACCGCATCGCCCGGATGGCGACGCAGACCGGGGCCGTCCTGACCTACTGCGTCAGCACGCGGGAGTCCCGCACCGCCCGATCGCGAGGGCGAAGCGACATGTTCCACGCGATCCAACCAGCCTGGGCCCTCGCGCCGATCCGCGTGCCGGAGGGCAGCATCTGCATCCGAGGGTACCGCGCGCCGACGGATGTGCCCCTGTCGCTTCTCGACGCCCGAACGATCGAGGAGCGCAGCTTCACCGGCTTCGTCTGGCCCTGGCGACGGAACCGCAACCTCCGCGGCGAGAGCCTCCGCTGCGGATCGTTCTTCGCCGGACTCGGTATCGCCACGCACTCCTACAGCCAGGTCTCCTTCGACCTGCCGGCCTCGGCGAAGACGTTCTCCTGCCACGTCGGCCTGGACCGCGCCGTCGGCGCCGGCGGCTGCGCACGCTGCGCGGTCCATCGGGACGAGCCGTCCGGCCAGCGCCTCTGGCGCAGCGACGTCCTCGTCGGCACGGGCCCGCCGGCTCGCGTGGGGCCCCTCGACGTGACCGGCGCCCGCCGACTGGTCCTCGTGACGGAGTACGCCCACGAGCGCCGACCCGCCGGGGCCGACCCCGGCGACGTCCGCGACGAGGTCAACTGGCTCCTGCCCATGGTCCGGATCGACCCGAAAGTCCTTCGCCCCACGAGCGAAACGCTCCACCGATGGGTCCCCGCCCTGCACGGTTGGTCGATCCCCGCAAAGGACGTGGCCCGCGTCAAGCTCCGCTGGGCCGCCCGCCACCGCGGACCGTGGGAGGTCGCGATGGACCTCGATCGGACGGGGCTGGCCCTGACGCGAACGGTGCAGGTCACTCCGGCCAACGCGATCCTGGAAATTGCCGCCGCCCGCGGTAGCGACAAGACCGGGCACGTCCTGGACGTCAAGGCCAGGGCCACCGCGTTGAAGGGCCTGCTGGACAACCACCAAGACGTCCATACCAACCGCCGCGGCCCGGGCGACGCCGACAAGCAACGGTGGTCGCTGATGGAGTTCCTCGGGCAGAGAATCCCGCTGACCGTCACGATGCGCCAGGACAAGAACAACCCGGACGGCAAGGCGATGATCCTCCGAAGCCTGGCGTTCCACCCGATCGTGGTGGGCCTCCCGCCGAACGGCAAGATCCCCACGCCGGACGTCCGCCTCGGAGACCTGGAGCCGATCAAGATCGTCTGGTATCCGCAGGACCAGCGCAAGCGGGAGACGAAGGCCGATCCGCCCGCGCCGGGCATCCAGAAGGTTCACGGCCTGTCGCTGGCCAATGCCTATGCCGTGCGATCCGGCCTGAAGATGACCTACCGCCTCCGCGGCGACCTGCGAAGGTTCATCGCCGTCGTCGGCACCGACAACCGCTACCACCAGGGCCCGTTCGTCGTCCTGGTGGACGACAAGGAGGCATGGCGAAGCAGCGAGGTCATCAACGGGGGACAGCTCGAGCACGTCGCGGTCAACCTGCCGCGCGGAGCCAAAACGATCACGCTGTCGGTCGAGCACAACATGACGACCGGCGTGTGGGCCCAGGCGGGCTTCCTTCGGTGAGCCCGCGCTCGATGTGGGGGCGCCCTACTTCGTCGGCAGGGCCATGACGGCAATTTCCTCGCCGCCGCCGGGGGGCGGTTCGATCCGGGCGGTGACCGCCGCGGGCCCGCCGCCGGCACCCGGCTGATGCCCGGTCAGGCGGAACTGGACGGACCGCACGCGCACTTGAGGCGCCGCCAGTACCGGCCCGGACCCCGCCTCGGTGGACGCCACCGGCCCGGCCTGGGGATCCAGAAGGAACGGGCTGCCGTCCTGGGCCGACACGCACGTGGTGATGCCCATGCGTCGGCTGAAACCCGCGGAGGGCTCTCCCAACGCCAGCGTGAAGACGCCGCGGTCCCCGACGGCTTCGCCCGGCGGCAGCGCGTAGCGGACCTGGAGACACAGGCAGTCGCGTCCGCCCGGTCCGCCGAGCTTGAACGCCACTTTTTCGCCCGAACCGGCCTGGCTTCCAGCCGGCGGCAGGACGGCCACTTCCTTCGGGGCCGGCGAGCTGCCCCCCGGGACCTTAAGCCCCAGGGCCAGCATCGTCGTCCCCGGCGGGGTGTCCGCCAGCGTGATCTCCAGGACCAGGTCCGAGTCTTCCCGCCACGTGCGCAGGGAGCTGGCGGCCGAGACAACCTGGGGATCCGCCGAAGGGGACAATTTCCGGGCGCGCCCATCGCACCCCGAAGCCAACGCCGCGCCCAACACCAAAACCCTCCCCGCTGCCCTGACAGCACTCATGGCGACTCCTCCATATGCGAGGCTGTGCAAGCGCGAAGAGTACGACACTCTCCTCTATAGGAAAGGTACGTTACGGATGGCCCCGTCGGCCCAGGCCTCCGGCAACGCCGGCAGGAGGTTGATTTCGCCAAACGGCTCGTCGTCGCCAGGTCCAACTCCCGACGGGAGTCCGATACGTCCCCGTGCCCGGGCAGCACCGGCGAGAGGTTCCCCAGGGGCTGGTACTTCATCGCTCGGCCGGGATGCCCATCATTCTCTCGCCGGAGAGGTCGTGGGCCTGGCGGTACCGCCCCTGAAAGACTAGGCGTCGGACCGCGCCGTCCGCACGATGATGCGGTCCTTCGTCCACCGATCGCGGTACCAGGTGCACTGCTCGAACGTGTCGCCGATCGACTTCATCCTCGCCGCGAGCATCTCGCGGAACCGCTGCATCGTGGCCTTGTGGGCGCGGTCGTCGGAGAGGTTCTTCGTCTGAAAGGGGTCGGCCTGGTTGTCGAACAGCAGTTCGGCCCCGTCGCGGCGATACCGGGCGTACGTGTACTGCTTGTCGCGCAAGGCGCGCCATTCGTGCCCGTTCTGCCAGGCGGCGCAGGCGCCGGTGTTCTGGAGCAGGGCGGCCCGCGGTTCGGCGCCGTCCTTGCCCCTCGCGCAGTGCGACAGGTCCATGCCCTCGGCGGCCTTCGGGACGGGCAGGTGCATCAGCGAGAGGATCGTGGGCAGGAAGTCGACGTTGCAGATGCAGGCATCCGAGACGCTTGCGGGGGGGACCTGCCCGGGCCAGCGGATCAGGAACGGGATGCGGGCGGCCTCGTCGTAGAAGGTGTTCTTCGCGCGCCGCCCCTGGCTGCCGAACATCTCGCCATGGTCGGAGGTGAACACGACGATCGTGTTCTCCGCGAGCCCCAGCTCGTCCAGGGCCCCCATCAGCCGGCCGACGTTCCAGTCCAGGTTGGCCGTCATCGCGTGGTAGGTGCGCCGCCAGGCGGGAAGAAGCGCCCGGTCCTTGGGCGTCAGCCGGGCCCAGCCATCGGCGTAGGGGTCGTTGGTCGGCTTGTAGTTCGGTGGGTTCGGGAACGCCACGCCGTCGAACATGCGGTAGTACTTGCGGGGCACGTTGTTCCGCCCCCACGGGTCGTGCGGCGCGCCGTAGGACAGAAAGGCCGCGAACGGCTTGGACGACCGGGCGGCCCGGCGAAGGTACTCGATCATCAGGTCCGTCTGCCCGTCCGGCTCGTAGACGCCCTCGCCGTAAGAGACCTTCCGGGGCGAGTCGGTGTGGTAGTAGCCGCTGTAGTAGTTGTGGTGGAAGTTGTACGCCGCCCAATAGCCGTCGAAGCCCAGCCGGTTCGCTCCCGGCGGGATGAAGCTGTTCTTCGGGTCCTGGTGGTGGCCCAGTTGGTTGGCGTACAGATGCCACTTGCCCACGTAGCCCGTCTGGTACCCCGCCCGGGTCAACACGTGGCCAAAGCACTCGTGCGTCGTCTGCAACCGCAACTCGTTGATTACCATGCCCGTGCTGGTCGTGTACTTGCCCGTCATCAGGCTGGCCCGGTAGGCCGAGCAGACGGGCATGGACGAGACGGCGTTGCGGAAGCTCACACCGCGCGAGGCGAGACGGTCGATGTTCGGCGTGCGGGCCTTGTCGTTCCCCGCGTAGCCACACCGCGTGTACCCGAGCTGGTCGGCGAAGACGAACAGGAGATTGCACTTGCCCGGCCGCGCTCCCGCCGCGCCGGCTCCCCTGGCCTTGGGCTCCCGCTTGCCGTCGGCGGCGTCTCCGCACGCCGGGCCGACCAGGCCCGCCGCCACCGCGGCCGCACCCTTGAGGACCTTCCGACGACTCACGCCCTGCCTTTCATCCGCCATCGCATTCTCTCCCAAACGTACTCTCGCGGTACGCGGCGTCCCCCGCCGTCGGCGCGGCGACCGCACCGAACGCGGCGGGCGAAACGACCACGGCGGGCAAGCCCGCCCGCTAAACGGACAATCACGTACCGTGGGGCTCTGCGTTTAGCGGCGGGGCTTGCCCCGCGCGGTTGTCCTCGTCAGTCGCCTTCGCGGGCGATCTCCACGCCGCACAGCAGCGTCTCGCCCTTGCTGGCGGTCATCGAGATCGTCAAGTCGCCGGTCACGCGGACGCCACGGACCTCCTCGATGACGGCGCGGTTTGCCCCGCCGGCCCGCGCGGCGAGGTCCAGGCCCTTCCACACGCGCTTGCCCTGGACCGACACGTCGAAGACGCGCTGGCCGGGCTTCTCGCCGGCGGGCGCGGCAAAGTGCAGGCGAACGGTGTACTGCCGGGCCTCGCTGCCGGGGGCCAGCAGCGGGATCGTGCACCGCTCGAAGCCCTCGCAGGCGAAGGCGTAGATCCACGGGTCCTCGCTGCCGGCGATCTTCAGAAAGTCGGCGTTGCCGTAAACGTACTCCGCGCGCTCCGAGGCAGCCTTCATGCCGATCTTCAGGTCCAGCACGAGGCGCTGGTCGTAGTCCCTCTCGTAGCTTCGCGGGCGGGGATACCCCAGCCAGAGCGCCCCCCGCGTGTCCTTCCGGTCTCCGGGCGCGCCGAAGTTGATCGCCAGGTGCCGGACCGGCAGCACGGCCCCGGTCGCACTGTACATGCCCCACACGCGGTTGGTCTGACGCGGCTGGAACACGATCGTGCATTGCAGCGCGAACGGGCAGACACATCCGCTGGCGGCCTCGGGCATGAGCACCAGCCCGTTGGCGGGGATGAAATTGACCCAGCATCCCGGGCGCTGCGCGCCGAAGTGCGCCGTGCCGTAGTCGCCCGTCAGGTCATAGGTGCCCGTCACGCCCGAGCGGAAGAACAAGGCGTTGGGGCAGGCGACGATGTTCCCGCAGTGGTGGCCCGGGCGAGCCATCTGCCAGGCGCTCTGGCCGCCGACAATCGGATGAGTCCGCATCTCCTGGGCGCCGGTCTTCAGGTCATGCGCCCAGGGCTCGGCGATGATGCGGTCGCCGACGATCAGCGGGCGGCTTCGGTAGCCCTTGCGTCCCGACCAGAGCGTCCGACCGTCGTACCCCGACAGTGCGATCAGGCTCCGCCGGGAGAACTCGCCGGCCATCATCTGCTTCCAGAAGTGCCCGTTCCACGGCTGCCCGCAGAGCAGCAGGACATTGTCGGCGTACATCACGATCAACTCGCCCCCGCTTCTGCCGATCTTGACGCAGTCGGAGACGTACTGCGGGCGAGACCAGTCCACGCGTCCGGAGTCGGCGTTGAGTGCCACGACCAGTCGGACGTCGGGCTTGATCGGCTTGCCGCGACGGTCCAGCCGCCCGCTCGGCGGGATGCCCTTCGTCTCGGCGTCGCGCTGGGCCTTTGTCACGCTGCGATCGACAAAGTAGACCCGCCCGTCGCCGATGCAGATCGTCCGCGGCTCCAGCCGCTTGGGCTCGTACGTCCAGCGGAGCCGCCCGCTGTCGATGTCCATGGCGAAGAGGCACTGGCTGCCCCGGGCGCCGAAGAGCGTCGGGCCCACGCAGGCGACGTACTCCCAGGCCACGGGCTTGGTACCCTTGCCCTTCGGGACCGTGTAGGTCTTTCGCGTCTCGCCACTGGCCACGTCCAGTCGCAAACAGTGGTCTCCGACGGCGACGAACAGGCTATCGGCGTTGGCGGCCAGGTTCGAGCAGCGCCCCTTGAGCCCCAGCCGCGTCGCGCCCTGGATCTCCCGCGTCCACAACTCCACGCCGTTGTAGGCGTCGTAGGCCATCACGACGTCCTCGCCCTGGACGAACATTCGCCCGCCGATGGCCAGCGGGCTGGCGGCCGAGGCGTGGCGGCTGGGCATCCGCCCCGGGCCCGGCTCGCCGTACCAGAGAATGCCGATCGGCCCCTTCACCCGCTTCTCGTCACTGCACGCCGTATTGCCCGGCTCGGCGTATTGGTGCGTCCATTGCCCGGCGCCCGGCAGCGGGCCGCGGACCACCGTCGCCCGGTCGCCGTCGACGGTGACCTTCGTGCCCGTCTCGCCCAACTCGGCCAGGGCCTTCCGCAGCCCGGCCAGGAAGTCCTTCGACGCGCCGCGAATGCACGCGACCCCGCCGCAGGGCTTCAGCAGCCGCAGCATCTCCGCGGGGCCCGTCGAGGCGCTCGGGCCGCAGACGATCAGGTTCGCGAAGTAGTCCGACATCGTCAGCGACTCCGGCGAGCCCGGCACGACCACCACCCTCTTGCCATAGAGACCCGCGGCCGAGAGCACCTTGCGGGCGGAGGCGAGCTTCTTCGCGTCGGGCTCGACCTGGTAGATCATCAGGTCCGTTTGTTCGGCCAGCGCGCGGCAGAGCCCGGCCTCGCCGCCGAGAACGAGCCCGTAGCCCCGCTTGACGCCGCTGTCGGCGACGATCTGCCGGGCCGTCCTGGCGTCGCCGGGGTCGATCGCCGCAGCGGTGATGGCGGGCGAGACGCTACGAACGCCCGACCCCTCGCCCGGCGCGAAGCAGTAGATGGTTCCCTTGTCCGTGCTGACGAGCAGTCGTCCGTTGGCGACGGCTAACCCACGTGCCTTGCCCTCGATCTTGCCCGTCCAGAGCGGCTTGCCGGTGTCGGCCTCGAAGGCCGTCACGACGTCCTGCCCGCCGGCCCAAAGGGTCCCACGGGTCATGATCAGGGCGTCGGAGCCCTCGAACTGCGAGCGCCATTTCGTCGGGGCGTCGCGTTTCTTGTCCCACTGCTTGTACTCGGCCTTGGCCTCGTCGATCTGCTTGGTGACGTCGGCGATCTTCTTGCGGATCGCCTCGTGGGCCGGCGTCCTGGCCGGAAGCTTGGCGGTCTTCTTCCCGGCGTCCTCCCCGGCCGCGTCGGAGGCCTTCTTCGCCGCCTCCTCTCGCTCCTTCTGGAACGCCTTATCCTGGCTGCTCAGCCGACTGTGGAGTTGGCCCAAGCTGGTAATGTGCAGCTTCAACTCCGTCAGCCGCCCGTGCGTCTCCATCCAGCCCTTGCGGTCGGCCCCGACGATCTCCTTGCCCGTCAATATGTAGGCCATCTCGCCGCCCACGATCAG
>Ga0272442_10006426_pt1 | contig 15446 bp, 9 predicted proteins | sample SSMForm2O_FD_200262 | JGI IMG/M metagenome (GOLD analysis project Ga0272442, IMG submission 200262) | Marine sediment archaeal communities from Little Sippewissett salt marsh, Falmouth, MA, United States - SSM-Form-2O | ecosystem: Environmental > Aquatic > Marine > Wetlands > Sediment ...
CCCCAGACACACCGTCGTTACCAGACCCAGCACCACCAACGGTCCTCCCCGCAATCGCATTCCCGTGTCTCCTCCACAACAACACCCCGCACCGTGCACCCAAAGCGCGGAAGGCGCACGGCAGTCGGCCGAGCCCACTGGGCGGTGTCTCGTCGTGTTGATACCGGACACCCGGTCCCTTTGGCGAGCCCCGGAGCGGTTCGCGTGACCTTGCGATGCGCTTGCCTACAGCAGCGCCCGGCCTTCGAAGGTCTCCGGGACGGGGAGTCCGAGATACTCGAGGGCGGTCACGCCGAGGTCGATGATGGCGGCATCCTTGGCCGTCGGTTTGTTGGCGAAGAAGACGCCGGAGGTGATGTCGACGTCGGAGGCCGCGTGGTCGCCGCTCCACTTGTCGTCGTTGACAATGATAAGGTCTTTGGGCGCGGCGCCGGCTGCCGAGGGCTTGGCCGTCTGGTAGCCGTCGGCGTAGCCGAGCTGGATATCGGGCGCATCCGCCTCGGCGGCCCCGGTGTAGACCTCGGACTGTAAGTAGGCGTTACGCAGCACCTTGGCTCCCGTGTCCGGGTCGACCACGGTCAGAAGCTTGTCTTTCAGTTCCTGGAGCAGGGCCGGCGCCTCCTCGGGCGTTACGGTGCCGTCTCGCTCGCGGCCCTCGAGATTCAGGAAGATGCTCCCGAGACCCAGCGCGTAGGCCTTCGTCTTCGACCAGTCATAGGCCTGCAAGTATTTCTTGTCCGTGTACGCCGTGTCTCGGTATCCGTTCCGCACGAGCCAGGTGTTTGCGCTGAAGCCCTTGCGGAAGCCGTGGAAGCCGTGGTCGGACATGATCATGAGCAGGTCGTTGGGCTTGAGGCGCGTCATGGCCTCCCCGATGATCTCATCCATCTTCATGTAGGTTTCTTCGACGGCGCGGCCGTACTTCTCGGCGCCTTCCTTGGTGTACAAGGGATGCTGCGGGTCGCGGAAGCGCCAGAACATGTGGGACACGCGATCGGTGCCTGTCCAGCCCGCGATGAGCAGGTCGAACTGGCCCAACTCGAGTTCGTCAATCATGAGGGTCTCGTTCCACGTCATGCGCTGGCGCACGTCTTCCAGGAACAAATCCTCGGTCATCTCGTCCTTTTGCATGGCTTTGGTGTCGTAGGCCCAGCCAACGGTCCGATACAGGCCGTAGCGGTCGGCCAGTTCGGCGGCGTATTCGCCCGGTTCGCTGATCGGCAGATACGGTTGCCGGGGATGAATCTGGAGACAGGTCATATATAGGCGAACCGTGTCGCCGGCCTCGAGCACGTGGATGCGGCTGATGGCCTTGATGGTGAACTTGGGCGTCACCTCGAAGTCCCATTCGAGCCAGTCGGACCAGGCGCCCTGGGCCAGATTCGCGGTCTCGCCCTGCACGTCGACGGTCACCGTATGCGCGGGCCGGTTCACGGTCACCTCGAGCGGCGCTTCCACGAAGCGGCGCGTCTTAGGATGGCGCACGCCCGGCACGTTGACCGTGGCGGTGTCGCCCTCGAACTCGAGGGGCAGGCGCACACCACCGGCCACGTTCTCCTGCTCCGTGAACCTTTCGGAGAACGCGAAGAACGTGCTCTGGGTGCCCCGGAGGTCCGGCACCTCGAGCCCGGCCAGCACCGAGCTGTTTTTCAACGGCTCGATCGGATATGCGTACGGCACGATCAGCAGCTTGCACCGCGCGCCGTGGCGGTTCGCAGCGGCCCACAAGGTCTCCCCTTTGCGGTATCCCTCGTAGTGCGCCGGTTTCGCCACGGCCCCGTCGGCCGTGAGTTCGGGGTGCTTGGTAACGCCGAAGCCGAGCCCCGGGAAATAGGTCGAGGGGTCGCGCCGCAGGAAGTCGTATATCCCGTGGTTGCCCGGCCGCAGACACGTGGCAAACGACGACCACGCCGTGGGCGATTGCGGCGGATTGCTCGATGCCAGCCGTTGATACGTGCCCTGGTCGCGGAGCTTGGCCAGGTTCGGCAGTTCGCCGGCCGTCAGCATCGCGTCCACAATCGACGGTTCCACGGCGTCAAATCCAAGGATGATGACCCGCGGCGCGTCTTCCCCCTTCTCGGCGGGGGCAACGCTCGAGGGGGCCTTGGCCTCCTTCGAGCCGCAACCGCCGGTGAATAGCAGGACCACCAGTCCGGCGCCGCCGATGGCGACCAAACAAGACAACAGCACCGACAGGTGCTTGCGCTGCGAATTCATGTCCGATTCCTCTCTGGCTTGAAGGGGTCAACGGAGTAATTATACCTAAAGGATGACGTGGGCCGCACGCCGAGGCCGGTTTCTGGGGGCTCCGGGGGGCCCTCTGGGCAAGGCCGGCCTCAGTGTTGCCGCAGCAAATCGAGCATCTTGCGGTCCAGCTTGTGCCCCCGGAAGTCCTCGTAGGCCACGTCGTTACGGCCGCTGTCGAGCGGGCCGAAGCCTCCGCGGAACTCCCACAGCGCCCACCCCCATCCCGCCTCTTCCCACAGTTCGAGACAGTCTTGCATCCACGCCAGCACCACCGCGTGCGGCGTGAACTTGTACGCCCCCCATTCGCCGACGTGTACGCCTACGCCTTCGGACTCGAGGGCCTTCCAGGGCGCGATACAGCGTTTTTCGAGGGCCTCGCGGTCGTAGACCTTGCCCTTGCCGGTTGGCAGCGGCCAGGCGGGCTCGGGCCAGGTGTCCGAGCCGCGCGCCCACGATGCCTTGTAGTGGGTGAGTTGCATGGGATCGTAGCCGCGCGTGCTCTGCGCCACGCCCAGCCCGATAAGGCTGCGCACCGGGCGCCGTCCCCACATCCCGCCGTCGGCGATGACCAGGCGGTCCTTGTCCTTGTCGCGGATGGCCTCGACCAGCCGCGTGGCCACCTGCGCGTAGGTCTCGTCGCTCACCACCGGTGGTTCATTGACCAGGTCGAAACTGAGTTGCTCGTTCGGGATGCCCTGGTAGCGCTCGGCGAAGTGCGCCCAGTGCGCCGCGCACACGGTCTGGGCCTCTTCGTCCTTCCACAGATCCAGCGGTTCCGGCGGCTCCTTGGCCACGCAATAGCCGGGCGCGCGGTGGAAGTTCAGGCACACGTGGATCTTGTGTTTCCGGCCGAAGGCGACCGCCTGGTCGATCTCTTTGAACACGTCCTCGCGCAACTTCAGCCAGTCCCCTTCCTCGACCCAGCAGTGGTACGACATGGGCAGCCGGACAAAGTCAAAGCCCCATTCGGCCATCCAGGCGAAGTCCGTCTCGTCGAATCGGTCGTTACGGCCCCAGCCGAACTTGTGCTGGAGATTGAAGCCCCGCCAGCGCGGCAAGTGCTTCGGCCCCAACGGTTTCGGCGCAACGGCCGCTGTGGACGCGGCCGCTACCGTAGCACCGGCCGTTATCTTCATGAAATCACGACGGTTCATGCGCACCTCTCGCTTTCCTTGCTCAGGGCCTGCTCACAAGGACATTCTCGCCGGACAACAGTTGTATCTCAAGGCTCTTGCACCGCCGCTTGACCCCGCCGTGCCGCCCTGCGATTCGGGCGCTTTTGGCCCGGAGTCCGGCCGCAAAGGCCGCGGGCCGGAGCCGCGCTCGCGCGTCGCTGCTCGACATCATTTTGATGTGGGCGTCGTCCCACACGACCATGAGGTTGGTGGGATGCTGGGCCTCGAACGAGAGCGGCTTCGATTCGTGGCGCGAGTCGCCGATGAAGATCGCGCGCTCCCCCTCGTAGCGGTACGCGGTTCCGACAGCGTTGTCGGCGTCGGTCACTTCGAGTGTGCCGCCCGTGCCGGCTCGGTCCACATAGGCGCGCAGGAAACGCAACGCGTGCGCGATGGGCTTCGGACTTCCACCCATCGTGCCGTCGTTCCAGTACAGGCCGAAACGCGACTCATAGACCTGCTTGTCCTTCTGGATCCATGGGGCGTCGCGTTGCAGTACCGGCAGCGACCAGTCCGTGAGCGACCACTTCATGCATCCGCTGTGCCCATGGGCCAGCGCGTAGAGGTAGGAGACCATTTCCCCGACCGCGGACGTGTGCACGTCGAGGTAGTCCCGGCCGAGGCGCAGGCCGTTCGAGTAGCCGAACTCCCCCAGCGTAACCGGTTGATTCGGCCAGGTCGCGGCCAGCCGGTCCATGGCGCCGCAGTTCTTCAGGACATTCTTGCGATTCGAAGGGACCTGGTACACGTGCTGGGACACGAAGTCGAGCGTCTCATTGGCCGGTAGACAGGACAGCACGGAGTTGTAGCCGACCGTGATGAGGTGATGGGCGTCGACTTCGCGAATCGCCGCCACTTGCATGCGGATCCACGCCGCAAACGTGTCATCGACCAAGGTCAGGAACGGCTTCCACTGCGGCGAACGCGGAAGCCCCCCTTCCAGGCCCGGGAACGTCGAGTAATTCAGCCCGCCCAGGCCGAACTCCCCGGTGTAGCGGTTCCATAGCGCATACGCGGCGTAGAGCTGGCGCGCGTCGTTCTCCCCGAGCCCCGTGTCGACAGGCGGCCACCCACTGCGGCGCGCCATCCGCGCGGCCACCCATGCCCGGTCGGCGTCCGTCGCCATGGCGTCATGGGGCCGGCCTCGAATGAGCGGGGACCGCTGGCCGGCGAACGTGACGGCGCCCACCGTGCCGACGTACGGTTCGTTCATGAGGTCGTAGCCGATCACCATGGGCTCGTCGGCAAAGGCGCGGGCCGCCTTGCGGACCGCCTCGAGGATCGCCTCGGCCGTGGTCGCTTTCGGGCCCAGGTGCAGCAGCAGGTAGACGCCGTAGCGCCGCGCCAGCTCTCGGACCGCCGCGACCTTGGCCGGGTCGTTCTCCATGCCGAACAGCCAGAAGCGCATGCAGTTGAGGCCCGCATCCTTGGCCTTCCGGAAGTCATCCTCGAGGAGACGGGCGTCAAACCGCGCTCCTCCCATGTAGCACTTGCGGTCGAACGGGCCGATGTAGTTGCAGCCCAGCATGAACAACGGCGTGCCGTCCGGCAGTAGGATGCGGTTCGTGTCCGGGCACAGGCGGCAGTAGCCCTCCGGCGCGGGCGTTTCCAGTGCCGGGCGGCGCGCTCTCGAGGCGCGGTCGGCCTCGTGCGCTTCCTCAACCATATCGCGCGACGCGAGCCGCTGCATGACCTGCGCCAGCGTGGCGGCGAATCGAGGGTCGGCGTAGAAGTGGGGCGACGTGATGCCCGAGAGCAGCCACTGCGAGCCCTTGAACGGACCGTCGTAGTGCACGAGCAGGCCCAACGCCCAGCCCTGGGTCCGTCCCTGGGCATCGAGCGCGGCCAGCAGCGGCACGAACGCCGACTCGTTGGGCATTTCCAAGCCGATGGCCGAGAGGCCTTCGAAGGGCCCTTCGAAGGGCAGGTCGCCCGCCAGGAGGTCCTGACCGGAATGCGGCACGACGCGCGCCACGTCGTGTAGCTCGTACACCTCGTAGTCACTGAAGGCCCCGGCCAGCTCGAAGCGTGCCGACAGATCCACGTCGGCCATCGCGTCCACACGCGCCGTCGCCACGTCGCCGATCTCGACGGTGTGATCTCCCGGCGGTTGGTCGCTCAGGCCGTACGCGAGGCCAAGCGACAGGCGGGTCACGTGCTCCATCCGGACCGCGTCGTCGCTGCCGCCGCGACCGGCCGGCGAGTGGTCTTCCCAGAACCGGAACTGATCGGTCGTGAGCGTGACGGCCGTCCACTGCCGGCGCAAGCCCACCACGGCCACCCAGCGCGCGCCGTCGTCTTCGGTGAGTTCGGCCAGTAACTCGGGCGTGCGGGCATCGCCGCGCGCCGAGAAACAGAGGGCATTGTGGCCCGGCGGAATAGAGTGGGGGAGGGGGCGCACGAAATTGTCCCAGCCGTGCGTCAGGTCCTTCAGGCTCAGCCGCAAACACCGCCCGTCCCCGCTTGCGACCACGGCCACGCCGGACGGGGCCTGTTCGTTGCTCGTGGCCCGCTGCCAGGCCGAGACGTCCTCGGCGTCGAAGGACAGCATTTCGACGGCGTCCTCGGCGCCGGCCGCTCGCCGCGCCTCCATCGCGTCTTTGTCCAGCCACGTGTCGCCGACCCGCCACAGGGGCGTCTTGAATGCGTCTCCCCCCAGCAGCACAAGGTCGCCGCCCTCCTGCAGAAACTGGCGGACGTTTCCGGCGGCCGACACGGGGAAGAACCGGCTGCGGGGGTGAATCAGCCAGTCGTAACGGGCCGCATTGAAGCACGAAGGGGCGGCCATGTCCTCCAAGGAAAGGGCCGTGGGCCGAAGGCCCGTCTCAACGAGGGCCGTGGCCAGTCTGGCCGCCGTCTCGTCCTGATCCACCGACGTGGGATCGCCGAGGATCGCGACCGCGGCCGCCGAAGCGCTCGCACGCCCCGCGGCCAGCAGAACACATCCTGCCAGTGCGCAAGCAACGGGCGCGAGCAATCCTCTTCTCTGAGCCATGACGCCTCGGGCGATTCGTCCGTGGCTCAGGAATAGCACACCGTGGCCGAGTTGAACAAGGTCGAATCCTGTGTGCACACGCCGCATCTGCTACACTCTTTGTCAGAGTCGGTCCGTCAGCACATAGCCACGGCGCATGTGCGTCAGGAGTTATTCAAGATGACTGTCAGAATTGCCTTCATCGGCTTCCGGCACGGCCACATCTCCGGCCTGTACCAATTGGCCCAACAGCGCGACGACGTCGAGGTGGTGGCGGTGTGTGAGGAGGACGCCCAGAGGCGGGCCGGGCTGGCCGGCGCAGGCGTGACGGTGACGCATGACGACTACGGCCGCATGCTGGACGAGGCCGCGTGCGACGTGGTGGCCTGCGGGGACTACTTCGGTATCCGCGGCCGACGGCTCATCCAGGCGCTCGAGCGCGGGCTGCACGTGATCGGCGACAAGCCGCTGTGCACTTCGCTGGAGGAACTGGAGCGCATCGAGGCACTGGCCGCAGCCGGTGATCGTCGCGTCGGCTGCATGCTGGACCTCGGCAACCACCGCGCCTTCGTCACGCTCGGCGAGATGCTCGGGCGCGGGTCGGTCGGCGACGTGCACGCCGTGTGCTTCCTCGGCCAGCACCCACTGCTTTACGGCCAGCGGCCTATGTGGTACTTCGAGCCCGGCAAGCACGGCGGCACGATCAACGACATCGCCATTCACGCCGTCGATCTCATTCCGGCCGTCACGGGGCGGCGCATCGTGGAAGTCACCGCGGCCCGAAGCTGGAACGCGAAGGTTCCCGAGCATCCCCATTTCCATGACGGGGGCGCCTTCATGCTGCGCCTCGACAACGACGGCGTCGTGATCGGGGACGTGTCCTACCTGGCTTCAGACAAACACGGCTACGGCATGGCGTCGTACTGGCGCTTCACCATCTCGGGGGCCGACGGCGTCATCGAGACGTCGTGTAACGCCGAGCACGTGACCTTGTGGCGCCATGACGGGGAGGAGTTCGTCCAACAGGCGGTGGGCGAAGGACGCCAAGGCGGATACTTAGACGACTTCCTGGCCGACCTGGCCGGTGCGCCGAATCCCGGCGGTTTGCACACGAGGCGCGTTCTCGAAAGCAGCCGGATCACCCTGCTCGCCCAGCACGCCGCTGACCATGGTGAGTTTCCCGTGACCGTGTGAGGGCCGCGCAGCGCGTCAGGCGAGCACGGACTTCTCCGTGTCTTCGAGCCGCCGTCGAACGTCGATGAACTCGGCCTCTCGAGCCTGGAAGGCGTCCACCACGTCCGGGTCGAAGTGCGTCCCGCGTCCCTCGAGGATGATGGCGGCGCTTTTCTCGTGCGAATAGGCCTCCTTGTAGCAGCGCTTCGAGGTCAGCGCGTCGTAGACGTCCGCCAGGGCCAGAATGCGACCGGGCAGGGGGATGGCTTCCGCGGCCAGGCCATGGGGATAGCCGGTGCCGCCCCATTTCTCGTGGTGCGCTTCCGCGATCTCGATGCCCATCCGAACGAATGCGTTGCCGGGATGCTCGCGGTCCACCGCCCGCAGCGTTTTCGCGCCGATGGTCGTGTGGATCTTCATGATCTCGAACTCCTCTGCGGTCAGCTTGCCCGGCTTCCGCAAAATCCGGTCCGGAATGCCCACCTTGCCGATGTCATGAAGCGGCGCCCCGGCGTAGATGTTCTCGATGAAGGGCTGGTCGATCACGGCCGCGTACTTCGGAAGGCCTGCCAGGTATTCCGCCGTCATCTTCGCGTACTGGCACATGCGTTCCAGGTGCTCGCCTGTCTCGGGATCGCGCGATTCGGCCAGCCTCGACAAGGCGAAGATCGTGGCCATCTGTGTCGACGAGATCTCGTGCACCGCCGTCCGCACCCGCTCTTCGAGCTTCGCGTTGTACTCCTCGATCCGCCGCTTGTGATCCTGGTCGCGGTCGTGCAGTTCCTTCTTCACCAGACACGCCCCCACCCGCGCCTTGAGCAGGGCCGTGTTGAACGGACGATTCAGGTAATCGTCGGCGCCTTTCTCGATGCACGTGATCGCGCTGCTCATGTCGTCCAAGCCCGACACCACCAGCACCGGAACGTGCCGGTAGTCTGGGTCGTCTTTGATGTGCTGCAGGACTTCGTATCCGTCCATGCCCGGCATCCTGATGTCGAGCAGGACCAAGTCCGGGGACTCGCGGCGCAACGCCTCGAGCCCCGAGGGCCCGTCCTCCGCGACGCACGGCGAGTGCCCCAGCATTTTCATCAACTCCGACATGATCTTGCGATTGGCCTGCTGGTCGTCGATGATGAGTATCTTCGCGCCCCGCATACGGTCACTCCCTCTACCTTGCGGCCCTTCCGGCTTCGAGTCCATAACGCCCATACTTCGGAGTCTCCGGGGCCACGAAATCGATTATACCACTTGTCTGGGCCCTGTGCCTAGGCCGAGCTCGATCCCAGGTCAGTGAGGCGGGTCGCACTTGATGGGGCGCCGTGCCACAGCTACACTCTTGAAGGGCGGCTGCGGCTGAAGCAAGAAGGAGTGGGACGAATGCACGCGCATCGAATAACGAGGAGGGCCTTCTTGCGCCACGCCGGGACGGTCGCAATGTCGGGCTTGCTTCTCGGAGCGGCCGGGCGCGACGAGCGCGGCGAGCGTGCGCGGCGCCGGCGGCGCATCATCTTCAACGACGACGGCGACGACGTGTGGGACCCAAACGCGGCGACGCCCGAGGGTTTCGTCGGCGTGCGCCTCAAACACATGCTGGACACGCAGGCCGGCACGCTGTTCTACTGCACGACCCAGTCCTTTAACTACTTCTCCCACAACACGAAAGTCGGCCAGGTCTTCCTCAGCCGCGACGGGGCCTTCGCGCACAACAACATGCCCGCGCTGATCGACCAGGGCACGGACCCCCTGAAGCTGGCTGTCGCGTTCGCCCACCGCCACGACGTCGAGGCGATCTGGACGCTCCGCATGAACGACATCCACGATGCGTTCACGCCAGCGCTCTGGCCGCAATGGAAGCAGGATCATCCCGACGCCCTGCTTGGGAAGCCCGAGGACTGGGGACAGCACCCCGCGGGCGGCCAACGCCGCTGGTGGGCGGGCGTGAACTTCTACCGCGAAGATGTGCGCAAACGCACCATCGAGCTGATCGAAGAGGTGGCGCGCAACTACGACGTGGACGGAATCGATCTCGACTGGCTGCGGCACCCCATCCATTTCCCGGAAACCATGGAAGGCCGGCCGGTCAAAGCCGAGGGCGTGGCCCTGATTACGGCCCTCGTGCGCGACGTGCGCCGCATGCTCGAGCGCGTCGGGGAGGAGCGGGGCCGGCCCATCCTGCTCGCCACCCGCGTCGCCCTCACCGTCAAGCACGGGCGCTACATGGGAACCGATATCGAGACGTGGCTCGATGAAGGGCTCATCGATTTCATCACCGTCGGCGGCGGCTACGTCCCGTTCTCCATGCCGACCGACGAGATCGTTGCCCTGGCCAGACCCCACGGCGTCCCCGTCTACCCCTGCATCAGCGCGTCCGGCATGATGCGGCGGGCCCCCTACGGGCGCGGCGACCTGTACGGCATCGAGGCGTGGCGGGCCACCGCGGCCAACGCCTTCCGCAACGGCGCCGACGGCGTGAGCCTGTTCAACTTGTTTCCACGCCCCGGTGCCGACGCCCACAACGCCTTCTGCCGGCAGGTCTTCAACGAATGCGGGGAGCCGGCCACCTTGGCCGGCAAGGACAAGCTGTTCTGTCTCGACAATGCCGGCCACCTCGACGGCTGCGGTTACATCAACCACGTCGTGCCCTACGAGGGATGTCTTCCCAAGCCGCTGGACGCGGAGAAGCCCACCCGCGTCACGGTGCCCATAGGTGATGACCCTGCCGCGGCCGCGTCGGCCGAGGTGCGCGTGCAGGTCGACGTCGATGTGCCCGTCGAACTGCGGATCAACGGCGAAGCCGTGGCCCTCGATAAATCCCCCGAGCTCTGCGAAGCCATCGGGATGCACTGGTCAACCGGGCCGCTGGACAGGACACGTCTGGTCCAGGGGAACAACCAGGTCGAGGTGCGCCCGGCCGGGGCCCTGAACGAAGCCGCGGGGCTGACAGGCGTCGAGATGCGCCTCAGCTACGCGTAAGGAATCGAAAGGCCGTCCAACATGGGTATCTCACTGGGACTCGTCGGGTTGGGCTCGTTTGGGTCCTCCTTCGCGCCGTTATTCAAGAGCCATCCGCTGGTCGACCGCATCGCCCTGTGCGACCGCGAGCCCGAGCGCGTCCGCAAGTTCGCCGAACAACCGTCGTTCCAGGACAAGTTCGACCCGGCCGACGCGTATGAGACGCTCGACGCCATCTGCAAGAGCGACCTCGACGCCTTGGCCATCATCACCCAGCCCTGGCTCCACGCGCCCCAGGCCATCCAGGCCATGGAATCGGGCAAGCACGTGTACAGCGCGGTGCCGGTGGTCTACCTGCCCGACGGCGACGAGATCCTCGATTGGTGCGACCGGATCATCGCCACGTGCCGCCGGACGGGCCTGTCGTACATGCTGGGCGAGACCACCGTGTACCGTCCCGAGGCCATGTACTGTCGACGGCGCGCGTGCGAGGGGGCCTTCGGCCGGTTTGTGTACGCGGAGGGCGAGTACTACCACGCCTTCGATCTGCCGGGCTGCGACCTGCGCGAGGTGCGCCGCCTTCGCCTCGCCAGCCAGGCCGGCCAGGAATGGGGGGCCATCGAGAAGACGTATCGGGATCGCGGCGTGTTGGACGCGCCGATGCACTATCCGACGCATTCGGTGTCGGGACCTCTGAACGTCATGAAGACCCACGCGACCAAGGTGTGCGCCTGGGGCTTCGAGCCCATCGACGACAGCGGCTTCTTCGACGGCACGGCCTACAGCAACGAGACCGCCCTGTTCCAGTTGGCCAATGGGGCCACGATGCGGATCAATGAGCACCGCGAGATCGGATACAACGGCGTCGAGACCTTCAGGATCTTCGGGACGCAGAGGACCTACGGCGACGATGCCTGGGCAAGCAAGACCGGCAGCACGAAACTCTCGGTCGACGAGATGCGCGAGCCGCTGCCGCCCGAGGTCGAAGCCGCGTTCCGGGCCGGGCTCCAGACGCAGGACGTGTACGGCGGCCACGGCGGCTCCCACGCCTACCTCGTGCACGAGTTCGTCGAGGCCGTCGCCCGCGGCCGGCCCCCGGCCGTCACCGCCTGGGACGCGGCCCGCTACATGGCCGCCGGCGTCATGGCCCACAAGTCCGCCCTCAGGGACGGTGAGGTGCTGGACGTGCCGGATTGGGGAACCGAGTAGCCTCGGTGCTCATTGGTCTCGACGAGTGGCGGACCCGGCGCGCTTGCTTTCCGACCTCTTTCACATCACGGGCTCTGGGTTGCGGTCTCGGTGCGCGCAGCCGGATTCGCCTTCACGAGCTCGAGGTAGCCTTCGGCAAACAGCTTGCCCAGTTCGAGTTGCCCCTTCGTGTTGTAGTGCACGTTCTTCGGATGCCGCTCCAGTCCCCGCAAGGGCAGCATCTTGGCCGGGGCGAGTTCCTCTTGGGCGTCGAACTGGGCCTGTAGCACGTAGCCGGCCCCTGGGCGGCCCATCACCTCGAATGCGGCCGGGTCGATGTTCGACAGGTCGTCCGGAACGCCCGGCAGACGGTACGAGCCCAAGACCAAAGGCAGGTCGGCAACCCCTGTCTCCTTGCGAAGACCTTCGATAAGCTCCCTCAAGTGGGCCAAGTACTGCTTGCCGGTCTCGATCTTGGACATGTCCTTGCCGCCCTGCTGCCACACGAAACCCAGGATCTCGCAGTCGGCTGCCTCGCGTGCCCGGCGGACCTTGTCGCACAGCGCTTTCCACAGGTTGCCCTTCTTGCCGTCCCCGGTGAGGTCGGCCTTCTCCTTGGTCCACGTCGGGCTCCACGCCAGGATCCCCGTCCCGCCCACCGCCTGCTTCACGACCCCGATCGTCTCCTCGGGCCACGCCTTGGCCAAGGCATGCGCGAACGCGATCTCCGGCCCGAAGGTCACACGCAACGGTCTGAGCGGTTGCCACCGGCCTTCCTCGAACATCAGCACACGCTCATCGGGCCGCTTGAGCGCGTCGGGCAACTCTGCGCTCAGGCCCTGCCCGACCATGTTGGACTGTCCGGACAGGATGAATACCTTGAGCTTCTTGCCCGGCTGAGGGCCGTAGCGCTTGCTTGCGTCCGCACGCGCCGGCGTGTACATGGCCGACAGCGCCCGCTGCGCGTCACGCAACGCCGGCGACCTCCCCCGCTTCCCCGTCTTCTGCTTGCTTCGGAACAGCCAGACTTCCGACGGCGTCAGCGTCCCGTCCTGGTTCGCGTCGGCCGCCGGGTATTTGGCCAAGAACGCCAGTATGTGCCCGTCCGGTGCGGCCCAGGCAGCCCCCGCCCACAACAGCAGCGACGCCGCCACGATCGTGGCGAAAGCGCGCCCCGCAAGCCGGGGCCGGGAACTTCTCGGCCGACCGGCGCCTGTGTTTCGTCTCCATCCTCTCACGCCTTTTTGCCCTCCTTCTTGGCCCTCATCGAACGCAACGATGCACTCGCAACGGATGATTGCATACTATCAGAACTGCCTGAGTCGACCCCGCCGCGAGCCGCTGGGCTACAATCGCCTGGACGCCGTCCAGGGACATGCTGCGCACGAAAGCAGCACGTATTCGTGGCCGGAGAACATGGGGAGCGTTGATATGAGACGAACGAGCGTGGTTATGACGCTGGCGGCCTGCTGTTGGCTGTATGCCGGGGGCGCATGGGCCAACGCGCGCGCGGCCTGTCGCGTGGGCGTCCAGCTTCACCTTCGGTCACACGGGTCGCCCGAAGAGTCCTACCTGGGGCACATGCGCGCCTTCGTGGAGAAAGGGATGTGCGACTACGCCCTCCTGGTTGCGCCGGGGCTAAAAGACGACGAACTCGACCAGGTCGTGGGCTACTTGAAGGACCACGACGTCTATTTCCTCATCCAAGAGGACGTCGCCGTATTCAAGGACGGCTGGCGGGGCCGAGATGCCGCGCCGCGCTATGCCGCGCAGGATTACGCCTGCATGCGCCGGCTCGCGGGCGAGCACTTCCTGGGCGTGCATTGCGGCGAGCTCGACTCGTCCGGCCTCAAGCCCGAGGACTACCTGCCGGACAACGTCCTCGATAATCCGAACCGCGGCCAGGTCAAGGAGGCCTTTGTCGGCTACGTACGCGGGCGCGTAGGCCGCTTCCACGAAGCATTCGGCGTGCCCTTCGCGCACAGCTCGGCCGTGCTGTGGCACAGCCTGTTCGCCGAGGCCGGTGTCGACGTGCTGTGCAGCGAGATCGGCGAGAACATCCCCAACGTGAGCATGATGATCGCGTCGAACCGCGGGGCCGCGCGCGCCTACGGCCGGCCGTGGATGATCGACCACTCGACCTGGTGGGCGCCGCGCGGCCATGCGGGCGAGCAGGTCTCGCCGCGCGAAGGCCACACGCCGTGGTGTCTGTTCACCTCGCTCTTGGGCGCCGTGATGGGCGGTGCCGACTTCGTGCAACTCGAGGTGGACTGGGCCGCCTACGACGACCAGTACAACCTGCTCCCCTGGGGCCGCGCTATGAAGACGCTGTCCGACGTCGCGCGCCTGATCGGAGCTCGAGGCAGCACGGTGACGCGCTTCGCCGTTCTGCTTGGCCATGAGAACGGCTGGCCGGGCGTAGGATGGCGCGTTGGGGACGTGCGCGGCGCCGGCCTGTTCGACGGCATTCGGCACGAGTTCATGCAGACGCGCGACGCCGACCTCTCGCTCAAAGTCCTCGACGTGTTCTATCCCGGCTTCGAGCGGTGCGGCTGGGATCCGGAGTATCCGGGCTTCCTGGCCGAAAGCCCTTTGGGGACGCTCGATATTGTTCCGGACAACCTGCCGGTCGACAAGTACGGGCGCTACGCGGTGCTCGTCGCGCTGGGCTATCATCGAATGACCGAATCGCTGCGCGACGCCCTGCGGCAGTACGTCGAGGGCGGCGGCGTGCTGGTGTGCGGCGACACGCTGTTCCTCGATGAGCTCGAGCAGCCGTCGCCCCCCGGTTTCCACGAGCCCCTCATCGGGTGCACCGTCAGCGCGGCCGAGGAAGACCTGCTCCGCCTGCACCAGCCCCGAGGCCACGTGGACGACGTCGATGGCTATGCCACCTCAGGCGAACGCGTCGAGTGGCAGAATCACTGGCTCCATCCTGTGCGGCTCACGACCGGCCGCGTGGTCGCCCGGCTCGACGACGCGCCGTACATCATCGAAAACCACCTCGGCGACGGACGCGTCTTTTTCGTCACCGCGCTCAACATGGTGGGCAGCAGCGCACAGAAACGCGGCCAGGAGCCGTTCCTGTACGCCAACACGCTCTACCACTTCCTGCACGCCCTCGAGGACCACCTCGGCGACGGCATCGCCTTCTCGCCTTGGACCGGACTCGAGCACATTCTCAACGAGCGGCCTGACGGAACCGGCTTGCTGTTGGTGATGAACCACGGCGACGCCCCGTACCGCCGCGACGCCGTCATGCGAAATTCCCACGGCTTCACGACCGGACGTGTTGCGGCGCAGGGCACCTGGGAAGCCTGGCACGCTGGAGACGGCGTCCACCTTACCGAAAACGGGGACACGCTGGCCTGGTCCTTTCAGATTCCCCCCAAGAGCTTCATCCTGTTCGAGTTCCAGTAGGCCGCGTTTGCCAAACGCGGCCTCTTGCCCGGCCGGCGCGGCTCGCACACGGGCGTGGCTACGTTCCCGCAGGCTCGGAAGTGTCGTCGCTGGACGCGTCTTCCGGCAAGACGAAGCACTGGGCGAGCCAGGTGGCCACGTCCGATCCGACGGCATGGGCGATGGCCACGATATGGCCGTCGGCGTCGGTCAGGTCCACGCGGTAGAGGCGCGTGTTCTGGACCGTCTCGTGCATATCGACCGCCTTGACTGACCGGATAGCCGACAGGGGCATGGTCGTGACGGACGTGCGCCGTCCGAACAGCCCCTGTTTCCCG
>Ga0272442_10006427_pt1 | contig 15445 bp, 9 predicted proteins | sample SSMForm2O_FD_200262 | JGI IMG/M metagenome (GOLD analysis project Ga0272442, IMG submission 200262) | Marine sediment archaeal communities from Little Sippewissett salt marsh, Falmouth, MA, United States - SSM-Form-2O | ecosystem: Environmental > Aquatic > Marine > Wetlands > Sediment ...
CCATTTCGAGCCTCCTTGCCAATAGGTTTTGACCACCTATCTGTTGTCGGCAAAGAGGCTCTCTCCTGATTACCTAACCACACTTCGTGGGACAGTTACCGGGTGCCGGATGGCGCGGGTTTGTCGCGGTCAGGGTGCTTCTGTCTCACCGGGGCCCAGCATGATCTGGAAGCCAGGGTTCTCGCCCGGGACGAGGGAGATGTTCTCGAATCGGACCCATTCGTAGGCACCGTCGCCGGTTCTGATTCCGAGCTTCAGCGTTGTCTTCTTCTGCGATTTGTCGAAAACGTAGGCTTGGGCGTGAAATCCAGAAGGGGTCGGGTTGCCGTACCGGTCGCAGATCGGCCGGCCGAAGGTGCCGCGGTACCCTTCCAGAGAAGTGCGCGTGCCAGATCCACCGCCGGCCGGTCGGGTGACGCGCCAGGCGATCTCATAGACCGTTTGGTCTCCACCGATGGGGGTGTATTGTTCGTAGTTGCGGTGCGGCGTGTATCCGAGGCGACTGCCGTCCGGGCCCCAACACTCCTTGTCGCCACTGAGCTTCCCGCAGACCCCGATGAACGCGACCTTTACCCCGTTCGGCAGTTCTATTTGCCATTTCGATGGTGGCTTCGGCGCGTCCGCCTGCTTCGTGCGTCCGGCCCGGATCAGGCGGGCGCGGCGGTCCCTCGTTAGCTCGCCGGATGCTGAAGCGACAAACTCCAGCTTCAATCGACTGCCTTTCGGCGCGGGACCTTTGGGGTCGGGCGCGGTCTTGACATACCAGATGTCGCCTTCGAGCCGATCGATCTTGAGGTAGGCCTGCGCCGACGAACGGAGGCCAAGAAATTTCCTGAGCCAACCCGTCCGAGTGGCGCGCAAGTTCGCCGACGCCGCCGAGCAATCGGGCCCGCAGCGGACCATAAGGCTCCCCAACTTGAATCCCTCGGCCGCGACGTGTCGGTCGATCTCCTGACCCAAGCGCTGGCCGAACCGCGCCCAGGCGGCCCGGTTCGCTGCGAGCTGAGCCGGCTGTCCGGGCTCGGCCTGCGTATCGCCGGCCGGGAATCCCGCCTGGGCCTTGGCGTACTCGGCGTCACTGACGACGAGGGATTCGTACGGCTCGTCGGCCTTTCGCTTTTCGCGAGCCAAATCCCACGTGATGTTCGGAGCCCATGTACCCGACCCATTTCCGCTGTATCTATCGCTGGCATCGAAGGAGAACTCCAGGTATCCCTGCCCGGCCAGCTCCCCGACCAGGAAGATGCGTTCCAGCGGCTGCCGGCTGGCGTAGATACCGCGAATGCGAAATCGCGCCGGGCCGGCGAGCTCGGCGTTCGCGTGCGGCCCGCAATGGCGCAGCTTCCACCGCATCGGCTCGGGCAGACCACTGCGATATTCGGGCAAGACCTGCCCATCCCGCTCGATCCACATCGCCTTCTCGGCCGTGTCTATCGTCAGACAGACGAAGCCGTCCTCCGTCACGCGCCCCGTCCTTGGCTGCCGCGTGGCTTCCCGCGCCATCGTTTGCCACGTGCCGATGATGTTTTCGATCTGGTCCCGGTAGTATGCCCACTCGGCGACCTGGAACTGCCCCCGTCCCCACCCCGGCTCCCACGCCGAGCGGCTCATCAACGTCCAGAGCAAGCCACCGCCCATAGCCATCAGTCCGGCCAGCACCAACGCAACAGAAATAGTCCGCTTCGACATCACTGCACTCCGTCTCGGGGAGGCTCTTTCCTGTTCAGGCACAAGTCTCTGGCCGGGTCATTCTGTGTCGCCGGGGCCTTCGAGGATCTGGAATCCGGGGTCTTCGCCGGGGACGAGGGAGATGTTCTCGAACCGGACCCATTCGTGGTCACCGTCGCCGACTCTGACTCCCAGCTCCAGCGTTGTCTTCTTCTGTGATTTGTCGAAGGCGTAGCCCTGGGCGCGGAATCCAGAAAGGGTCGGGTTGCCGTACCGGTCGCGGGTCTGCCGGCCGAAGGTACCGCGGCACCCTTCCAGCAGAGAACTGCGCGTGCCAAATCGACCGCTGGCAGGCCGTGCGACGTTCAGGGCGATCTCGTAGACCGTTTGGTCTTCGCCGAAGGGCGTGTATCGTTCGTAGTTGCTGTACGGCGTGTATCCGAGGCGGCTGCCGTCGGGGCCCCACCATTCCTTGCCGGCGCTGGGATTCTCGCAGACGCCGATGAACGCGACCTTTATCCCGTTCGGCAGTTCCATTTGCCACTTCGATGGTGGCTTCGGTGCGTCCGCCTGCCTGGCGCGTCCGGTCTGGATCAGGCGGGCGCGGTGCTGCCTCGCCGGCTTGTCTGATGCGGAGACGAGGAACTCCAGCTTCAATTGGCCGCCTTTCGGCGCGGGACGCCTGGGGTCCGGCGCGGTCTTGACATACCAGATGTCGCCTTCGAGCCGATCGACCTTGAGGTAAGCCTGCGCCGACGACCGGAGGCCAAGAAGTCCCCTGAGCCAACCCGTCCGAGCGGCGTGCAAATTCGCCGACGCGGCGGAGTAATCGGGTCCGCAGCGGACATCCAGCATACCCAGGTCGAATCCTTCGGCCGCAACGTGTCGGTCGATCTCCTGATACAAGTGCTTGGCGACCCGCTCCCAGGCCGCCAGGTTCTCAGTGAACTGATCCGGTTGATCGGGCTCGGTCTGGGCCTCGCCGGCCGGGAATCCCGCCTGGGCTTCGGCGTACTCGGCGTCACTGACGAGGAGGGATTCGTACGGCGCTTCTTCTCCCGGCCTCTGGGAACCAGAATTCCACCATGTGGCCTTCGGTGCCCACGTTCCCGAGCCATACCGGCTTCCGCCACCGGTGCCAGTGAAGGAGAACTCCAGGTATTGGCCACCTTCCGATTGGCCGAGGAGGACGATGCGCTCCTTCGGTTGTCGGGCGGAGCGGAGACCACGAATGCGAAAGCGCGCCGGGCCGGCAAGCTCGACGTTCGTGTCCGGCCCACACCGGCGCAGCGTCCACGGGATACCCTTGGGCAGATCGATGCGGCAGCCGGACATTGTCTTTCCGTCCCGCTCGATCCACACCGCCTTCTCGGTGGTGTCTATTACCAGACACACGAAACTGTCCTGCGCCGCGCGCCCCGGCCTCATCGGGCCCATGGCGTCCCGGGCCATCGCTCTCCACGTATCGAGGACGCGTTTGACCTGGGCGCTACAGTACGCCCGCTCGGCGACTTTGAGCTGCGCGGACCCCCATCCCGGCTCCCAGTTCCACGTATGGCCGGCGATCCACAGCGTGGCGACGGCCAACGCCACTAGAACGGTCACGGCCAATGCAGCATAAACAATCCGTCTCGACATCATCCAGACTCCGCCTCGGGAGATCTCTTCCAGATTCGCGCACAGGTGCCTCACTAAACGGTAGGCCGCGGCGGGATTGAAGTCAAGCCCTTTACCGCCATCACCTGGGCCGGCCATGTCACGCGTGGAGGAAGCGGCCCGGCGCGTCATCGGCCGGGGCGAAAAGGATTGCTGGGAGAGCGGGAGTGGATAGAATGGGTGTCTGTGAGCAATCATCCCCAGCGTGACGGTGTGCAGAGCATGCCCTGAATTGGGAGTTTCATTGACGTGCGAGTGGCTTTGGGTCAATTCAATGCGGTCGTCGGGGACCTGTCGGGTAACGTCGAGACAATGAAGGGGCTGTGGTCTCAGGCGGCTGAGGCCGGGGCGGATCTGGTGGTGTTCCCGGAGCTGGCGGTGTGCGGTTATCCGCCGGAAGATCTGGTCTATAAGGCGCACTTCGTTGCGGACAACCGCGTGGCGGTGGAGACGCTGGCGGCGGCTTGTCCTGAGAAGACGATTGTGGTCGGGTTCGTGGCGCGGGCCGGCGAGGGCGTCTACAACGCGGCGGCCGTGCTGGAGAAGGGGCGGATCAGCCAGATCTATCACAAGTGCAAGCTGCCTAACTACAGCGTCTTCGACGAGCAGCGCTACTTCAAGTCGGGCACTGAGCCGCTGGTGGTGACGGTCGGCGGCGTGAACGTTGCGGTGACGATTTGCGAGGATATGTGGGATACCGCATGGCTTTCCCACTCGCTTGCAGGCGTGGGCCCGGTCCACCTGGCGCTGAACATCTCGGCCTCGCCCTTCGAGATGGGCAAGATGGACAGCCGCCGGGCCGTGGTGTCGCGCTGCGCCCGCGCGTTGGATTGTGCGGTGGGGTACTGCAACCTGGTCGGTGGGCAGGATGAACTGGTCTTCGACGGGCGGAGCTTTCTGACGGACCTGACCGGTCGGGTTGTCGCCAGAGCGAAGGCGTTCGAAGATGATTTGCTGATTGCGGATGTCGAGGCCAGTAATGGAGGCGCGAGCATCACGCCGGCCCAGGCGGCGGCTGCGCAACCTGAGACGGAACTCGACGAGGTTTACGAGGCGCTTGTTCTGGGTACGCGGGATTACGCGGTGAAGAACGGGTTCGGGAAGGTGTTGCTGGGGATCAGTGGCGGGATCGATTCGGCTATCACGGCGGCGATTGCGGTGGCGGCGTTGGGCGCTGAGAATGTGCTCGGGATTACGATGCCTTCGCGGTTTAACAGTCCGGAGACGATCGCGGACGCGACGAAGGTGGCGGACAACCTGGGGTTCGAGTTGCTGACGATTCCGATCGAGCCGATTCTGACGCCGTTCAGCAAATCCCTGGAGGCGGTGCCGGGTTGGGACGATCAGGGGATCGCTTACGAGAATTTGCAGGCGCGCATTCGCGGGACGATTCTGATGTCGTTGAGCAACCAGGCCGGGGCGCTGGTGCTGACGACGGGCAACAAGAGCGAGACGTCGGTCGGTTACAGCACGTTGTATGGCGACACGGCCGGGGGGTTCGCAGCGATCAAGGACGTGCCCAAGACGATGGTCTATGCGTTGTGTAAGCACATGAACGAGAAGGCCGGGCGGGAGTTGATTCCGGCGGATGTCATTACGCGACCGCCGAGTGCCGAGCTGCGGCCGGATCAGAAGGACGCGGATTCGCTGCCCGACTATGATGTGCTGGACAAGATCCTCAAGGGCTATGTCGAAGAGGACCAGTCCGCGCGACAGCTCGTCGATTCGGGGCTGCCTGCCGAGGCGGTCGAACGGGTCATCCGGCTGGTCGATCTGAACGAGTACAAGCGCCGCCAGTCGCCGCCGGGCGTGCGCATCACGCCGAAGGCGTTCGGCAAGGACCGGCGGCTGCCGATTACCAACCGCTACCGCACATCCGTCGCGCCGGTCCACAAGGCGTAGGGCCGGTCGCCAGCCGGGGGCTCGCCTCCACTTCCAGCGGGCAAATTGGGTTTGTTTTTTCGCGCGACCCTCGTTTATGGGCCAGAAACGCAGGAAATTGGGTTTGTTTGGCGCAGCGGGGTACACGGTTGATACCCTATGTGATCCGTGGGGTTTCGCGGGATTGAGCCGGGTGGCGGGGATTGTTGGGTGACAAGTCATGGCCGGAAGGCCCCTTCTCCGTTGATTGTAGATGCCCCTACTATTTGTTATCTATGCCACTAATATAGACGTACGGCGGTGCGGGATATTTCAGAAATTTTGGGGTGGGAAGATCAGGCCGGGCTCCGCCTCCCGGCCTGACAGGTTGCGATCCGCAGGTAGAGATCTGGTCGTGTATGATCGCGACGACGGACCCGTCTTAGTATGTCTCCAGTTTGGCGCCTTCGGTGAGTTTTTGGCCGTCGAAGGTGTTCGGGGGGAAGTCGTTTTCTTCGAGCAGTTCGATGTCGATGTTCCAGGTTCTGCTGCGGCTCGTGCCGCGTTGGGAATAGGTGACGAGGGTCCGCTTTTTGGCGTACCACTGTCCACCCGGTAGGCGCGTGAAGTCGGAGTACTCGTACTGGCGCTCCATCTCCCATTGGCCGGACCTTTGCTTCCACCAGATGTTGCGGACGCAGATGTAGTCGTGCTCGGGGTCGAGGTAGTACTCACGCCGATTGTCAGCGCCGCCGACTCTCAGGCCGATGTAGGAGCGGAACTCCTCGGGGGCATCGTCAATCAGCTTGAAGCTGGCGGGATTGCGTTTTTCCCAGGGCCACTGCAATTCAATCGGCCTGCTCCACATCCCCAACAGGGAACCGTCGCGGGACCGCATGACCCTGACCTCGTCTCGGGTGTTGGAAACGGCCGGGTGTCGATAGTGGCGGGTGTAGGTCTTCTGGCCATCGAACACGCTCCTGGAGATCGGTGTCTGCGTCTTCGCCCACTCCAAGACCTCGCGCGCCGTGGCGGGCAAGCGGAGATGATACTGCGAGGTGCCACCTGATGTGCTGTCCGGTGATAGACTGAAGTAGTGGTTGTGGTGGATGCGTTTGCCGTGGCGCCAGACGACTTCGACCTCGTTGGTCTGCTCGTTGTCCCAGACGACGGCGCAGTACCGCTGAGGGAAGCGTGTGAGGGCGTTCTTGGCGGCGTCGATCGCCTCGGCAATCGGCGCCAGGGGCGTCTTGTCGTAGCTCTTCGCGACCGGCAGATCACGGGCGACGCCCAGGTCGTAGAGGCTCTGGGGGCCGTGGTCGGGGAAGTCGAAGGTTCCGGTGATGGCCTCGCGCTGCTGATCGTTGCGTTTCGCCAAACTCAGGCGTTCCCAGACTTTCAGGGGCAGGCGCGTCTGGGGGTCGGCCCAGATCGTTTTGATCCGCAGTCGCCTACCCGCGGCGTCGTTGTAGTATCGGTCAAACCGGACGAGTTTCCGGTCATCGGTCTGTTCGGCACCGGTCTCGACTTCCCAGTGGCCTGACTTGCCTTGCTCGGCCATCTGCTCCCAGGGTCCGACGATGGCGTCCCATGCCGTCTTCGCGTGCCAGGGCGGAATCACACCGTCGTGGTAGACTACCGGCCTGTTCTCGTTGATATGCTTGCCATAGGTAGGATCGTAGGTTTGCCTGAGGTTGGCGGCGTGGTCGATGGCGACGCAGCGGCCGTCCCAGTCCTTGAAGAAGTGGTTCCCGGTCTTCAGGTCGTACCAGTGCTCGGCACCGTTGTCGTATTTCAGATGGGCCCAAGGGCGTTCGAGAAAGGCGTCGCGGACGTCGCCCCAGGCGACGGTGGTGCCGTCGATGGGGGCGCCGAACTGTCGCATGACCAGAAGTGCGGCAATGACGATGACGGCGGCGGTGGCCAGTTGGGTCGTTCGGTTTCTCATGATGGCTCTCCACAGGCTCGGCTCGGGTTGAGCCGCTCGCTTTTTTGCGGTTTCGGTGTAGGCGGTTTTGATGGTTTGGAAGACTGCTTCGTCGGGCGCCGATTCGGTTGTCACGGCTGCGTCGGAGAACAGTCGTTTCAGCTTGTCTGCGGGCTTCATTTCGTCACCTCACCATTGAACAGGGCGCGCAGTTTCCGCATGCCGTAGCGATATCGACCCTGCACGGTATTGATCGGGGCGTTTTGTATGCGGGCGATCTGGCGAAATCCCAGGCCTGCGTCGAAGCGCAGGGTGACGACCTCGCGCTGCTCGGCCGGGAGCTGTTTCATGGCGTCGGCCAGTTGCCGCGTCTGCTCGTTGAGCACGGCCCACTGCTCGGGGCGCGGGGCGGGGCACGAGGACATCGCCTGCGGATCGAGGCTCGTCTGCTGGCGGCGCGCCACGTCGCGGCGGAGGGTGCGGGTCTGATTGACGACGCACGTGATCAGGTAGTTCCTCAGATTGCCATGAATACTGATGCGGTCGTAGGACCGGGCCAGCTTGAGGAACACGTCCTGGACCGCATCTTCCGCCTGGCCCACATCGCCCGTCAGGATGATGGCCAGCTTGAGTAGATCGCCTTTGTACTTGTCATAGAGCCGGCGCAGCGCGTCGGTATTGGCGCGTCGGAGTTTCCAGATAAGCCGCTTGTCTTCCAGCATCGGGCACCCAAGAACGAGGAATCGCGATTCCTTTGCCTATTACACTGCGAAGGTGGGCGGTTGCGTATGGGAGAAATCAGAAAAAGTGGCGGTGTTGACGTTGGGAGGCTCTGCTGGAGGGTTTAGAGAAGGAACAGGCCGGGCTCCGCCTCCCGGCCTGTTGTCGGCATGCGGGGCAATGGGTTCTATTTGGCGACTGCGGCGCGGAGCTGTTCGGCGAGTTGCAGGACATTTTCGTATGTCACGTGGTCGGGGATGGCACCGTTGTCGCTGCGCTCGGCCATGGCCTTGCGGACCTTGGTCTCGAAGTCTGCCTCTGTCTCGATCTTCGGCGGAGCGGCCACCGCCGTCTGGAGGACGGAAATACCGTTGCTGTCGGTTCTGTCGATGTTGAGCCGATAGTGAATGCGGTAGTTCAGCACGGCCTTTGGCTCCGGGGGCTCGCCGTCCGGGATATACAGACTCCACTCGTACCAGCGCCGGCCCAGCTCGGTCTCTTTCTCGGTGTGGGCAAGGTGGAAGCCGGTGAACATGACGTCGCGCACGTTGGGCTCGGGTGACAGGGCGTAGACTTCGGCGGGCAGCTTGGGCAGATCGTTACCGACTTGGAGGTTCGCGAAGTATTTAGACTGATCGTGGGATTCCAGGTTGTCGACGCCCTGCCAGCAAGCGAGCAGACTGCCACCTTCCAGAGCGAAGACCGGGCGGACCCAGTACATCAACGGTGCGTAGTTGAACTTGGTGTGCTCATAGATGTCGGGGGGGCGGAGCTCCGAGACGGTCGCCTTTTCTTTGGGCGTGGTGATTTCGTGGCCGGGACGGGGCTCGGTCAGGAACAGACTCTCGTCCAGAGGCACATCGCGCTCGATCAGCGTGCGCTCGGTGGTCAGGATCCATTGCCCCTGCTCCTGCCAGAATCCCCTGGTCCTGCCCACATTTCCGGTGCGTGGAGACAGCCATGCTTGCAGTCTCCTTCGTGTGAAGCCGTCTCCGCCGACATCGAACTCACCCTGCCATATGTCATAGGCTTCGCCATCGATGACTTCGCTGCCCACCTTGTTGAATCCTTCGATGCGACTGAGTTGTCTGTAGTAGTCCAGGCCCGAACCCTCACGGCCGGCGTTGGGATCAACCTTCCTGAATTCGACGGTCTTGTGCCATGTACCCCCTGCCGGTTTGTAGGCGCCCTCCCGCATGACGTACTGACCATCACAGATCAACAAGTGATTGCCGATTTCCCCATCTCGGTTATGGGTCGTGTCAAAATGGTAGCGGCCGTTCTCAAAATCGTGCCATTGCTCGAAGGGTAGCTTCAGCGGTTCGGGCGTTGAGTCGGTCCAAGAAAAGCGGCAGCCTTTGATGTGCATCGTTTTGGCCTTGGCGATCAGTTCCAGGGCTTCGGTCATGCCATAGACGGGCTGGGTCGATCGGTTCAGGAGTGATAGGCCCAGGGCGGCGGCGAGGACGACCAGGGCGGCCGTGGCCAGTTTGGTTATGCTGTTTCTCATGATGAACCTCCGTATCCTCGGCTCTGGATGAGCCGCTCGCTCTTGGGGTTTGAGTTTGCCGGCTTGGAGGGCGTCGTTGAGGACGGTGGCGTCTGCGGCCGGGTTGGTGTTGACTGTGGCGTTTTTGTAGAACGCTTTGACTTCGTCTGGCGATTTCATGGTATGTCCTCTGAGTTCAGTAACGATCGCAGCTTCTGCAATCCGTACCGACATCGGCCTTGTACGGTGTTGACCGAGGCTTGCTGGAGTCGGGCGATCTGCGGGAAGGTCATGTCGGCTCCTTCGTGGAGGGCGACGGCTTCGCGCTGCTCGTAGGACAGTTGGGCCATCGCTTGGCTGAGCTGCTGCAACTGCTCGCTCAGGATGGCCCACTGCTCGGGGCGCGAGGGGTTCGCACGGGCACCGTCGGCTCTGGCTTCGGCACGCTCTTGCCGGCGCTTGCCATCGCGTCGAGCGTTGCGGGCGCGATTGACGACGGCGGTGGCCAACAGAGACCTGAGGCTGCCGTTGGTCCGCAGGGCACAGCGCGTCTGGGCCAGGTGGACGAAGACGTCGTGGACGATGTCTTCGGCGGCGTTGACGTCGGCGAGCAGGACCACGGCCAGCTTGAGGAGGTCGTGCTTGTGCCGGGCATAGAGCTGCGCGAACGCCTCGGCGCTGCCGTGCTTGAACCTCCAGATCAATAACCTTTCTTCCAGCATTCGGTCTGTCTCACATACGAGATATCTCTGAGAAACATAGAAGCCATCCCAAAACCTCTTTCTACTGCGATCGGCTGCGAGATCCGTGGTTCTGCGTTGTCGGCGAAAAAGGTTCTCGACGTGCTCCAGCACGCCTCCGATCCTTTTCCACCTGCCGCCTTGCCCACGAATCTCTCGCTCGATCTCGTCACGAAACAGCTTCTGGGGATGACTTCTGACTCTAACACACCACAGAATGGGCGATCCGTATAGTCCCCGTGCGGTTTTTCTTTGGACGGGTGGGGATTGGTGATTGATTCGTTGCGGGAATCTGGGGGATGGGGCGTTGGGGTGCGAGGCGGTTGACGGGGTCATGGGGGTTCGTTAGGCTGGCGTTTTGGATGGGCCGGGGCGGCCGGCGTTCGTGGGTGCTTTCAATTCTTGTGAGGTGACGGGTATGAAGACTTTGTCCATTGTTTTGCTGACCGCATTGAGTTGCTCCGTCTGTGTGGGGGTGGAGCTGCCGCGGAGTGCGCCGGAGGCGCAGGGGGTTTCGTCGACGGGGGTTTTGGCGTTTGTTGAGGCGGCGGAGAGGGAGATCGATGCGCTGCATAGTTTCATGTTGCTGCGGCATGGGACGGTGGTGGCGGAGGGGTGGTGGTCGCCTTACAACCCGGAGTCGCGGCACGAGTTGTATTCGCTGAGCAAGAGCTTTACTTCGACGGCGGTGGGGCTGGCGATAGCGGAGGGGAAGCTGAGTCTGGACGACGACGTGCTGAAGTTCTTTCCCGAGCAGGCGCCGGCGGAGCCGAGCAGTAATCTGAGGGCGATGCGGGTGCATGATTTGCTGCGGATGTCGACGGGTCAACAGAGCGAGCCGCCGCGCACGGAGGACGCGCCGTGGACGGAGACGTTTCTGGCGCATCCGGTGCCGTTCAAGCCGGGGACGCATTTTCTTTATAACACGTCGGGGACGTATATGCTGTCTGCGATCGTGCAGAAGGCGACGGGGCAGACGGTACTGGATTATCTTGGGCCGCGGTTGTTCGAGCCTTTGGGGATCGAGGAGCCAACGTGGCAGGCTAGCCCGGAAGGCATCAGCGCCGGCGGTTACGGGTTGAGCGTTCGGACGGAGGACATTGCGCGATTCGGGCACCTCTATCTGCGGAAGGGGCGATGGCAGGGGCGGCAGCTTGTGCCGGAGGCGTGGGTGGAGGCGGCGACGGCGCGGCAGACTTCGAACGGGAGCAATCCGAACAGCGACTGGGACCAAGGTTATGGGTATCAGTTCTGGCAGTGCCGGCATGGGGTGTATCGGGGCGACGGGGCGTTTGGGCAGTACTGTATTGTGTTGCCCGAGCAGGATGCGGTGATCGCGATTACCAGTGGCGTGCGGAACATGCAGGCGGTGCTGAATTTGATCTGGGAGAAGCTGCTTCCGGCGATCAAGGATGGGGCTTTGCCTGCGAATGCCGTGGCCAGCACGAGACTGGCGGGCAGGCTGAAGACTCTGTCGCTGCCTGTGCCGGAAGGCAACGGTTCCGGCGGGCGGGTGTTGGGCAGGACGTATGTGTTCGGCGCGAACGAGCGGAAGCTGGAGACGCTTGCGCTGGAGCGCGACGGCGGTGACGGTGTCACGCTGGCGGCGCGGATCGACGGGGTGGAGCGGCGGATCCGATGCGGGCGCGGCGCGTGGCGCAGGGGCCGGACGGCCTGGGGGCGATGGAGCGAGCAGCCGGTGGCGGCGAGCGGGACGTGGACGGACGACGAGACATTCACGGCCAAGCTGTGCTTCTACGAGACGCCTTACATTGCGACGGTCCGTTTGACGTTCGCTGGCGAGGAGCTGCAATTCAGCTTCGAGATGAACGTTGGTTTCGGTGCGACGAAGGAACCGACATTGACGGGTCGCCTGAAATGACTCGGCGGCCACATCGACGATCGTGAGCCTGGCTTCACGACGGCCATGTTCGGGGCTGGGCCTGTCGAATCTACGTTTAGCCCGGAGTGTGTTGTGCAAGAAATAGTACTTGGATACGACGTGCGTGAGATGTGGTATGAGGATCAGTACGAACTCATACGCCGGGGACGATTCAAGAAGATGCTTTCGATCGATACCTCACTGTGGGGATCGGTGTTCAATCAGGGGGACTATCCAGATCTGGAGGGCGAGGGGCGAGAGAGAATCGGTCAGGGGGTGATCGAACTGCCGGCTATGGGGATGAACAAACCGCTTTGGGGCAATCTGGAGCTCATGAAGGAGTACCTGGCGGAATGCGGTCTGAATTCCGGGAGGGCATACTGGATTGTGGCGATCACGATGTTTGGCCAGAACCTGGAGCGCAAGCTGAAAGCGAGACAGGAGTGGCCGTATTACGCGGAGACTGTGCCGGAGACGATCGAAGATCGCTGGGCGCGCGTGGGTTACGATGTCACGAGCTGCCACTCGGAGAGCATGATATCGTCTCAACTGGGGCTCTCTCGGGAAGAAGGTGAGAACGGTGAGTTTGGGAAGGATCTCAACGAATACATGCTGTTCTCGGAGATGCGCAGCGCGGACCGGTTCAGGTGTGGGCAGGACAATGTGAACGAGGGGGAAGCACCGCATTTCGTCTATGCTATATGGCGAGTCGAGGAGATTCTTCTGTGACGGGATGACAGGACGCTATAGGCGTTTCTCCGGGCGATCAAAGAGAACGGGGCCTGCACTGGTTTGGTGCAGGCCCCGTGGTGTTTCTGGTCACCCTTGGGGGAGGGTGCTAGTTGCCGGCGGGATGGCCGACAAGGATGTCGTCGACGAAGATCAAGCCGTTACCGCCAGCGGTGGGGTTGTCGCGGTCGCCGACGCCGATGTACATGGTGGCGACGCGGCTGAGGTTGACGCCGGTCAGGTCGGTGAACGGAATCAGCCACTCGGTCCAGCCGGAGCGAGCGGTGAGGCTCGTGTCCGGATGGGTCACGACGGCCACGTTGCCCGAGGTGTCCTCGATCGCCACGTAAACCGGTTCGGGGATGTTGCCCTCCGGTTGCACGACGCCGATTTCGGCGATTTCCCAACTGCCGCTGACGCTGCCGGTGAAGCTGACGTTGGAGAAGGCGGCGCTGGTGGCCAGGGCAGCGTTGTGGCTGGTGAGAGCCAGACCGATGAGGACCGGGTCGGTCATGGAAATAGACCTTGCATCACCGACCTGGGTCCAACTCTGACCGTCGACGGAGATGAAGCCTGTAAGGCTGTCTCCGGCCCGGTCGATCCTGACCCAATAGGGCGGGGCCACGGGGCTGGCCGCGTCGGTGCTCTCGGAGGCGTCGTTTTCGGCCAGACGTCCCTGCCAGGAGGCGCCGTTGCCGTCGCCACCGGTCATGCACATCAAGGAGTGCGCCGAGCCGCCGGCAGTGGTTTGACGGACCATGACGCCGGCTTTGGCCCAGCTGCTGGGGGTGCCGTCCAGGTCCTCGACGAGGGCGACCATGGAGCCGTCGCCGGTGAGCTGCCGGTAGGCGTAGCGGAACTGGTCGGCGCCGTCCCAGATGTCGGTGCCAATGGCGTTCATGAAGATGGTGCCGTCAGCGGTTTCGAGGAAGGCAGGCGCTTGGCCGGCGACGTAGAGCTTGAGGGTGTCGGCGCCGCCAGCGGTGAAGTTCGCATTGCCGAGGTCGTATTCGGCTTCGGAATAGAACGGGGCGGCGTCGTTGATATATTCGAGTGGCATGGACTGGCCGCCACCGTGAACGATCGACGTTTCGGCGAACGGTGCGTCGAAATAGCCGACGGTTGAGCCCGTCTCGTTGATGAAGCCATCGAGCCAGGTGTCGAAGATTCGGTTTTCGTCGTCGTCATAGCTCTCGAAGTCTTCGACGACGGAGAACTCGAGGGTGCTGAAGCTCCAGATCTGCCCTTCCCAGGAAGTGGGGTCGGCAGCTTCGTTGACCTCGTTGACCTTCCAGTAGTATGTCGCGCCGTAGTCGAGCGCATCGAGCTGGTAGCGACTTGCATCCAGGGTGTCAATCAGGGCTGTGCCGTCGGCGACGGCGGCGCGATCGGGGCTGAAGTACAGTTCGTGGGCGGCCGCTTCGCGTCCCGAGCGCCAACTCAGCGCGGTGTCCAGCGCGACGCCCTCCTGGCCGGAAGGCGGCAGGGGCTCTCTGGCCAGGACGGGCTTGTAGTAGAAGCGGACCTCGCTGAGACCGAACTGGCCCATGGGGCCGTGGCCACTGTTGACGTTGAATCTGACGTATTTGGCCGAGACGCCACTGAGATCGACGGTTGTGTTGTGGGCATATCCGGTCGCGGCCGGCGCTTTGGCGAACTCCACATCTCCAAAGGCAATCCACTCGGCACCGTCTGTGGAGTATTCGATGGTCACGTCTTTGAGCCCGAAGCCAAGCACTGCCTCGAACATGACGTTGTAGTTCCAGACCCACATTTCGTGCAGCTTGTAGACCTTGTCGAACTCGAACTGGATCCACACGGGCTCATCGGGTCCGGGGCTGGCCAGCCACATGTCGGGGGCGTCTATGGAGTGTTCGTCATCGGCGTTGAGTCCGGAGCCGTTGATGGTGTTCTCCGGCCCGGAGCTGGCATCGGCGTGGGACGCGGTGGCGGTGATATTCGGCACCGGATAGACGAAGGGCTCGACGGTGAAGGTCCACACCGCTCCCTTGGTGATGGTGCCGTCCGGGGGTGCGTTGACTTCATCGACGCGCCAGTAATAGGTTTGGCTGAACTGAAGCAGGCCTGGCGGGTCGTAGGTCAGGTCGGTCTGCCCCTGACTGACGAGGACGCCGAGGGGATTGTCACGGGAGGCAGCGACGACATCGTCGAAGCCGGTCCCGAAGTACACGTCGTGTGCCGCGGCGGAATCACCGGGGGCCCAGCCGAGGATCACGTCCTGGGGGATATCATCGCTCGCGTCAGGAGGGACGGGGGCGGAACTGGAGGTGAAGTCGCCCAGCATGACCTGGCCGATGGCGGCCGGCGCGAGGGCCGTGTCGTACATCCTTACCTCGTCGATGGTGCCGACGAAGGTCTCGCTGTTGCCGGCGGAGACGCAGCCGATGGACACGATGGTGTCGTCGGCGGTATCTATGAACGTTACATTGCCCGTTGCGACTTCCTCACCATTGATGTACTGAATAGCGGCACCATCGTCCCACGTTAGCGCCACGTGAGCCCACTCGTTCGCATAGGGGACAAGGTAGGTGTTACCCCACCAGAGCCCCGTGCCCGCTCCGTTGGCCCGATCGGCTCGAAACAGGAGGGCACCGCTTGGTTGGGCCTGCCAAAACCACTTGACCCCCGTGCCGGGGTCCCAGCCCTCGCGTTTACCAATGATGCCTTGCTGTTCGATGCTATGGCCCTGGCCCTCCCAGTTGATCCAGGCGGCGAGGGTCATGGCATTGTTGCCGGCGGTTGGGTCGATCTCG
>Ga0272442_10006428_pt1 | contig 15445 bp, 9 predicted proteins | sample SSMForm2O_FD_200262 | JGI IMG/M metagenome (GOLD analysis project Ga0272442, IMG submission 200262) | Marine sediment archaeal communities from Little Sippewissett salt marsh, Falmouth, MA, United States - SSM-Form-2O | ecosystem: Environmental > Aquatic > Marine > Wetlands > Sediment ...
CGGTATCTTATCGTACCAAATCAAAGCTACAAAAACAATCGCTTTGGTCGATTATGACATCCGTATTTGGATCCTTGGGTAAGGGGAAACGGTGTAATTTTCCTATAAATGAGAAGGCTCGATAAAAATAATGGTGGATATACCATCGGGACTTAAATTCTTGCCGGAAATATGGTATTCTAACGAAAAGGAGAATTTTGATCTATGGCTCAACATGCGTTAAGACGAAGATTAGCAATACCTGCAAGAAGCATGTTCGCTTGCTGTTGTGCGATGCTTTTGCTTGGTCTCATATCGACGAGCAGACCGGCTTGGAGTCGATCCCTCGTTTCTGATGAGGACATCGTGGCGCTCAGGGCGGCGATGGAGGATCTGATCAACACATTCGGTGAACGCTACCCGAGTGGAAGAGCATATCTGAAAAGACTGCGTCATATTGAACAAACCGGTATCGGTGAGTTTGCACAACTTCAACGTGAGGCGCTTATGGCCAATCCTTTGGTCAGCGGTCGGCCGATTCTCTTTATTGAGCGGCGCCAGTATAAAAGCGATCACCACAATACCGCCACGATGTTCGTGACCGGAGAAATCAACACGAGCAACTTCGTGGGCGGCGGGGCGATGAAGGCTGTGGATTTTTCCAGGGGTGGCGAGGTGAAGACGATCATTGAAACTTCCGAGGGCCTCATACGCGATCCGGAGGTCCATTTCGATGGGCGTAAGATCATCTTTTCGATGCGAAAGAATATTGAGGATGATTACCATATCTACCAAATCAACGCCGATGGGTCGGGCCTGAAGCAATTGACCTGCGCGCGGGGTGTGGCGGATTTCGATCCGTTATACCTTCCGGATGACAGCATTGTTTTTTCTTCTACCCGCGAGCCGAAGTACTGTATGTGCAACCGCCACATTATGGGCAACCTTTTTCGCATGGATGCCGATGGGGCGAACATCCATCAGATCGGAAAAAGCACGCTCCATGAAGGCCACGGTACGCTTTTGCCGGACGGGCGAATCCTTTATGATCGCTGGGAGTATGTCGATCGCAACTTTGGCGATGCCCAGGGGCTCTGGACGGTTAATCCGGACGGGACGAATCACGCCGTCTATTGGGGCAACAACACATGGTCGCCCGGCGGCGTGATCGATGCGCGCGCTATCCCCGGCACGGAAAAGATCCTGTGCATTCTAGGCTCTTGCCATGACCGCCCGTGGGGGGCGCTCGCTCTCCTCGATCGTCGATTGGGTCTGGACGGCCGGGAGCCGATTCTTCAGACGTGGGATAGAAGGGCCATTGATCTCGTCAGGGAAGTGGGTCCCAGGCCGGATGTGTATGGATTCGACCAGTTTAAGAAGGCCAATCCGAGATACGAAGATCCCAATCCCTTAAGCGATAAATACTTCCTCTGCTCCCGGATGACCGGGCAAGAAGAGCAGATGGGGATTTACCTGCTCGATATCTTCGGTAATGAGATTCTTTTGCACGCTGAAGGCCCCGGCTGTTTCGATCCGATGCCATTGGGACCGCGATCTCGCCCAATGATTGTCCCGCCGCGGAGGAACTTCGAGAATAACAAAGGTGCCTTCTATGTTGTGAACATCTATGAGGGGACGCATATGAAGGGAGTGACGCCGGGCACGATTCAATACCTTCGCGTCGTTGAATCCCCACCCAAGCGTTTTTGGACCCAACCGGCCTGGGAGGGCCAGGGCGTGCATTGTCCGGCGATCAACTGGCACAGTTTCGAGAATAAGCGCATTCTCGGTACCGTCCCCGTAGCCAAAGACGGCTCCGCCTATTTTGAGGTGCCCTCCGACCGGTTCGTCTATTTCCAGCTTCTTGATAAAAACAAGATGATGGTGCAGTCCATGCGAAGCGGGACGATTATTCAGTCCGGGGAATTGACGGGTTGTATGGGATGTCATGAGAACCGGCGAACGGCATCGCGGCCGGTGAGTGGGAAGATACCTTTGGCACTGAAGCATCCGCCAAGCAAGCTCAAGGGTTGGCTGGGTAAGCCCCGTTTGTTCAACTATGCCCGCGAGGTTCAGCCTGTTTTTGACAGGCACTGCGTCGTATGTCACGACTATGGCACAGAAGCCGGCAAGAAGCTCGTACTCGTAAAAGATCGCACGAACACATTCAATACCTCCTACAACGAATTATGGCGAAAGAAATATGTCGGAGCCATTGGCGCGGGCCCGTCGGATATCCAACAGCCCTATTCATGGGGATCCCATGCGAGTAAGCTCGTTAAGGTGATTCGCGGGGGACACAACGACGTGAAACTCAACAAAGAAGAATTCGATCGGATCATCACGTGGATTGATCTCAACGCGCCGTATTATCCTCGTTATGACTGCGCCTATCCGGCGAATCTAACGGGTCGATGTCCCCTTGATAATGAGCAGCTTCAACGACTCACTGAGCTGACGGGCGTGCCTTTTGCGAAACTGGCGACTCACAACAAAAATGCAGGGCCGCAGGTCAGCTTCGACCGCCCACATCTGAGCCCGTGTCTGGCTAAGTTTGAGAGCACGGCGGATCCAAATTATATCGAAGCACTGGGCATCATCGAAGCAGGTAAGCGAATGTTGGAGCATCGTCCTCGCGCGGATATGCCCGGTTTCGAGCCGTGTACCATCGACCAGCAGCGTCAACAAAATTATGCGATACGCCTGCAGATAGAGAAAAGAAACCGCCAAGCCATTCGCGAGGATCGAAAGCTCTACGACTCTGAATAATCATCTTCAATTAGCGATATAATAGCTAAACCAGGCATTTTCCTTGACGAGCAGGGGGTGAATCTGATAAAAATATGGTGTTGAGACCTTTATAGGTCTTGGGTATATTTTGCCCAGATTGACGGCCAACATTGAGCATTGGAAAGTAAGGTGTTTACTGATCCAAGCCTTCATTTTTTATGCTATTTCTTTTTGAAAGGAGGATTGTCATGTGTAAGAAGTTGATTTACTCACTTGCATTCATATCGGTGTTGGCCTTGGCTGGCCAAGCTTGGGCGGGGGTAACGAAGCCAGATCCGGCTGACGGTGCCGTGCATGAGGAGACATGGGTGACCCTCTCCTGGCAGGCGGGCCCTAACGCCGCTTCGTTCGACGTGTACCTCGGCGAGGATTTCGACAGTGTAAACCAAGGTATCAACGAGACATTTCGAGGCAATCAGACGTTGACATACATTGTTGCGGGTTTTCCCGGATTCCCCTATCCGAATGGTCTTGTCCCGGGCACGACCTATTACTGGCGTGTTGATGAAGTACAGACCGATGGAACAGTACACACAGGCCCGGTCTGGAGTTTTGCGATTCTTGCTAAGACTGCCGGGAATCCCAGTCCGGCTGACGGCGCTGAATCTGTCGGCCCGGATTCTGTGACCCTGAGCTGGGCGGCGGGTTTCGGAGCAAAATTGCATACAGTGTATTTCGGCGATGATTACGATCAAGTTAATAACGCCACTGGAGGGATTCCCCAGGCTATTTTGTCATTTAATCCAGGCCCGCTTGAGTTAGAGAAAATCTACTATTGGCGGGTCGATGAATTTGATGCTGTGCAGACCTATAAGGGAGATATCTGGAGTTTTACAACCCCGGGATATGTCGGGAATCCACAACCCGCCAATGAGGAAAAGGATGTCGAGATGAACAAGGATCTGACCTGGACACCCGCTGATAGTGCCGCTTCGCACCAGCTTTATTTCGGGACAGACAGAGAGGCAGTTCTCAGTGCTGACACCGGTTCACCCGAGTATAAAGGTCCCGTAACGCTGGGCGATGAAAGTTATGATCCTGGTCTTCTCGATCCGGACACAACGTACTCGTGGCGTGTGGATGAAATCGACAGCCAGGGGAATGCCATGAGAGGCCCTGTCTGGAGTTTTACAACAGGTGATTTCCTCCTTGTTGAGGGTTTCGAGGAGTATAGCGATGATGATACGGCCGGCGAAGCCATCTGGCAACACTGGATCGATGGCTTTGGCGTTCCTGAAAATGGTGCGCAAGTCGGCTATTTATTGCTCCCTTATGCCGAACAGAAAATCGTCCATAGTGGTTTGCAATCGATGCCGCTACAATATGTGAACACCGATGGCGTCGTCTATTCTGAAGCGGAGCGGACGATTACCGATCTGCGTGACTGGACGGTGAAGGATATGAACACATTGACGGTTTCGTTTTGGGGTAAGCCGACGAATGCTGCTGAGCCGATGTACGTTACTCTAAACGGTAATTCTCCGATCTATCGCGAAAATCCAAACGCATCACAGGTACCCACTTGGTCGGTGTGGAATATCGACCTTCAGGAGTTTGTGGACCAGGGTGTGGACCTTACGAACGTCAACAAAATCGCCATTGGCTTCGGTGATAAGAATAGCACGGAAGGGGGTGGTTCAGGTACAGTGTATTTCGATGACATTCGTTTGGGTATAGCTGCACATCCTGTCTTAATACGACCTCTACCGTTCGAGGAAGATTTCGAAGGTGTGGAATTGAGTATAAGCCCGGATGAAAGCCCAGGTACTCAAGGGGTTTGGACAGACACGCCCCCGGCTGGATGGGCTATTGATGAAAGTGGCATTCCGGGAATCGGTGATCCGGCTGTGGATGGTGTGACCGATTGGGCCGGCTGGGCTTTCGCGGACAAGGAATTCTGGATCAACACGGATAGTCAAAGTCAAAGGCGTCACGAATTCACCTTGGGACAGGGAGTTATTGCTGTCGCCGATTGCGACGAATGGGACGATAAAGCTCACCCGGATGGATACAATGTGACCCTTGATTCCTATGATACCTGGCTCAGCACGCCGCCGATTGATATATCGGGTGCCCAGCCTAGTACGGTTCAGCTCACGTTCGATTCGAGCTGGAGGCCGGAGTATGACGGCGACTATCACCAGACGGCCAACATCACCGCTTTCTACAACGACCAAGATCCTGTCGAGGTCCTCCTGTGGGAGTCGGATTCGGGTAGTCCCAATTTCAAGGACGACAATTCCACCAACGAGACGATCACAGTTGATTTGAATAATCCTTCGGGGGCGACGAGTGTGATCCTGACGTTTGGATTGTACGACGCCGGTAATGACTGGTGGTGGGCGATTGACAACATCAAAGTTACCGGCATACCCAAGTAATGAGTTCGCAACCTCGACGTGAGCTGTTGTCGTGAACAGGGATTTAGGGCAAATCCATGGCGCCTGGAGACGGTGTCTCCGGGCGCCATGTTTATTTGACAGGAGGTGAGTATCAAGATAGCATTCGTAGAGTGAACATGATTTCGGATCATTTGGATAGGAGCTTGTTATGCAAAGGCGTGGTTTTTTGAAGGCTGCTGGGGCGACTAGTATGACAATCGCACTTGGCTCAATCGGTAAGTCCGGCCAGCTTCATCCCGGTATCGATGACGCTCGTATCGAAAAATACTTGCGTGCTCTCATGCCGAGCCGCGAGCAGGTTGATAATTTCATTCAAGGCCGGCAGGGGCCGGAAAGGCTTAGTCGTAATCAGGGTTGGGTGTTCGATAGCGAGCTGGGGTGGGTTCTTTGTGATTCGGTCCGGCCGAGAAGCGTCGATGGCTCCAGGGGCTTCTACAGGTATGAAACCGACGGGGCTCGAAAGGTCGTTCATTTTCCTGACAAACCGTGTCGGATCCATACCTACGGCAATAGTTTCACGCATTGCGACCAGGTCAGCGATGGGGAAACCTGGCAGGAGTACCTGGCGGCGCATTTTCAGGAGCCGATTCGCAACTATGGCGTCGGGGGTTATGGCGTTTACCAGGCCTATCGCCGGATGCTCAAAGTCGAAAAGAGCAGTCCCGCGGAATACATCATCCTTAACGTTTGGGATGACGACCATTATCGGAATCTGGACTCGTGGCGTGCCATCCGTTTTGGGCATCGCACGCCATGCGGCTTTACTCTGCCTTATTTGCGGGTCAACGTGGAAAAAGGCCAATGCAAACAGGTGGAGAATCTGTGCCGGGAGCCGGAGGATGTCTATAAACTTTGCGATGAGGATTTTGTTCGACGAACATTTGCGGAAGATCCCGTGTTACGTGTGGCTTTGTATACACGCGTCGGCGCCAAAGCCACGCGAAAGCTGCTCGGGTCGGTCTCGGAGGCGTTCGGCATATCCGATAAAGAAATTCTTGCCATGAATCCGGATCAGGCGATCAGAAAAATTCATACCGAAGCGGCGCTATATGCCACGAGGAATATTGTCACATGGACCGAGCAATTCGTTGAGAAAGCCGGTAAGAAATTGATGTTAATTCTTTCATTCGGACGAGGGAACATCGCGAGGGAATTGCAGGGCTTGCCTCGATTCGATCAGAGCTTCGTCGACTGGCTCAAGGACAAATCTTATCCTGTCATTGATATGCGTGATTGCTTCAAAGACGAATACGCACAATTCAAAACGGACGTCAACACGTATCTCAAACGTTACTACATCGGGCATCATAATCCGGCGGGTAACTTTTTCACGGCGTGGGCCCTCAAGAATCGCTCAGTCCAGTGGCTCGATCCGCATCCTATACCCTATCATTAGAGGAAGGTTATTTCGCCATCACAGATGATCTGACGAGAGCGCCATAGATGGCGTCACGGTGGTGTTTATCCTCCATGGCCTCCGGGTGCCATTGGACGAATAAACCGAATCCTCCATCAATTCGTTCGAGAGCTTCGATCACGCCATCTTCGCTATGAGCGATGACTTTTAAGCCTGTACCTACGTTTCGGACGGCTTGATGATGGTTCGAAAAGACGCGCGCTTCATTGTTGCCGAGGATTTGCGAGAGGGAGCTTCCCGGCTCAATTTGAACGTCGTGATATTTCCGATGGTTGATCTTCGTGCCGATTTCGGAAGGGATGTCCTGAATGAGGCTCCCTCCGGCGACGACATTGGTGAACTGCATTCCCAGGCAAACGCCGAGTAAAGGTTTTTTGCCGACCAGCCACCTGGCAATGAGCTTTCGCTCGAAATCGTACCGCTGTGGAGTCAAGGGCTTGACGGTTTCATGGGGTTGCTCGCCATAGGCCGATGGCGGTATATCATCCCCGCCCACGAGCACCAGACCATCCAGCTCTTCGATATAACGTTGTAGGGCACGCTCGCTGTCGATCGTAGGCAAAACCACGGGGATACCCCCATTTTCAGCTACGGCTTGCACGTAGTTAAAATTGACCTGCGTATGCGCCGTACCTTTCGCATCGACTTTGTAAACGCTCGTAATTCCAATCAGTGGGGCCGACGTGTTTCTCTGGCTTTGACAGCCGAGAGAGGTCGTTAATAGGATAAGCCATAATGTGATGCATAGTCGCTTCATAAATATACTCCCATTTTACTCAGTCTGTCCGAATCTTGACTTTTGTATTTCCGTGCAATATTATTCAATTGTTCTGATTATGACATAATCAGGAGCGTGGGTGAAATTGTCAAGACTCTATTAATGGGAACAACTGACATGATAACAACCAAAGATATCATTCGAACGAGACCGGTCATACTCCTGTTGTGTCTTTTAGTCTGGATCCCGGCGGCCTCGTGTGAGGGATGCTTTTCCATTGTTGTAGGTAAAAAAGCTTCGGCCGATGGGTATGTGATCGTGGCCCACAATGAAGATGACACAGCGCCTCAGATCGTAAACCATCACAAGATCGCACGAAAAAGACACGCCCCCGGAGAGAACGTGCAACTGCTCAATGGCGGCCAATTAGAGCAGGTTGAACGGACCTGGGCATATATCTGGTCGGAGATGCCGGGCATGCACTTCTCCGACAGTTACATCAACGAATGGGGCGTGGGCGTTACATCCGATAATTGTCCATCGCGGGAAGATAAGCCGGAAATCACCGACGGAGGGATCGGATATATGTTACGGCGTTTGGTGGCCCAGCGGGCCAGGACAGCACGAGAGGGCGTCCTTTTGGCAGGAAAGCTGGTGGAACGTTTTGGTTATGTAGATTCCGGCCGGACCTATATTATCTGTGATCCGGACGAAGGGTGGCTTTTTTGTGTCGTCAATGGAAAACACTGGCTGGCCCAGCGAGTCGATGATGACGAGGTCGCCATGGTCGCAAATACCTACACGATACGCCGGGTGGACCTCTCTAAGAAAGACAAGTTCCTTGCTTCGGAGGATATCATCGAATACGCTCAATCGAGGGGCTGGTACGATCCTCAAAAAGACGGGCCCTTTGATTTCGCGGCGGTCTATGCCAATCCGCAATCGGCTTCACACCCTTCGAATCTCGGCAGGCAGAGAAGCGGTTTAAGATATGTTTCCGCCGAGCCGGTTTTGGTTGGTCGGCCGTTGCCGTTTTCAGTCGTACCTCGTGATCCAATCGACGTGGCTCAGATCATGACCATTCTACGACACGACTTTAAAGGGACGAAGACGCAATCCACATTACCGGCCTGTGATCCCTTTGACAATAGCTGCCCGATTTGCAGTGGTGACACTCAGACGAGCTTTGTCGCTCAGTTGCGAAGAGGTATGCCCCTCGATATCGGTATCGTTTATTGGATGTGCCTGGCTTCACCCCGGACATCGTGCTATATTCCTTTTCACTTCGGGATTTCCGATTTTCCAGTAGGATACTGCTCGAAATCGCAAAGGCCCTCGGGGCAATTCTTTGATGGGAAGGTAAGCTCTCCTTTTAGGAGTGAGTGTCTTGAAGCCTTTTGGACGTTTTCCAATTTCTATAACAAGGTTTATAACGCTTCGCCGGAAGTCATTGCCCAGATCAGATCCCGAGTTGAGGAGATTGAGGAGAGCGCTGTTGCGATTCAGGATCCGCTGGAAGAGACTGCTCGTCGTGTATATGCCAGAGATAAAACCGCGGCGCTAAAGATATTAAAGAACTATTCTAATGGACTTTATCTATCGTCTCTGGCGGCGATGGAAAAGATCATCCATGAAATCGCAGGTGAGCAATGAACGCAAAGGAATTAGCTCAGAAGTGTATCATTATTGATACCCATCAGGATGTGCCTCATCGTCTTCAAAAAAAGATGGAGGATATCTCAACGAGAACGCCCGGCGGGGACTTCGACTATCCGAAGGCCAAAGAGGGGGGCTTAAACGCCGTCTTCATGGCGGTTTACGTTCCTCCTGATTATGAAGAAGATGGTGGAGCCTATGCCTTTGCCAATGAGACTATTGAGTTGGTAGAGAATTTTGCTAAGAACTGGCCCGACAAATTTGTTATGGCCGGATCGGTTGCAGATATTCAGGAACAATTCGGCACCGGCAAAATATCCATTGCGATGGGAATCGAGAATGGAGCACCTATCGAGGGCAATCTTGCGAATCTGAAGTATTTCTACGACCGCGGCATTCGATACATCACGCCTGTCCATGCCAAGGACAACCATATTTGCGATTCTTCCTTCGACGAAAACAGGAAATGGCACGGCCTGAGTCCCTTCGGCAAAGAAGTTATTCGTGAGATGAATCGTTTGGGAATAATCGTGGATGTCTCGCACGTCTCGGATGACACATTCTATCAAATCCTGGAACTCTCGGAAGCGCCCGTCGTAGGGACCCATTCGGCCTGCCGGCATTTTACGCCGGGCTGCGAGCGGAACATGAGCGATGAGATGATAAAGCTCCTGGCCCAAAAGCAGGGAGTGATGCAGATGAATTTCGGCTCGATGTTTGTCAATGAGCGGGTGAATAAGGAATTTGAGAAGCGAAGAAAACATGTCGTGGAGTACACGGAAACTCATAACTTGAAAGGGGAGGAAAAACAAAAGTACGTCGATGAATATACGAAGTCGAATCCAATGAGTGATGCGGACATCTCTGATGTTGTCGCGAATATCGATCATGTTGTTCAATTGGTCGGTATCGAGCACGTCGGTTTGGGTTCCGACTACGACGGCGTTGGGGATAATCTGCCCAACGGTTTAAAAGATGTATCATGCTATCCGAACCTGATCGGCGAGCTTTTGAATAAGGGATACAAAGAAAGAGACATCAGGAAGATTTGTTCGGAAAATTTTCTTCGTGTCTGGTCGGAGATAGAGAAGTTCGCTCTTGGTTCATAGCCGGTCAATTCCTCAATCAACTCAGAAAATAAGCGAACGCCAGCAAGGCGTCTGTTGCCAAGATTGTTATGACATTCGATTTGAGGGCAGGGATTAGTTCTTGAATATTGTCGTGACATTTGAGCGTCGTGAATATGGCTTTTAATGCGAAAGGCAATGAAAGCAAAGCAATAAGGCTCAAGGGCGGCATGTATTTCGAGATTACACCGCCAAGAATACAGATATAAGTCATCGTCATAAGTCCGGCGTATAATCGGCTGGCTTTTCGCGTTCCCAGGGCGATCACCAGGTGGTAGCGGCCACCTTTTCTATCTGCCTTAATGTCGGGAAATTCATTCAGAAAAAGGAGGTTCGCCGTCAAGAATCCCGGGGCGAGAGAGGCAATGAATGCTTCAAGACTATAGTTGGTGGTCTGGATAAAATACGTACCTAAGACCGGAAGTGTCCCCAATCCAAGCCCTACCCAGAACTCCCCAATTAGCCATTTTGTAAGATAAGATGTGTAAAAGTAAATGACCACTCCACCGAGAAGAATCAGCGGAAGAAGCTGCCAGCCGGAGATATAAGTCAAGAAAAAGCCAATTGGCAAGGCCAAAAGAAGGCATCCGACGCCGAATCGATAGACGCTCTTGGGCTCAAGAAGACCCTGGACGAGGATCCCGCTTCCCCCGGAAAAGGGCGTTCGCGTGGTTTCTAAGTCGATGCCGCTTTTATAATCGTAATAATCGTTGAGCACATTGACACTGGCGTGGGCCAGCAGCAGGCCGAGGGCCGTCAGAATGAATCTCAACCCGTCAAAGTGGCCTTCGTTCCAGGCGATAGCCGTACCCAAAAGCACCAAGACCACAGAGAGCAGAAGAAACTGCGGCCGCGTCTCCAAAAACCAGATTTTAAGCTTCATTGACCTATTGCTCCGTCAAACGATCGATCCGGCCACATTATCCGCATTTCTGATTTGTTGTCATGACTTTTTTCCTACGACTCATACTAAAGTGGTAATTTGGCTTTGTTTTTACAAAAGCCCCCGTAATTTGGTTTTGTTTAGGATTTAGAAATTCGTGCTTCGTGCTTCCGGCCGAAGGCCGGCACATTGGGTTTGTTTTTTCATTTGGAACCGCCGATATGCGAATTTTTGACACAGTTTTTGATGGTTTATATGAATTTATGTGAATTTTTGTGAAATTATGTAAGTGTCTGTGCATTTTTAAGCATTTTTAACGCTGTTTTTAATCACCGCCGAGATCACCGAGAACGCAGAGATTGGGTTTGTTTTTACAAACGTCTATGGACGCGGATGAACGCGGTTTCTTTTTCAGACACGGATTAGAGATGAAAATGAGTGGAGTTGTCTTTACCTTTTGCATTTTTCTTTTGAACTTTTACCTTCTTTCATTCTGTCTCTCCCGTAGGGGATGGCTTACGCCACTGTATTCTCTATTCTATTTGTTTAATATTATACTAAATTATTGGCTCGAAGTCAAGGGAATTCTGGCTTAAAAAAGAATTGGGGCAGTCACCGACTCGGGTGAGGGAACCTTAGGATGACTGCCCCTTGAGCTTTCGTTGCACAAACAATGTTAAAGATTACGGCATGACCCCTTTATTTCCCTTGATGAACACTGTAATTCTTGGACGATATACGACTTACGAACGACTAACGACGATCTTTCGACAGCTTGGCCCGCCACTTTTTGGCCTTCGTGTCGCGGGCGTCTCGCCCGCGCGTTCCGAGGGCATCCTGCCCTCGCCTTCGAGAGATCGGCAATTTCAAACGTCACTCTTCCGAAAGTTCGCCTCGCCATTTTTCGGCTTCGTCCGGTTTGCCCCAGGCTTCGTAGAGGGCGATTAGATTATGCCAGGAATACAAAGTATGTTGGTGAGTGTCACCGGAATTGTCCGCTCTTCAATCTATCTTCCTCTGCTTCAATCTCCTTCCACGACGGGGCGTGCCAGAGGTGGAGATTGCCTTCTCTGCTGCAGGCCGCCAGCCAATTACCGTCGGGGGAAAAGGCCACAAACTTATGCAAAGGATTCTGTCCAGGGAGTGTTATAAGCTCACGGAGAGTTAACAAATCCCAGAGCTTGATAGTGTCCCGGGTGGCCCCACCACCGGTGGCAAGCCGACTGCCATCGCGGGAGAACGCCACCGCCTTTGCTGACAGTAGGTGAGCTTTGAAAGAAGCGACCTTTGTAAACGAAGGCGGATCCCACAGCGTTACAGTACCATGTACGGAGGTACTGGCAAGATGCGAGCCATCACCCGAGAAGGCGACTTGTCCTGTAAGCTGATCGCCACCTCTCGTCGCCAGTAGTTTTCCGGTTTCGGCGTTGAGCCAGCACACATCACCCCTTACTGTGCCGAATACCAAGAGTCGACCATCCAGCGAGACATCCACCGGCCACCGGTAATCGTTCGGCTTAGCGGGAAGTTCCCCCACAGGCTCGGCCTGCCACGTAGACACATTCCACGAGATAACCTTTCCTGTTGCATCAAGAGAGAGCATGCGCGTGCCATCTGCCCGGAAGCGGAGTAAGTAAATTTGTTCTTTATGGTCATCCAACTCCTTCAGCAAGCGACGTTCGCTACATGACCATACACGGATTTTCCCACTGTTACTTCCACTCACTAACAGGGCCCCGTTCGGTGAATAGGCAACCACCTCAATGTCAGCGCCAAGCGCGGTGATCCGCTCGATTTCTTTTAATGTGGCCAAGTCAAACAGGCTGATAGTCCCCGCTTGCGGCGCCGCCAACACCCGGCTGTCTGGAGCGAAGGCGGGCCAAGCCCTATGCCCCAACGCGATCAATCTGGGCATCTCTTCTTCTGGCCGGGGGACAGCGCTCCAGAAGGCGACGACGCCATCCTTGCAGGCGCTCGCAAGTGTAGTACCATCCGGCGAAAGTGACAATCCCAAGAGTTCATTAATGCTGCCACGGAGGATCGCCAGACACCGTCGCTGCCCCACATCCCAGATCCGGATAGTCTGATCGCCACTGGCCGAATACAGCCGCACGCCATCCTTGGAGAAGACCAAATCAGATATCCAGGAGGTATGCCCTTTCAACTCGCCGAGGGATTTTCCAGAGGCGGCATCCCAAAGTTTGATCGGACCCCCTTCGTAACCACTGCCACTGGCAATAACGGAATCATTCGGCGACCACGCCACGGACATTATGCCTTCCGAGTGGGCCTCCCAGGGATCAAGAATCGTATTTCCGCTGGCGAGGTCAAGCACTTGAAGGTGATGATCGCGATCCCCGATGACCAGGGCCTTGCCGTCCGGCGAAAAGTCCAAATCGCCGGAGATCCGCCCAACGCGCCCTACGCTGTAAGTTCGGCGAACGACGACCGATTGGTTAACCTCCCACACGGTGAGCTCGTTTGGCTCGCTTAGGCTCGCGAGATGGATTCCGTCGGGTGAGAACTTGAGGGCCGTGACCTCATCAGCAAGGATGAGTTGGTCGTCGTCGACGCGATCCCAGGTGTCGGTCCGCCAGAGTCGAATCTGGTTTCTCGGTTTGGTCGCCAATGGATCCCCGTCCGCGTTGGTCGCCAACAGATCCCCGCGCGGCGAGAATGCTACGAGGGAGCCTTCCTTCTCCTGAAGGCGCTTGATTCGCTCACGGCCGGTCACATCCCAGATGTCGACGAATTCATAAACGACTCCGGCCACGGCAAGCACTTCACTGCTGGGAGAATACGCCACCGAGAAGGCCGACGGCGGATAGCTACAGAGCACACCGAGGGCGTCGCTTCGGCACTCCTGCCACAGGTAACGCCACTCCCAACCACGCAGATCGACCTCGCCGGGAGCGGGTCGGTGGGCCTCCAGAAGTTGCCGGGCACGGGCCATGTCGTTCATCTCCAGCGCCTTCTGCGCAAGGCTCATGTCAGAAGCGTAGGCGATTCGCCGCATTTGAAGCTCATTGGCCTGAGCCTCCTGACGAGCGTGTTGCTCGCGAACCAGTGAGACGACGGAAACGATCAGACCGATCACCAAGGCGGCTGCAACGATGACCACTCCCGCGAATATCCTTTTGTTCCGCCGCACGAATTTCTGGAACCGGTATCCTGCGGTGAGCGGCCCAGCCAACAGCGGAGCACCCTTTAAGTAATTCTCAATGTCGCCAGCCAGTTCGGAAGCCGAGCGATAGCGTTCGGACCGTTCCTTGCGCATCGCCTTGAGCGGAATCCATTCGAGTTCCTTGTGCAAACGCCTGGCAAGTGTTGTGACTTCCGTGCGGCGACGTTCAGCGATTCTCTTGGCCTCTTCGCCCAGTCTGGTCAAACGTGTGCTGGGTGTCTTGGGGTCGCTTTTCCGGATAACCTGCCGGATGTGGTCAACGCCACCTTCACGAAGGGAATCGGTATCAAAGGGCAAAACGCCGGTCAGCAAGACATACAGGAGTGCACCTAACGAGTAGATATCCGAACGGGTGTCGATGTCCTCCGTCGCCATATCGGCCTGCTCGGGACTCATGTACTCCGGCGTCCCCACGAATTGGCCTTGCTCGGTGTGAAGTGTTCGCTCCGTCAGAGGTTGTGTCAACGCCTTGGCGATTCCAAAGTCGATAATCTTGGGCACCGCTTGATGATCCTGGGTTGAGACCATTATGTTTGACGGCTTGATATCGCGATGGATGATGCCCTTCTGGTGCGCGTGTTGGACCGCCTCACAGACGCCAAGAAACAGTTCCAGTCGCTCCTCAATCGTAAACGTGTGCTTGTCACAATACTCTGTGATGGGGAGACCTTCGACGTGTTCCATAACGAAATATGGGCGGCCGCTCGCCGTCAAGCCGGCATCGTGTACGCGGGCAATGCATGGATGGTCCATCAAGGCCAGAGCACGCTGTTCAACTTCAAAGCGAGCGATAACCGTTTTGGAATCCATTCCCGGTTTGACGACCTTCACAGCTACCTGACGTCTGATGGGTCTTTGCTGTTCGGCCAGAAAGACGATGCCGTACCCCCCTTCGCCCAAAATACTGAGCAGCTTATAATGCCCAATCCAGTCACCTGGTTTTTCTACAAACAGACCGGCCGGAGGGTTATCTTCGTCAGCTTCTCCGGCATCAGGAGCTTCCAAACCGAGCGCAGCAAGCTTTTTGAGACGTTCAGGCTCCGTGCCAAATAGTGAGTCAGCCGACATAATATAAAGCCTACCATTCGAAAGGGTTTAGCAATGATCTTCCATCACAACATAGACAGCATCACTATTCACGTTGTTGTCACACAAACAACTACCTTCTATCTATATATCCCGGATTTTGCCTGGAATGCTGCGCGCCTTTAGGGTAAATATTGCATTATTTCCTGAAGTTCGTCCGGGACCTCACTCTCGGTGGAGACTGTATTTCTGACATTTTTTCG
>Ga0272442_10006429_pt1 | contig 15441 bp, 8 predicted proteins | sample SSMForm2O_FD_200262 | JGI IMG/M metagenome (GOLD analysis project Ga0272442, IMG submission 200262) | Marine sediment archaeal communities from Little Sippewissett salt marsh, Falmouth, MA, United States - SSM-Form-2O | ecosystem: Environmental > Aquatic > Marine > Wetlands > Sediment ...
TGGTCCGCCGCGGCTTCTCGATGATCCGCCAGGCCGACCTCGACCGCTCGGTCATCTGCATGTCGCCCGACTCCCACCAGAGCGGCAGCAAGGAGCTGTGCGAGCAGTATGGCGGCCACTTCCACAACACCGGCTACATGAGCTCCTGGTGGGCCGAGCGGCTGCCCATGCTCATGCGCGGCTCCGACCTGCCGTTCTCACTCGAGCCCGGCAACCACCCCCACAGCGTCCGCGAGTTCAAGCTCTTCTTCGGACACTGGGCCACCGAGGGCGTGGGCGCCGTCCACTACTTCATCCACCTGGGCGCGGTGATGTGGCACCCGCAGATCCGCGACTACTTCGTGCAGCAACTTCCCGTGGTCCGCACGATCGGCAAGACCCACGTGCCCAAGGGCAAGGTGGCCTTCCTGCTCACCGACGACGTGGAGAACCTGACCGGCTTCCCCTGGGGCCACCACCGCGGCGACACCTTCGCCTCCGGCTACGTGCCGTGGCAGGTGAACATGAAGCTGCGCAACGACACCCACATGGACGCCGTGAGCGACCTTGATTTCGCCGACGGCGGGGCAGACGCCTACCCCGTTGTGATCGACACGAACACCTCGGTGATGGACCCCGAGCGCATCGCGGAGATCGCGGCGTGGGTGCGCCGCGGCGGCACCTTCGTGACCTTCGTGCAGACAGGCCGCCACACCCCCGAGGTGGCCGACAGTTGGCCCATTCGCGAGCTCACGGGCTACCGCGTCCTGAAGGTCGACCCTCGGCAGCGCCCCTGGAAGTTCGCGCCGGGCCAGGACGTGCTCGACGAGGCCGCCTGGCCCAAGGCCACCGACCGCCGAGGCAGCGGCCTGGCACTCGAGGCCGCCGACCCCGCGTGCCGCGACCTGATCCGCTGGGACGACGGCTCCACGGCGGTCGGCATCCGCCCCCTGGGCAAGGGCAGGGTCATCCACGTGGGGCTGATGTGGGACCACAATCCAAGGCTGCACCGCCAACTGCTCGAGTGGCTCGGCATCCCCCGCATTCCTATGCGCATCGAGGGCAAGCCCGTCACCGTGTGCCATTCCGTGAGCAACAGCGGCCTCTACGATGCGTGGACGCTGTGGAACCACGACCTCGACCACGCCGTCACCACCGACCTGGTGTTCCGCGACGGCCTGCGCCCGCCCGTGTGCCTGGACGTGAAGAGCGGCGGCCTGGTGCCGCTCACCGACGTCGAGGGGGAGTGCCGCGCCGCGGGCCTCGCCTTCCACCCGGGTGAGACGCGCGTGTTCCTCACCCCGCGCCAGGCCGTGGTGACGGCGCCGCTCGAGTGGCTCACGCTCCAGCGCAACTGGTGGCGCGGCACGGCGAAGCCGATCAAGCGGCTGGCCCCGTTCGTGCCCCGGTTCGCGCACCACCTCACCGAGGGGTGGGCGATCCAGCCACTCGACGAGAGCGACGCGGCGGACCACACCGCACTCGCCGCCCCCGGCCTCGACGACCGCGCCTGGCCCCGCGTCCGCCTGAGCCTGTGGATGGTGCCCGAGGAGCGGGCCACCCACCGCGCCATCTTCCGCAGGCAGTTCACCGTGCCCGCCGCCTGGAAGGGCGGCGAGATCGAGCTGTGGCTCCAGAACTGGTGGGGCAACGTGCTCCACGGCCGCATCCGCGTGTGGCTCGATGGCAAGGAGATCAAGGCGTTCGACACAGGCCCCGCCGCCGTCCCCGGGCTCAACCTCACCGCGTCGCTCGAGCCGGGCTCATCGCATCTGCTGGCCGTCGAGGTCCGCGCGAGCAGCCAGGCCGCCGGCCCCGCCGGCCACACCTGGCTCACCTTCCTGCCCCATGCCCAGCACACGCAGGATCTGGCGGGCGAGTGGCGGATGACGGGCGACGGGCTGACGTGGGCGGATATGCCCGCGCGCCTCCCCGGCCGCTGGGAGGGCCTGATGGGCAGGCGGACGGTGGCGATCCCACGCGACCAGGCGGGCCGCAACATCCTGCTCCGCATCGAGACCGACCTGGGCTCCGCCATCACCGGAGCCATCGTGAACGGCCACTACGTGATGCGCCACCACCACGACATCGGGACGCGCACGCACCTGAACATCTCGCCGTGGCTCCGGCCCGGCGGGGAGAACGAGCTGATCCTCGTGCGGCGCGGAGCCGGCACCACCCGCGTGCATTCCGTCGTGCTCGAATACTTCGACCGCGACGTGTATCCCTGAGCCTCGGGGCGGAGGAGCCGCGTCACCACTCGACGACGCCCGTGACCCCCAGGAGCACGGGGACGCACGCGGGGTTGCCGACGAACTCGATGCGGTCGATGGTCACGGGGCGGCGGTCGCCGGGTGCGCTCCACTCCATCCGGTAGACGGTGCCCTGCCGGAACTGCGGGGTGGGCACGGTCTCGGCCGCCGTGGTGAACGTGCCCTGCTCCTTGCGGAACCGGCGGACCGGGTCCGCGATCCAGTCGGCCAGCTTCGTCGCGTCCACGACCAGGGTCACCTGCTTGCCGTCCTGGTAGTGGACGACGTAGCGGAACCTCTCGCCGTCGCCGGCCCAGGCCGCCGCGTGGAGGAAGAACAGGGTGTCGGCCTTCCTGCCGACGGGGATGGTGGCTTTGTGCGGCAGGTCGCGCAGCACCGACCCGATGACCACGCGGTCGTCCTTCCACGCGCTCACCGTGATTGGCGCGTGGATGGTGCCCGACGTCGTGATGCGCGTCTGCCCCTCGTAGACGCCTTGCTTCACCCAGACCGCGTCGCCCGGCTTCGCGACGTTGGCCGGCGCCTGGATCGTCTTGAACGGCAGCGCCTCCGTTCCCGCGTTCGTGTTGCTGGCCTGGGCGTGGCCGCGGTCCACGAACCAGTCTCGCGCGCCTGCGGAGCCCGAGAGCATGCCGAGCACCACGGCGCAGGCCACGAGCGCCCTCGGCGATCTCGTGCTTCTGATTCTCATTGTCCAGCGTACCTCCCGATGGACCCTCGTTCCGCCTGGCGGAGCATAGGAGTCCCGTACGGCAATCTCAACGACGGCATCGCCTCGGAGTCTGACCCGGAATCGTGGGGTATTCCCGTGGGAGCCCCCCGAAGCCCACCGGGTCTTCCCCCCTGCGGGGAAGAATGGAAGGGTGGAAGAATGGAAGGGTGGACGAATGGAAGGGTGGAAGAATGGAAGGGTGGAAGGGTGGAAGCGTGGGAGAATCGAGCGCGTACGTTCTGCCCTCCGTCCATCCACCCTTCCAATCCCCCATCCATCCCCTCCGGTCAGCGGGTCGTCGAGGGGGAACTCATCGCGGCACAGAGGTCCCCAGATCCGGGGCCAGGCCCATCGCCTCACCGCAGGCGGGTCGCGGCGGCGCGGCAGCCGATTGACGGCACGCAGGCGGGCTGCTATCCTCTTGTGCCAGCGAGGACACGACCCGCATCCGGCCGCTCTGAAAGGACGTGGACAACTGCCATGCTGCTGAAGCACAGAGAGGACGTGATCGAGCAGTTCCGCGAACGGGGCGACGTCGCGGTGCTCGTGGTGGGGGCGGGCATCAACGGGGCCGCCGTGTTCCGCGAGCTGGCCCTGCACGGCATCGACGCGCTGCTGGTGGACCGGGGCGACTTCGCGTGCGGCACCACCGCCGCGCCGTCGCGCATGATCCACGCGGGGCTGCGGTACCTGGAGTTCGGCGAGCATACGCTCGTTCGCGAGAGCGTGCACGAGCGGAACCTGCTTCTCCAGAACTGCCCCCACTGCATCTTCCCGCTGCCCACGACGATTCCCCTCCAGTCGCGATTCGAGGGTCTGTGGGGCGTGGTCCGCAAGGCCCTCCACCTGGGCACGGGGAAGCGGGCCAAGCGGCGCGGAGCCTGGATGGTCAAGATCGGCCTGTCGCTCTACGACCGCTACGCCCGCCACAACCGCCAGATGCCCAGGCACCACTTCACCTCGCGGGCCGAGGCCCTGCGGCGGCGGCCCGGCCTGCACCCCGCCACCGTGCAGACGGCCACCTACTACGACGCCTGGATCTCCTATCCCGAGCGGCTGTGCCTCGAGGTGATCCTCGATGCCGAAGCCGCCTGCCCAAGCGCCCACGCACTCAACTACGTGTCGCTACAGAGCGCCTCGGGCGACACGGTGACCCTGCGCGACGAGCTGACGGGCGAGGCGCTGGCCGTGCGGCCCAAGGTGGTGGTGAACGCCGCTGGCGCGTGGATCGACACGACGAGCCGCCGGATGGGCCACGACTCGGAGCTGATCGCCGGCTCGAAGGGCGCCCACCTGCTGCTCGACAGCCCGGAGCTGCTCGAGGCCCTCGACGGCGAGATGCTCTTCTACGAGACGCCCGACGGCCGCGCCGTGCTCGCCATGCCCTGGCTCGGCAAGCCGCTCATCGGCTCGACCGACATCCGCGTGGACGACCCCGACGCCGCCCGCTGCGACGACGACGAGATCGACTACATGATCGGCTGCCTCGTCCACCTCCTGCCCGACCTGAAGATCGAGCGCTCGCAGATCCTCAGCGCCTTCTCGGGCGTCCGCCCCCTGCGGGCCGCCACCGCCGCCACCACCGGCCAGATGAGCCGCTCCCACTATTGCCACGTCCAGCCGCCCACCGAGACCACCCCCTTCCCCGTCTACTCGATGATCGGCGGCAAGTGGACACCCTTCCGCGCCTTCGGCGAGCAGACCATGGACCGCCTGCTCGAGCACTTCGGCATGGCCCGCAAGGTCAGCACCGAGGCCATGCCCATCGGCGGGGGCAGGGACTTCCCGCGCACCGACGAAGCCCGGCGGGAATGGCTCCGCCGCATCGGCGAGGCCACCGGCCTGGCCGCCGAGCGGCTCGAGACACTCCTGTTCCGCTACGGCACGCGCGCGGAGCAGGTCGCCGAGTTCTGCACGCAAGAGCCCGACGCGCCCCTGGAGCACCACGACGCCTACACCCGCCGGGAGGTCGAGTTCATCATCCGCAACGAGCGCGTCCTGCACCTCGGCGATCTCCTGCTGCGCCGCACCGCCATCGCCCTCCTGGGCGAGCTGACCCGCGAGCTGCTCGACGAGCTGCTGGTCATCCTCGCCGCCCTGCTCGAATGGCCGGAGGAGCAGGCCGCTGCCGAGCGCCGACGCGTCGTCGACATCCTCCGCGACCGCCATCGCATCGAGCTGGAGTGAATCCCCCCCAGTCGTTGGAGCGCCGCCCAAGCCTGTGCTATGATGATGCCTGCCGTGCGGGCCGCCCGATCCAACCCGGACCCGAAAGGTGTGGTGCGATGAGACGATGCCGTGTGTTCTGGGGTGCCGCGCTTGCTCTCCTGGTCTGCACTGCCGCCGGCCAGGCCCGAGCCGCAGAGGACGATGGCTGGACCGAGCTGTTCAACGGCAAGGACCTGAGCAACTGGGACGTGCTCAAGTGTGAGGCCGTGGTTCAGGACGGCGTGCTGCTCATCAAGAGCGGCAACGGCCTGGTGCAGACGAAGGAGCAGTATGCCGACTTCGTGCTCGACGTCGAGTGGAAGGCGCTCAAGCCGGACAAGTGGGATTCGGGCATCTACTGCCGCTACACGTCCGTGCCGAAGGGACGTCCCTGGCCCGGCCGCTATCAGGCCAACATCCGCAAGGGGATGGAAGGCAATATGGGCGGGCTCAAGGGTGCGACCAGCAAGGGGCTCACCAAGCCGGGCGAGTGGAACCACTTCGTCCTCACCGTCCGCGGCACCGCCGCCGCTCTGGAGATCAACGGCAAGCCCGCCTGGAAGGCCGACGGCCTGGCGGTGCCCAAGGGCTACATCTCGCTCCAGGCCGAGGTGCCGAACGGCGGCCAGTTCCTCTTCCGCAACGTCCGCATCAAGATTCTGAAATGACACGCGCGGGCGGAGCTACTTCGTGAGCTCGGCCAGGGTGACGCTCACCGTGCGCGTCTGCTCTCCCTCGCGGGTCTTGATGGCGACCTTCTTGCCGGGCTTCGCGGCCCGCAACGCGGCGAAGTACTGACGGACGGACTCGACCTTCTTGCCGTCGAACTCCACGATCGCGGCCCCGGGCTTGAGGCCCGCCTTCTCCGCCGGCGAGCCCTTCGCCACCTGTTGCACCACCACCTGCTTGTCCTTCTGCGCGACGGTGAGGCCCAGGTAGGCCGCGCGGCGGGCCGGCCGCGGTCCGATGTCGGTCCGCGTGCCCAGCTTCGCGGTCAGGGTGAGCTTCTTGTCGCCGCGGGTCACCTTGACCTCGACCTCATCGCCCGCCTCGCAGTTCCCGATGACCTCCATCAGGTCGGACTGAGAGTCGATGGCTCGTCCCGAGAGCCCCGTAATAACGTCGCCCTTCTCGAGGCCTGCCTTCTTCGCGGGAGAGCCGTTGACCACCTGCATGACCTCCAGGCGCTTGCCCTTCTCGCGGGTCTGCACGCCGAGGAAGGGTATGGGCGGCACCTTCTGGGCGAGCACCCACTGCTTCCAGTCGCGCTCGACCACCTCGATGGGCCTGCCGAAGACGACCTCGAACGCGGCCATGGCCGTGCGGTCCTGGGCGTAGTTCCCCTTGGCCGTGTACTCGTCGTAGAACCGCTTGAGCAGGCCCTTCTCGTGCATGTAGAAGAGCATGTAGCGTGCCTGGGCGTAGGCGAGTTGTGCCTGGCGCAGGAAGCGCATCTGGTCGAGGCCCATCATGGCCTTCCACGGCAGGGCGCGCCCCTGCCGCAGGGCCTCCTGCACCACGTGGAGGCGGTAGCTGTGGCGCGGCGTCGCCCCGCCGTTGCGGTCGGAGGCCTCGAAGAGCGTGGCCAGGCCCTCGATGAGCCAGATGGGGTGCCGCTGGTGCCGGGCCATCATGTCCGCGAAGTGGAGCGCGTGGGTGAACTCGTGGATCACCACATCCGTCCGCAGCAGCTTGTGCACCGGCATGTCCGAGCAGAAGAGCGCGCTGGCCGCGGGGTTGTACCAGCCGAGCGCCCCACCGCGGAACACCTTTCGCACGTCCTGCGTCCTCACCACCACGATGTAGAGCGGCCGCTTCGGCTTGTTCTGGAACAGCGTGCGCCACTGGAAGTCGGCGTAGGCCTCCAGGCCGCGGCGCAGCTCCGCCAGCTCCGCGTCCGACTTCGCGTGGAGGTACACGAAGTTCCGCTCCTTGTCGAACACGCTCTTGTAGCTCTTGGCGTCGATGCCCCGCTTGGCCAGGCTCTCGGTGATGCGCTCGACGGCCCGCGCGGCCGCCTGCTCGGTGTAGTGGTCCTTCTTCGCGAACAGTTCCTTGAAGGCCGGGGCCTCGCGCAGGCTCTCGAGATCGCCGTCGCTCTCGATGTGGGCGAAGTTCACGAAGCCCGCCAGCACCGCCTTGCGAAGGTAGTCGAGCGCCTCGGGGGTCTTGCTCATCCTGGCCAGCGCGCACGCCGCGTTGTAGAGAGCCGTGTTGTCCTCGGGCTCCGAGGCCAGGATCTTCTTGCAGTCGGCCAGCGCCTCGGGATACTTCTTCTCTTTGAACCGCTGGAGCACGCGCTGGTGGGTCTCGATGATCTGCCGGGGGTTGAGCTTCTTCGGGCGGGGCGGCGTTTTCTTCTCCGCGATGCTCTTCACGTCCGCGAGCACCACGCTGCGGTCTTCCTTGCCGACCTTGAGGAGGAGCTTGCCTTCGGCTTCGCCCGTGGCCTGGCCCTCGAGCTGCGACCCGTCGGCCAGCTTCACCACGTAGGTCGCCCGCACGTGCTTTTTCACCCGCTCGCGCGGGATGGTCAGCTCGCCATACTCGGTGCGGACGACCACCTGCTCCTTGCTCTCGCGGACGACGCGTCCCTTGAACCGGTCGCCCGTCTTCGTCTCCAGCGAGTCCGCCCACAGCAGACCCGTGGTGCACAGCAGGAGAATGGCGAGCAGGCTTCGTCTCATGGCGTGTTCCTTGCGCTAATGGGGATAGACGTTGGCCACCTCGACCAGGCGCCACTTGCCGCGCACGCGCGCCAGGGCGCAACTGATCTCCCAGTCCTCCTGGAGCAGTTCCGTGGCCTTCCGGGGCACGGAGATGGGCCCGGTGTCGCCCCCTTCGACGAGAAAGCTCCCGAGCCAGATCCGCCCGGGCTCGATCTTCGTGATCGTGTAGTGGTCGAACTCCATGTAGTCCTCGTCCGCCAGGTCGCTGGCATCGAAGAACATGTCGCCGGCATCCACGAGGATCCGCGCGGCCCGCTCCGCAGCGGGGAGACTGCGCGCCGCCTCGGCTCCCACCTCGGCCCCCATGGCGGCCGACCTCTCACCGATGTAGCCCTTCTGGGCCAGCCACTTCGAGAGCTTCTTGGTCACCGTCCCCGCTGCCTTCATCAGGCCAGGCCCGGCCATCACCTTGGAGACCATGAAGTAGTTCAGGAACGACCCGAGCTTCGCCACGATGCGCTCCGGCCCGAACATCTGGCAGAACTCGCGATGCTCGTCGCCCTCAGCGTTGTAGAGCTTGTCGAAAAGCTCCGATTCCGCATCGGTGAGGTCCTCGTAGCCGTAGCGGTCCAGGCAGATGGTCAGAAGCTGGATGGTGCTTCGGTATCGGGAGAACGTGGCGGGCTTCAGGCGCTGCTCCTGCTCGGCCAGGAACGCCTCGAAGACCTGCTCGATGGTCGGGTCCGCGATGCCCGGCGCGCCAGTGGATTCGTCACTCATGGTTGTGCCTCATCTCAGGAGGGGGACGTGCCTTCCGCCTCGAGGCCGTCCTCCATCTCGTCGTGGCACTCGAGGAAGCCCTCAACGATTCGGTCCAGGAGCGGGATGCCCGGCTGGTAGCGGCAGGGCACGCCCAGAGCGTCCAGGGCCGGCTGGAGCACATCGCAGAGCTCGCGATTGGCCACGAGTACGTCAGCGGGGATGCCCCGCCGACGCTGCGTGTTCTCGCCTCGGAAGGCGTCGACCACCAGATGCGCGGCATCCTGTGCGCTCCCGAATATGGGCTCGCCCACGAGGACGAGCTCCGTTTGCTCCTCGACCACGAGCAGCAGCCTGGGCGTTCGGTTCTCCTCCTCGATGTAGATCGGCAGCGTGGGGAGGCCCATGAGCCAGCGGCCGGGAAGCCGCGGCAGGTCCGCCAGGTCGCCGGGGGTCTCCAGGGGAGCCGCGTCCTCATCCTCACGCACGGCCGTGTAGTAGCGGAACTCGCTCGCGACGTCGGGGTCGAGCGGGTCGCCGCTGGCGACCAGCGTGAGGACCTCCTCGCCGCGTCGCAGCCCTGTGGCGTCGAGGATGCCCGTTTCCATGGCCTTGGCGATCCCCTTGAGTGCGAAGAGCATTCTCTCGGCCATCTCGGGGTTGAGCGACACGGGCTGGCGGCCCGGCTCCCTGACGATGAAGAACGGCACGATGCTGCTGCCCTTGCCCGTATAGCGTGCTTTCGCGAGCACGCGCCGGCCGATCGGCGGGGTCGCGTCGTAGCGGTCCATGCTGAAGCTCAGGAAGCTCAGCTCAGGGGGGAGGCCGGCGTCCTCGGGGTCTCGGGAGCCCACGTCCAGCATGCACGGCAGAGCATGGGGGCCGCGGGTGAGCATCAGGCCGAACTCCACGCGCCTTGAGCCCATGATACTCGCGAACATGGGGTGTTCTTCGCCCGGCACGGCGATGGCGAAGGTGTCCTCGCCCTCGAACTCCAGCCACGGCTCCAGCGCGGCGAGCGCCTCGGCTGCGGCGACCGTTTCCTGGTACAGGCGGGTCTCGAGCATGTGCGTCAGCATCCTTTCAGTCAGCAGGGCCGCCTTGCATGATAGTCACCGTCTCGCGCGGTGTCAATCGGGACGAGCGGGGCGCAAGAGAACGCCAGACCCCCACGAGGCGAGCGCGGCCCCGCCTGCGGGGTTTGACCCCTCAGCACCGACACGCTATCCTGGCCACGCGGACCACCGGCTACGGAAACCAAGGGCAGCGAACATGGCCTCAGTCTCAGGACGCGGAGCGGCGTGGCTCACCTGGGCGGTGTTTGCGCTCGCACACACTGCCCCTGCGGGGGATGCGCCCCGCCGTACGGACTACTGCGCGATGCTCGCCCGGGACATCGCTGGGAAACAGCACGGGTTCCTCGCAGGGAATCATCTCTACTACGTCGGCGGGCAGTGCGACGCGAAGTGGCGGGTGACCGAGCACGAGACGCTCGGGTTCACCCACCCGATGTTCCGCGACGGGCGCGCCCGCGGACACGGCATCGTGGCCGGCCAGGGCGGAACGGGCCACGACAAGTGGGGCTGGGAGTTCTGGCGGCACGTGCGCGCCGCCTACGGCACCGTGCACGTCGGCCAGGACACGTTCCAGCACCCCGTGCCCACGAAGATGATGTGGCGCCCCGACAGGCAGATCTGCCACTACGAGGTCGGCGGCGCCACGATACGCGAGGTGAAGTTCATCTCCCGCGACGATGTGCTCTGTGCCCTCATCGAGAGCAGCGCTCCGGCCACTCTCGAGTTTCGCGGGCACAGCTTCGTCCACACGGGGCAGATCCCCACCCACGACGGCGATCCGAAGGGCACGACCTTCAGCCAACGGCGGACGGCTCAGGCTGTCTACGACCGCAAGCACAACGCCATCCGCGTGACCGAGGGCGGCACGATCATGGTGAAGCCGGCCTGGAAGACCCCCGCGGTCGAGGGCAGGCTCATGTACGACGGCATGAGCCTCGTGCTGTCGGCGTCGCAGGACATTGGGCCGAGCTGCACGATCGAACGCGACCCCGAGGGGCGCCAAGTCTACTCCTTCCGGGTCACGTGCGCGCCAGGCCGGGAAGTCGCCATCGCCTATGCGATGGGGGACGACTACGGTGCCACCGTGGCTCGCGTGAGGAAGCTGCTCGCCAGGCCCCGAAGTGCGCTGGAGGCAAAGACGACGCACATGAACGATCTGCTCAACAGGCAGATCCCCCGCTTCCGCTGCTCCGACCTCGGCGCCGTGAGGACCTACTACTACCTCTGGTCGCTCTACTTCATGTACTTCACCCACACAGGCAAGGGCTGGGAGCAGTACCCCCACACCCAGACGGCGGTGAACAACTTCATGGGGCTCCACCTGTGGGACTCGTGGGCCTATGCCGCGATGGGAGCGTGGGTGACGGACAAGTGGGCCTACGGGCACGGCAACATCCTGTCGTGGAAGTCCATGGTGCCCTTCAAGAGCCCGCAGAACGCCCTGCCCGACAACTTCGGCACCACGTGGTACTCCCCGGGCGTGTGGATGAACTTCGTGGGCACGACCGAGTTTGCCTGGCAGCAGTACGAGCAGTCGGGCGACGTGGGGTTCCTTCGCGAAGCCTACGACGAGCTGTATCGGAAGCTCTACTGGACCGGCCCTCAGCCGTGCTTCGGCATCGACATCAATGCGCTCGACGCTCTGGCTCGAATGGCGGCGGTGCTGGGCCGGACGGCGGACGTCGAGCACTGGCGAGCGATGCGGCCCGCACGGGTGGAGCGTTTCAGGAAGCCGTGGCAGGCTTGGCTTCCGCACTACTACGCGGGCAAGGGCACCCGCTACAAGGACATCTGGCATCTGGCCTGCATGCTCTGCCTGGACATGCCGGACGCCTGGGTGGACGAGCTGGTCGAGCACTGGGTGATGAACACCGAATCGGGCTTCTTCGGGCCGGTGCCGCTCGAGGTCCGCCCCCCCGACGCGCCGGAGAACGACGAGTTCGCCGTGTCCACCATCAGCACGTGGCAGGCCATCGAGGGCATGTTCCGCCACCACGCCGACGCCCCCGCCATCGCCTGCACGCTCGGCCACCTGAAAGGGATGACAAAGGACTACGGCTACCCCGTGGCGCCCGAGTGCTGGGACCCCAGCTACAAGCCATGGGGCAGCATGTACTACAACTGGTGCGGCGCCATGGCCGCGCTGTTCCTGCATCGCCTTGCCGGCATCCACTACTCGATCCCTGACGACACGCTCACCGTGTGCGAGCATCTCCCGACCGGGTGGGACTACATCGAGACCGGCGTGCCCATCGTCGTGCGAGGCACACCCCGATGGGCAACAGTGCGAACGACCCGGCGTGAGCGCGGCGGGCGCGTGGAAAAGCGGGTGACCGTCCGAGGCTGCCCTTTGAGCACGCTCGTGGTGCAGCCATGGCTGGAGGACCGCGAGCTGCTCTCGGCTGAGCCAAGCCCCAATACCGCGGCTCCCCGAGGGCATGGCGGGTTCTCGTTCAGCCACGCCGGCGACCACTCGGTCTCCGTAGTCCTGGGCCGCAGGACGCGGAGCGCTGCAACTGGAGGCCCTGAGAACAAGTGAGACACGACGTGCCGTGGCTGCTCGGCTTCGCGATCCTCCTGGCAGGGAGTCCCGCGATGGGCGAAGCACAGTTCCATCTCGAGCTCGGCCCCGCCGGGATCACGAGTCTGAAGCGCCCACGCTGCCCGTTCGGCACGGAGTTCATCGCGCCGGGCAGGGCGCTCGGCGAGGTGGCGCTGCGGTACCGGGAGGCCGGTGGTCCCTGGCGCGAGGCCGTTCAAGGGAAGCCGGCCGAGCAGCGGAGCGGCCCGACGGAACGGGTCGCGACGTGGCACTCCGACACGGGTGCCGACGGCCCGCTCCGGCTCATCCAGCGCTTCCGGGTCGAGGGCGACGCTCTGGTCTGGACCCTGCGCATCGAGAACGGGGCGAAGCGGCCCCTCGAGATTGGCGACCTGGCGCTCCCGCTCCCAATGCACACGCTCTATCCCCGCATCACCGGCGACGCGGTGAAGAAGGAGATCTTCACGCGCCGCCTGTTCCGCCACGCCTTCATCTCGGGCCACGGGTCGTTCGTCTTCTGGCTCCCCGTGGGGGGCGTCGGGCCCCATCTGGTGATGACGCCGCTCGAGCACACGAAGCTCGAGTACTTCGCCGAGAGCCGGTCGGACTACGCCCACGGCGGCCACGGCTACACGGTGTTCATCCATTCGGCGGCCAGCGGTGGGGGCGAGCGGCGCGGCACGTGGCGACAGAAGCACACCAGCCTGACCCTCGCACCCGGCCAGGAGGCGACCTACGGCTTTGCCTTCCGCTGGGCCGACGACTACCAGGGCGTCCGCGACATCCTCTACCGCAGCGGCGGCTTCGACCTCCACGTCGTTCCCGGAATGGTCCTCCCCCAGGATCTCGCTGCCATGTTCGCCCTGCGGACGCGGAACCGGATCGAGAGGGTCGCAGCCGAGTTTCCCGAGCAGACCCGGATCGAGCGCCTGAGGGCGAAGGCAGAGGACGTGCACGTCTATCGCGTGCGGTTCGCGCGGCTCGGCGAGAACCTGCTGACGGTGCGCTGTGCCGGCGGACGCGAGACGCACCTCGAGTTCTTCGTCACCCAGCCGTTGGAGACTGTGATCCGCAAGCGCGCCGCCTTCATCGCGCGAAAGCAGCAGCACCGCAACCCGGCGAAATGGTACGACGGGCTCTTCAGCCTCTGGGACGTGCGGCTGCCCGAAGGGCAAAACCTGCTCGGGCCAGACAACCTTGGGGGCCAGCACCCCTACGCCGTGAGCGGCTCGGACGACCCCTCCAACAGCAAGTGCATCTACCTGGCCGAGAAGAACGTCGCCTACCCCGAGGCCGCTGAGATTGAGGCTCTCGAGTACTTCCTCAGGAACTTCGTCTGGGGCAAGCACCAGCGCACCGACCAGGAACGCCCCTACCCCTTCGGCATCTACGGCTCGGACAGTTGGCACCAGAACCGCTTCGCCAACCGCGACCCGCTCGCCAAGGGCGTCAGCCGGCCCGGCGGGCCGAGCCAGTGCCGCATGTGGCGCAGCTTCGACTACACCACCTACTTCGCTCTCTACTACAACATGTACCGCATCGCGAAGCAGCACCCCAGCCTCTGCCCGTACCTCGATGCAGCGGGCTACCTCCAGCGGGCCTACGGCACGGCGCGGGCGTTCTTCGAGGTGCCCTACAACATCCGCATGGAGGGCGGATGGGCCTTCACCGGCTGGACGGACTGGGCCTACACGATCGGCAACTTCCACGAGAAGTACCTCCTCGGCATCATCGAGGCCCTCGAACGCGAGGGCCAGCAGCAGAAAGCCGACGCCTTGCGCGGCGAGTGGGAGAAGAAGGTCAAGTACTTCCTCTACGACGACCCCCTCCCCTTCGTCTCCGAGATGCCGGTCGACTCGACCGCCTACGAGTCGACCTACGCCATCGCCCGATACGCCCTCACCCACGGCCTGAAGCCCGACGAGAAGCTCTGGCGCGACAAGAACACAGGCACGTGGTACTCGCATCCGAAGATCGACCCCAAGGTCCACCAGGAGTTCCTCCAGCGCCAGCTTCTGGCCAACCTGGCGTGCCGCGGGTGGCTCGAGACGAGCTACGGCCACCTGGGCAGCGACTTCCGCGGCTGCGGCGGCTCGTTCTACTGCCTGAGCTACATGTCCCAGATGGGCGGCTGGGCCATCCTCGACCACGCGCTGCGCTTCGAGAGGGACCCCGCCCCGCTCGCGCGCCTGGGCTACGCGGCCATGCTGAGCTCCTGGGCGCTCGTGAATGCGGGGACGCCCGAGACGAACTACGGCTTCTGGCATCCCGGCGAGCGCCACGACGGCGCGGTGGGCTGGGGCTTCATGCCGCAGAAGTTCGGCATCGACTGGAATCCCGCCACAAAGGGCATCCCGCGCGGCGCCTGGCCCGTGGACGGCGAGATCGACCACGGCCTCACAGCCTACGTGGAGACGGCGGCCACCGTCGTGCTCGACGACCCCCTGTTCGGCCTCATCGCTCTGGGCGGCGAGAGCGTCGCGCGAGAGGACGCAATCCAGGTCGTCCCGCGCGACGGGGTCCGCCAGCGGCTCGCCGTGGTGCTCGGCGACGTGCGCGTGCGCCTGAACCTCGACCGCGACGGCTTCGCGAAAGGCCGCCCCATCCGCCTCGCGCGCGACCTGGGCGAGATCGCCTTCACGCTCGAGAGCCGAGACCCCGGCATGCACCAGACCACACTCACGCTCGAGGGCCTGCCCAGCGGAACCTATGAGGCACGGTCTGCTGGGGAGGTGCTCGCGACCATCGAGGGAGGCACCCGCCACACCGTGGCCCTGAGCATCCCCGTGCCGGCGGCCGGGCGAACCACCCGCGTGGCCATCAGGCGAAAGGGAAACCGATGAGCACGGCCCCCAAGACCCTCAGCAGGCGCGGCTTCCTGACGGCAGCCGGCCTCGGAGCCGCCGCCCTGGCGTTCGCACGCGACGCCAAGCCACGGCGGCCCAACTTCATCCTCTTCCTCACCGACGACCAGGGCTGGACGGACACGTCGGTGCCGATGATGAACGGCCGCCCCGATTCGCGGAGCGACTTCTACCGCACCCCCGCCCTCGAACGCCTGGCCCGCGAGGGCATGGTCTTCTCGAGCGCCTATTCCCCCGCGCCCGTGTGCTCCCCCACGCGCCACAGCATCCAGTTCGGCAAGACCCCCGCCCGCCTGCGAAACACCTGTCACGTGCGCGGAGCCGCCGACTGCCGCGCCGAGACCTCCATCGCCCAGATG
>Ga0272442_10006430_pt1 | contig 15440 bp, 7 predicted proteins | sample SSMForm2O_FD_200262 | JGI IMG/M metagenome (GOLD analysis project Ga0272442, IMG submission 200262) | Marine sediment archaeal communities from Little Sippewissett salt marsh, Falmouth, MA, United States - SSM-Form-2O | ecosystem: Environmental > Aquatic > Marine > Wetlands > Sediment ...
ATTCTGATACAAACCATCGGAACTGTTTCTGATTTTGAATTAACTGTTCAGAACGAAGCCTTGTTGCACCAGGGTATTCAGGAAGGTCCAAAAAAAAGGGAAACGGGTGGCTGGCCCACAGAAACAGGGTGTTGAAACGTGCGGAAGCTATCTTGTCCAGGTAACGGGTCATGAAGGGCCGATCGAAAAACCACGGCAGTGTTTCGGAATTGAATCCGGAGTGGTAAGGGGCAATACGCCGGCCTTGCACGGCGCCTCCCAGCCACAGCGTTGTCCCGCGAACGTCAAAATCCGGCTCTTCGATCTTGCCCGATTCGTACCCGCCACCAGTGACCGCCTGCGCACCGTACATCAACCCGGCGCCTGTCGCCGCTTCGACGACCACACTGCCCCTATCGCTTTGAATACGAAATCCCTCGCGATGATCGATATCCTTGACCAACCGCAATTCGGCATCCTTTTCAGCACCAGCCAGCAGAGACTCCGCGTAGTGCCGCAGCTCATCGGTTTCAGCAGCATGACTAAGCCCACAACTGACGACAAGCACAACGACAACGCTCAATCCTGTCAATGCCCTGACACTCATGTTCGATTTCCTTCCTGTGCGGTCTGATGTGCGCTATCAGCTATTGGGCAGAGGTATCCATGGTGACCGCCAGGCCAATGGCATATTCGGCGCCGATACTGTTCTTCGCGTCGGGATTCAAGGTCCAGCCGTTGTAGTACAAACGCCACTGGCCGTGGACCTTTACCGGGCAGGGGTGCTGCAGAAAGACGCCGTCGAAATCGTTTTCATCGCCTGTTGGTTTGAACACGGGGTTTTGGGGATACTTCTCCCAGGGGCCTTCCGGATGTCGCGCCCGAGCCAGGCCGAAGGCCATCCGGTTCTTCCCGGAATGCTTGCGTCCGTGGTTGTTGGTGCTTCCGGAGTAGAGCATGTAGAACCAGTCGCCGATCTTCGTGACGCTGCACTGGCTGACCATGCCGTCGTCCCAGGAGTCGGGAGTTCGTTCTGACGTGGTCAATACGGGACTCTTCGGCGAATCCGTCCAGGTAATGCCGTCTTGGCTTGTGGCGACGCCAATGCTGTAGCCGTCCGGATTCTTTGGGTGATGGTAGTCAAAGCCGACATCGTAATACAGATACCATGTGTCGCCTTCTTTGATGACACAATCGGGAAAGGCGCGCGAACCTCCGATGCGGGAATCCTGGTGCGTGAAGATCGGTTCGGGTTGCTTGCTCCAATGGACCAGATCGGCAGAGCGGGCCAACGCGATCATCTCGGATTTGTCCTTCTTGCCGAAGTAATAGAGCCAGACTTCATCGTCCCGGACCACGGCGGCCTTGGCCAGGTTGTAGGAGCCTTCCCAGTCCATTTCCGGTTCCAGTAGATGGTCATGGTGCGGCCGTGCCCAGGTCAGGCCATCCTCACTGACCGCCAGCTTGGTCACCATGGGCTGACTGGTCATGAGAAACATGTACCATTTCCCGTTCCACCGAATCACCGACTGCGGACCGTTCTGGATAGAGTAGGTTTCACCGCCCTCAAGGCGGATGATGGGATTCTTGTCGTGTCGGCGCCAAGGACCCACGAACGGTCCCCACTCTTCGCGAAGATGTTCAATCGCTTCTGGAGACACTGGCGCTTTGTCCTGCGCCTGAGCGATCACAAGGGGTGGAAGCAGGATGGTTACCGCAACAATGATGCTTCCGATTGTCTTCACGTTTGTCATCTTCACTCCATGAGTTGGTCTGTGTTGGCGAGTGGCAGAAAAATGAGCCAGCGGCTGTTCTCGCTTCGATTGGCTCGCACCGACCAGGGCACAAGGTTCAGTTCGACCGCTTTGCCTTCAACCAAACCGGGCACGTGGAGCATGTGGATGCCGTCCAAAAGGTCGGGATGCCACGTAAGGCCAACGCGTTGCGTGACCTCCTTCGGCCCAATGGCAACACGGGCCTCTTCCACGGGGAAATCCACGTCCTCTTTTTCCAGGCAGAATAGAACCGGTCCCCGGGCAAATACGACCTGCCCGGCGTTGGCCTTGACCTTCGGATGGGGAAGAATCATCCGAACCGGCATGTCAAATTGCAGTTCGACGGTGTCGCCATTCTTCCATGTCCGGTCGATCACCAGGTAGTCACCGCCTTCAACATGTTTTCTCTTTCGCCCCGGCCATTCCGCCGTTGCTGACTTACACCAGTCGGGAATGCGCAGGCGAAGCTTGAGGGTTGTAGGACTCGTGCCGTCAAAACGAATCTTGACGTCTCCCTGGTGCGGGTACTCTGTCTCAACGGACAGGGCAATCTGCCTGCCGTCAGGCAATGCATGATTCACAGTTGAGCTTGTGTACAGGTTAATGAACAGGCCGTCCTCATCGTAGGAGAAGAGATACTCCGGCAGGGCGCCGAAGAAACGCCACATGTTGCTGGGGCAGCAGGCGGTCCTGTTGATCTCTGGCAGCATGCATCGACTTGATACCGGCCGATGCCCGTGGTCCGAGTGTTTGCTCTGGTCTCCTACCATGCGCATGGGGTTGTAGTAGAATGTCCCCTTGCCGTCCAGTGCAATGGCGCCGAAATAGTGATTGTAGAGCGTGTTCTCGATCACGTCGAAATAGCGGCTTTCGCCGGTGATACCGTGCATACGCCACGAGAACATCATCATGGCAACAGAGGCGCATGTTTCGCCCAGGATGCGTTCCGGGTGTTCCCGGGTATGGGGAAGGTCGTAGGGCTCCTTGGAGATTCCCTCGCCGTGGGACCCGATCGCGCCGGTCACATACATACGCGTATTGACCATCTCATCCCAGAGGCCCGGGAGATACCGGAGCATCTCTTCGCTTCCGGTTTCGAGGTAAAGATCGGCCATGCCGGCCAGCAGATAGCCGACACGGACGGCATGAAGACCGCCGCCTGCCTTCACATCAGCAACCTGGGGCCCGACCCGGCACAACTCGTTGGTTAGTGTGATGGAAAAGTCGAGGTACTTTCGCTCTCCCGTAGCGCGATACAGCCTCAGAAGCCCCAGTTCGTACTCGGAGTGCTCTTTCAAAGCCGTTGTCGTGTAGTACGGGTTTCCTTTCTCGTATTCACTAATCAGATAATCCGCCCAGCGACAGGCGGCGTCCAACAGGCTCTTCTCACCCGTCGCGCGGAAGTGGGCTACAGCCGCTTCAAAGAAGTGCCCGGCGATATAGAGATCATGCTTCACCTCCGGGTCCCACCGCTTCTTACGGGCCTGTGTGTTTATGTATCCGTCGTCGTCCTGGCACGTGACGATTAACCCGGCAATGCGTTCGGTCTCCTGCTTGATAGCAGGATCCTTGCTCCGGACGAAGACGTAGCATGCGCCTTCCAGCCATTTATACAGGTCACTGTCCGCGGCCAGGCGGTACGATGGCGGCTTAACGCCTGTGACGGCAGCTTCAAAGCCCTTGGGGATCGGGCTTTCCAGGGCGAGGAGGACGCTGGCCGGGTTGCGATCAATACGGGCGCCCAGGTAGCCGCCGACCTTGACCTTGGTCAGCGGTACAGGGCGACATTTCGCATGCTGCAATGGCCAATCGGCAGCACACAACTCGGTCGTTTTGCCCGTTTCATCCGCCGAGAGACTACTCGTTCCAAGCAAAACTGCTGTCAACAAGATAAGCCTTAGTGCATTGCAGGTCTTCATATTTGCCATCTTTCATCTATCTCAGTCCATAACGATTGCTGCGTTCATCTTGGGCCGGCACTGGGACGACGATTGGTTTCGGCATTGTGTCGCCGGAGTAGAGCAAAGCTTCTTCGCCCCGCTTCAAGTCGAGTTCGTATATTCCGCCGCCCAGATCTCTGAGGGAGAGGTCCCGGTCGCCTGAAACGCGAACCGCCCCTGGCAGATTGGGCTCGATTCTGCAGGGCTCACCGGCAAGGCTTTTCACGCGGACCCATTGTGTGCGCCCCCCCTTACGTTCGGCACTAACCAGGAAGGCGCCGGCGGTTCGAAGATTACGAAACACCACCTCGGCCCACTTGGTCGGCACAGCCGGAAAGATGCGGATGGTAGCCTGCATTTCGCGGCTTGCGGGGAATTCGTCATAACATTGCAGAAGCAGCTCGTGGATATTGTGGGCGGCATACACCGGACTCTCAAAGCAGGGATTGCCCCCCTCCTGATACATGCTGTTGGGGCAGAGGTTAGGCCAATCCATGAAGCGGTGCAATTCGTGAACCGCTTTGTTGCCATCGCCCAACAGCGCCCACATGGCGCTCAGGCCGTTGAAGGTAAACGCCGCGGCGCCACTCTTGTGGTTGACCTGGTCAAAGTTGTTCATGGACCGTATCATTAACACCCGTTCTTCGGGGGTCTTGCCCGTGACGAGTTGCAGCGGATGCATCATCTGAAGGTGGCACCAGTGGCGGTGTGGTCTATCGAAGGGCATATCACGCCCCACCATGTATCCCCGTTCGTCCACAGGATAGTCGGCCAGGTTTTCCAGAACATCTTGGTATTTGGCGAGGTCTGCATCATCCACCTTGAGCCGTGTGCCTGCAGTCACGATGGCATGACAGGCCCAACGCAACATGGACAACTCGTAATTGGCGTCCGGTGCATCGCCGTATTCGGGCGAGTGGGAGACGGGTGCGTGATACTTGCCGCCCCGTTTCTCCAGACGGTGAATCTGGTAGTTGGCGGCCCGGCGCAGAATGGGATAGATGGTGTCGCGCAGCATGGCATCGTCCATGGCGCCGCGATAGATGAGCCAACAGGCGTGCATGGCCCATACCAGGTGCCCTCCGGTATTCTGGAAATGGCGGCCGTCGACATCTTTCGGCTGATACAGGTCATGCCCGGTACATACAGGTAGATAGGCAGAATCCGACTGCCATTCTACGGGCCGCACATTCTGGATTAAGTTATCCCGGTACTTGCTTATCGGGCGAATCAACGACCAGCCCATCTCGACGCGGTTGGCGGTCGGCATTGGGTAATAGCAGTAGGGTATGTTGAAGTCCCAGTGCGAATCGGCCCACTTCGACGGGGTCTGCCAGATGCCTGCCGTGTCTATCATCACCCGGTCGGGACGGGTGGCTGAACCCAGCTTGTACATGGTGGTCCAGTAGACCGTCTCCACTTCCGTATCCGGCACGCTGACAAAACTGACTGGATAGTAGTTGTGCCACCAGTCGTAGTGTTCCTGTTTCCAGGAGTCATATTCCGGACTGGTCAGGGCGCACACCTTCTTGACCACTGCCACAGCTTCGGCTACCGGGTCGTTCTCTTCTCTCGGCCAACGGTTGGCAATGCTGACCACAAGGCGCTGTTTTCCCTTGCCGGTTTTGACCATCCTCCACGCGGTACAGTGCCGTGAGCCGCCCAGCATGTCCTGGGTGCAGACATTCACATCGTCAACCTTTTCGACCACAGGATCCGGGTTGGGATGAAAAGCCTGGGTGGGATAGGCAGATTCGTATTGCTCCCGCAGTCTCGGCAGGTCAGCCTCTGTACGGGCGTATCCCCTACGGGTGGGCATCGAGGAGGCGGGCGTCCAGGTCAACGTCACGGCCGTATCCGCATGGGCCGATTCCAGTTCCGTGACGATGGCCATATCCTCGGCATGTGTGAAGTGCCGTATCACGACTGCGCCGTTGGGGGTCGTGACTGTTCCTGTGAGTTCGGCGTCATAGTAAGACAACCGCAAGTCACATGCTGCCGGTTTGCCGGCGGGGGCAAGGTAGAAAGAGCCTATCTGGAGCCGGGCGCGCGTGAAGCCACTGAAGCCCTGCGTCATAGGGCGATGGGCCTGAACATCTCCGCGAAAGACCTGCAAGCGCAGGGCGTCCTTTTCGTTCCAGACCATGGAACCGAGCATGCCGTTGCCCGTCCAGGGCGCTTCGCGCCAATTGCCAGGGAGACGTTTCCAGAGCATGTCGTGCCGGGAAAGAAACGCGGGCCAGTCAATGCGGGTTTCTAGCAGATTCGATTCTGCCGCCTTGGCCACAACTCCGGACAAACAGAGCATGAGAGAAATGCACAGTGTCAGCGGGCCGGTTCTGCTCTTCATCGCATTTTCCTTCGTCTATTTCATTTGCGCAAGAATTCTCTCGCTGAGTTCGAGATAGGCCTTGCTGCTCAGGTGGCCGTTATTGTCAGTCCAAGCCCAAGCCTTGAAATTCTTTTCGCTGGAACCAAGATCCAGATCAAGTAAATGAGCATTCGGATCATCTTTGGTCACCTCGATCTGCGCGTTCAGGATGGGTGTGAAGCTTTCGTCTCCGTGCTGAAACAGATGTTTGCGCACAAAGATCGGCAGGTCAGGGTATCCGGTGTCGTTACGAAGTGTGGCGAAAAGCGTTCGGAGATTGTCGCCGTATTCATTGGCCTTCGGCCGGTCCGACTCGCCCTGGTCCCAATAAAGGCCTATGACCCGAACATCCCCGTAGCGTTTCTTCAGGTCCTCCATGGCTGCACTATACGCCTTCATGAACGTCAGATAGTCCGGCCCACTCCCTGCGGCCCATTGGGTGTGCAAGTTGTGTCCGCCAGGTCCATGTTTGATGAAGAAGATGTCAGCATCGGGGTATTGCTCTTCAAGCAACGCGGCCATGGGCAGTTCAATGCCGTGCCGGTTCGGATCGGAGGGATATGGACTGATGTCTTGCCGACTGCCTGGACTAAGGCGTTCAAACGCGTTTGCTTTCCAGAAATAGCTTCGCGTGTATCCTTCTTTGGTGATGGGTATCCCCACTTCAATCGCGGTGGAGCCGGGAATCGTGGGATGCTTCTCTGCCATACCGGACTGCACATTGGTCTCAGGCGAGAAAGCAGCCACGCCTCCTGAGTTGGACTGGCCCGCAATAAGAAAGACCAGGGCGGTATCCGTTGGCGGATCGCTGGTGGTTGAATTGCGCTGCGGTGCTTTCACGGACGGATGTGCGCAGCCGCATAACAGCACAATGCCAGCGAACAAGACCATCCCTGATTTTCTCAAAGCATTGTTTCTCACTATTCTCTCCAGTCGATCAGCCCTGCGTTGGCTTCCAACACACCCGCCTTGTCTGCGGCGCGGACCACTAGGGTGTTTTCTCCGGCCTTAAGCGTCTTGCGGGCTTCATCCGGGATGTGGACCGCACCGAAATCTTTCAAGCTACCAAGTTTCTTTTTGACCAGAACACCGTTTAGCAGGATCTCGATATCCCCGCCGCTCCACTTAATTCTTATGTAAGGATTCTCGATGTCTGTAATTGCAATCGTAATTGTGCGCGTTAGGACAATTCGGCCTTCTTTGTCCGTGCTTCTTTCCCAGTGATCACCCGAAGCGGGCACCACATCGATCACTTCGCGTTTTTCATGGGCTGTGTTGCGGGCGCGCAGGCCGTATTGGGCATAGGTCCAATCCTTGTGCCAGAGGAGTTCTTCAGGGGTCTTCCTGATGACATTAATGCACCGGCCAAAGGGGCCGACCTCCACACGGTAGTCGTATTCAGCGCCTGTCGGGAAAACTGTCCGCGGAGCCCGGCCTTCATAGCCTTCCCAGTTCAGGTAAGGTCCAAACAGCATCAGAACGTATGAGGTGTAGTCACCTGTCATGTGCGACTTCCAGGGCTCGTCCTCCATAATGACCTTGGAGTGTCCATCCAAAGCCTTAAGGAGCTCTTCACTGCGATAGGGTGATTCCAGTAGGCATTGCACCATCATCTCGGCCGTGTTGCGTTTGACGCTGATCGTTGACTTTCGGAACCACTCCTGATTCTCTATCAGTGTATCTGCCCGCACATGCCGATAAGGCATGTTCTCCACCCCCATATAGCCAATGAGGCGAAGCATGCCCTTCATGGTCTCGGCTGTCGCCCCATATCCTTTCCATGTATCTCCGGAAAGGGTGCCCGCGGGGCCGTGAAACATGCCTGTGTGTGGACTCAACTGAGAAACTGCCAGCTCAACAGCGCGTTCAACAATCGGAATGTATTCGGTCTGCCCCTCGTGAATCCGTTTCATCATAACCGAGACGGTTGCCGTGCCCCAGTTCATTTTGCGTCGGCTGATCTGTTCAAGACACTCCTGCACATTCAGTTCTTCGGCTCCGTAGCCGGAAGTCTTGTGCAGTGGTTCAGTCCCAAGCAGTTTCAAAATAATTGGGATATACTTTCCATTACATCCATGCCCATTACCCTCGCCAGTGAAAATATTAAAGAATGCCCCATCTTCATTCTGCCATTTTTGCCAGAACTTGATGGCCTCTTCATGATTCTCTTCACTGTAATTCGGGATCTTCTCCAGAGAACCGTAGGCAGCGTAGAGGCGCCAGTAGATTCGATAGGTTACCACCTCGTCCCAGCGAATATCGTTACTAAAATCCTTCTTATTATTTTCGCAGTAAAACCATCGACCATGTTGTGCAAATTTCCATTCGGCACGTTGCCGACAGTATTCCGTGTATCGCTCGTTGAACTCTTTTATATTGGGTGGTTGGGGCTGTTGCTCCTTGACCCGGAGCACCTTGATGTAGTCCAGAATATACTGGTCCAGTTTCTCCAACTGTTCTGCAGTCAGGTCCGATGGTATCTGTGAAGAAAAGGCGGCAGTGCCGCCAGATAGCATCACAATCGCCGCGGTAAACAGTGCCATTCCAGTCTTGACCATTTCATTCATCCCTTGTTCTTATCGGTTTAGGGGATTCAGGCCACTCCGCGGTTCCATTGCGAACGCGAACCGCTCGATCTTCAACCCCGTGCTTCCCCTATCGCTGTTGATGGCGATATAACGAATCCATTTCCGTAAAGGTGCTTCGAGCACGAACGGTTCCGACTCGCCGGGCTTGAGTGTCTTCTCGCACTGTTCCTGACCATTGTCGTGATAGGTATCGTGCAGGGACGCAACTACCTGTACACGGCTGGCTTGCTTGCCTGTATTGCGAATTGACAGGGTGACGTGACGCGGCACGTCCTTAAACCCGCCGTAGTCGATGTGGTCTGTGGTAAGACCTTTACCCGTAAATTGTTTCATCCGGCCGTTGAGTTTGTCAGCTTCGGCAGCCGAAGGAATGCGGGTAATGGTGTCGGACAGGTTCATGCGCCATGTATCTGCATCTTTTTCCTGAGACCAGTAAAGCGCATGCTGGTGTTGAGGGCCATACTGGAAAATGGCGTCGGAGCGGGAGTTGTCCGGGGCGCCCTGCCACAAGCCCCCATTTTCTTCAGCAACAATCTGTAGGGCCATACACTGACTTTCAGGCAGTGCCTTGAAATCGAGCGAAAGCTCCAGCATCTGCCGCAAAATGGCAACCGAGGATTCATTTTTCATGCTCGACTCGTACCAGTTATCGAAGTTGGAGATTTTGGGCAATGGCGAGGTCTCGTCGAAGAACAGGCGGACACCCAGCCGCATCATCTGGTCTGCCCTATGCAGGTAGGCGAGGTCATCGGTCATCTTATAGCAGTAACGCAGCAGCTCGACCACGTCCGCGATGTTATCGGGATATTGCGCAAACTGTACTTCCGGCCCGATGGTCATATAAATTTCGGCGATATCAACCAGCGCCCGCCGATAGGTGGCTTTGTGTTTTGCTTCGCAGCGTTCATAGCGGTCGCGCAGCAGCAGCGAGAACTCGGCGTAGGAGCGCCCGGGAAACCAAGGCGTCAGATAATACAGTGATGCGGCGGGCGTCCCGTCCGGAGCGATAAGAGGAAAGCCAACGGATGCATCCACACCTTCCGGTGGCGGGGTAAAGCCCTTGGACATACAGGTCCGGTCGGCCAGGGTGTACCAGGTGAGAATCCCTTTTCCCGCTACATCGAGAATCTTGTCGTAGTCATTCGAGAGGTATTCATCATCCATGAACCGGACGAATGCACGCATCTCCTGTGCCAAGGACGAGTCTCGCTCTTCAACGAAGGCTGCCGCATCCTGCAGCGTCGTGGCCATAAACAGATTCATTTGTACATTCGCCACCTCACGGCGATCGGCGCCTTGGGCGGTGCACCAAGCCATCGCGCCGGTGTTGGGATCCCGCATTGAGCGGTAGAGGTTAAGCAGCGTCTGGAGCGCCTTCTGCATCACCGGGTCGCCATTCCGACCGTACTCGCGTGCCCAGGCATCCATGTAGCAGGCAGCGGTCTGCGGGAATTCAAACAACTCTGTGCCCGGTCCATGTTTGTGGTAAGCCGCGTGGCGTGAGAAATGACCGGTCTTCTGATCCGTGATCTGATGCTCCCAGATGCCGTGGGCAAAGCGTTTCAGCGCCTCGGGATTCTGCTCCCAGTAGGGCCAGACGTAGTTGTACTCATGGCCGCCATACCCGCCGTCCGCCTTGCCGGTACTGGCATAGATGGGTTGGTCCTTGTGGACATCCCAGTACATGTGACTGCCCCAGGCATACAACCCGGTGGCAGGACTCTGTGCATGCTCTAGGAACCACGCGATACTCTTGTCCGCTTCGGCGGCATAGCGCTTCTCCCCGGTCAATTCGCTCAGGCGGTAAAGCAATTCGTACAGCGGTAGATCTTCAAGCGGATTGCCTCCAGAGTAGGTGCGATCCTGTGGACGCATCTTGTGGTCGCGCCGCAATCCGGGCGCGTAAGGTTTTGCGATAACGTGGGGATAAGGCACACTCCCATGCTTAAAGACGGATGCCGTCTTGCGGTCCATGGCGGTCACAAACAGCGGCGAGTGGATTGTGCCGTACCGGTCACGGCCATGTTCAATCATGTAGTCGGCATAGGCCTTTGCTATGGCCGCATAGTCGGTGTTAGCCAGCGCCTTACGCCATGCCTGCTGCTTCTCTGGCGTTAGGGGCGAATTGCGACGGGCCCTGTTCTGCGCCTGCCCACTAACAAGGGTTGCATCGGCTGGCACGACGCCAAGGATGACATAGCTTCCTCTACCGATCATTTCGAGGGTATGTCTGCCTTTAGCATATTTGAAGGCGTGCACATTGATATTCGGAAGAGCGAGATCCGCATCGCCGATATCGGCAGCATCTTCCAGTACCGGGTCGATGCCGCCACGTTCGTTGGCATGGGCTATGTGCTCAAGCATCGGTACCTGTAGCCATATGTCGCGTTCTTCCTGAAAATAGCCGACCAATATTCTCACCGGTTCGGCAACCTCGAATTCGATCTGAATGACGCCGCCCCGCTTGGCTTTCCCATGCGAGAAGCGTATGCCGGTGAGGCCGACCAGTTGCGGAACGATTCGGTTAATGGCATAGTCGCGGTCGGTGAAAACCTTTGCCCCCTGCTTCACCTGGTAGGTTTCCACGCCTTGAGTCAGAAGCGTGAACGGGGCTGCCGGCCAGGGTTTGACCGCGGCACTATCGCCGCGCGTGGCTGCTGCCGGTTCTTTGCCATCCAGTGCGGAGACTTCCTTTCTGAAATCGGCCAGCTCTTTCTCATAATCTTCAACGAGATGGGTCCAGTGAAAGACTTCTGGCTTCGGCACCTGCTGCCGGCCGTGCATGCCATTCGAGTAGCGATAAGCATCCTTGGTCAGCGCCGTCAGGGTCTTGTAATGAATGAGGCTTTCTTCCAGCAGTGGCAATGCCTTTTTCATGTAGGCCGCATCCTTGCTGTGCCGATAACGGTGCACCATCATAGCGGCATTGACTTTTGCGCAGTAACTCTTGGTCAAAGCCTCAATGCAGAGAATGTCATTGCGGAGACGGTCGAATTCTTCCTTGTTTTTAGTGACTGCCGGTGCGGCCTCTTCGATCGATTCAACCGCTTCGGCCGCGAAAGCCAGCACCTCTTTGACGATCTGGGGCGGTGTTTCCCCGACATGCGGCTTACCGGCGTACTCGTTCGCAATGTACTGGGTAATGGTCTCGCCAGGCGGTGAATCTGAATCGTACAGCTCCTGCCAAACATGCGACTTGTGCGGGTCGGTTAGTTGTTCAAGAAACATGCCCAGGCTCATGCATTGCCGGTTACCACTGGTGATTCCGAACCGACGCAGAATACGCGGAGCACATTCGCCGTAGGCGTCATACGCAACATAAATCCTTTCAGCGGCTTTGCGTGTGCCGTAAAGGTCGGTGAGTCGGCCGATCCAGTATTCCCGCTCCTCGGCCGGGTCGCGGTCCAGCTTCCAGCAGTACCGTGCCCAGATCTCAAACCAGAGTCGGTCGCGTTCCATCTGGCTAATCTCGGCGGTGTCCGGCGTGTTGGGCCAGTCCCAGAAGTTCAACGGATACAGGTGCAGGCCATTGCCGTTCAGTCGGTCGCGAATCGCCTTACAGGAGTTCCAGATGAAACTGAAATCGGCGTAGCGGAACGGCTCGAGGTTGCTCAACAGGTGCACGTTGGCCATGTGCGTGCCGCTGTATTTGGCCATGTCCTTGTGAAACTGCTGGTACTTGCCGCGCGGTGTTTCGCTGGTCAACGACTCGCCGTTGTACTTCGCCATGCTGAACAGGTTGGGATACAGCTTCAGCCCCTCGGAGAGGACGGCCTCGTGGCTGCCGAGTTCGACGATATGGTGGCCGCGCACGACGATGGGCGGCAGTTCGGCCTGCCCGCGCGCCTTCAGGCCATCGTGCATGCCCGGAATGATGGTCTGGGTAAACCATTCAACCTGCGCCTCCTTCCCGCTCAGGGCTTCGCCCAGACAGACAAGCAGGCCCACGTTGGGATACGTCTCCACGAATATTGCAATGGATTTGCGCGTGTAGTCGGCGGCCCTGGGTTCTGACCGGTTCAGGCTGGTGCCAAGCCCCAGTCCCTTCGGAAGGTGAATGTTGTAGAACATCTGAATCAGCCAGATGCCACGCTTATCGCACTCGCTGGTCAGCCAATACATCATATCCCGGTTCTTCTGCAAGATTTCGGGGCTGACTTCCAGTGCTTCGGGATAATCATCGAGCTGCACCAGCGAAGCGAAGGGGTGACCGTTCCACAGATAGAGGGAATTCATGCGAATGCTGACCAGGAAATCCAGGTACTCGCGCCACTGCGCCTTGTCATAGAAGAAGGGAAAGTTCTTCGGGGTGTAGGGCCATTGATAGTGGCCGCCGTAGGGATCGCGCTGCAACTTCTGCATGCCGATACACGGCCCGCGCAGCTTGAACTCGGGCGCATCGGTGATGTCCAACTCGGCAGGCATCGCCTTGGCCGCGCGAATGCGATCGGCCAACTCCAAACAACCATACAGCACACCTGACTGGTCGGCACCGATGACCTCCACAGTACCATTATCGATGCTCCTTAAGCAGAAGCCCTCGGGTTTGAGCCTGTCCGTGACCTGCAGACTTACTTGTATGGCGCCCTTTGCCGACACCGCGTTACAGGCCGCCCGAACCTGTTCCACGGCATAGGCAATCCGGGGTGTTGCTTTGTCTCCCTGGTACATGACTTCCAGCTTGCCGTCTGCCCCTGCCATGCCGCCGCCCATCACGCAACTGAGGGTAAGAGCGCTCGCCATCATCCATCTCCGGCACGTTCTCCGGTTCATTTATCTTCTGTTCCTTTGCTCAAGTCAGGACCTGAAAGAACCCGATCCATTCTAGCCTTTCTACTGCGCTGGCAGGCGTTCCAATCGCAGCAGCTAAGGAATGGGCCTTATTGCGCCCCTTGGTTGTGCCCGAGTCAGCGTATTCAGCAGGGGCATGCTTCCCCAGAGGAGCATGGGCTTAAACTTCATTTAGTCGATCTGCCATCCATCGATCTGCCATTGGGCGTCTTCCAATGACAGGGACCAATGCCGGTTTGGGCATTCCTCTCGCAGATCGAGGACCGGTCAATCGGCTCACACCTAAAACACACTCAGGGCGTAACACGAATCGCCGAAGCCGCTCATGACGTCGATCGAGTATTTTCACCCTACGGCTCCTTCCCTGACGGAAAGGGGCCATGATGCCCGCGGCGTTTTTTGAAGACAGTCGACCCCACACATGCGAGCAGGGCATGGCCCAAAGACCATGCCCTGCTGCGTTCTCAAGCGTATCAGATTAAGTCCTCTTATCGACGAATTTTCTCGACGTTACCTCTGTTGGCCGACGAGCCGTTGCGTGACCTGCGACCAGACCGGGCCGGCCCGAGTCCACTATACGGTATAATTGGCGAAGGCCACCCAAGCACGAGAGACGGGCGTATCGCCCGGATACCGAACGAACCCCACATGACCGTCCAAGTACAACACATTGGAGCCGCCGGGAGTGTGGTTGAAGTTCTTAAGCGTTTGTTCGTCGTGCATGACAAAGATCTCGCTCTGAGCTTTGGACGATGCAGCCGGGTTGTTAATGTCGGTGATCATGAACCGCTCGACACCTTCGCGCGTGCGATAGAAGGTTTCGTTTCCCCAAACCAAATCATCGTCGAATGGGTCACTTGACGACGGGTCCGCAGCCCAAGCCGGGATGGTTCCCATGGCAAAGTCCATCATCGCGGCAACGAAATTAGGATTGAAATCGGGTACGTCAATTCCCTCTTTGTTCTGGTCAACGCCAGGGACCAGGAGGTTCTCGTTGGTGAATACCCAGGGCGTGTAGGAGTAGGAGAGCCGGGCGAACCTGCACGGCAGAACGGGGCCGTCGGGGTCGTTGTTCTGATTCCAGGACCCGTCCTCGAGCGCCGAGCGGCCGTCCTTGTCCGATGGGCAGGCAAGGATGTTAATGTCGGTCAGGTATTCGGGGTAGATCGCAATCCCACTCGGATGATCCTCCCACCAGGTGACTCTTGTGAGATTGCCACCGTCGGCATCGCAGGTCATCCTCTTCGAGGGCGGCAACAACCCTCCCTTGGACTCATTGGCGTACATCTTGAACACCAGGCCCCACTGCTTGAGATTGTTCTGGCAACTCGCCCGCCGCGCCGCCTCGCGCGCCCGCGCAAGGGCCGGCAGCAGAATCGCCGCCAGGATGCCGATGATCGCAATGACCACCAAGAGCTCGATTAACGTGAAACCACGTTTCCTCATTGCTAGCACTCCTATCCGTTAAGGTCACAAAATGAGATCGTGTTGAAGCCTGTTTAAGACCGGTCGAGCGTCCATTTCAAGGCCCGCGACAAGAGAGTGCCCTTTCACCTCTCGCGCGTGTTTTGCCAGGCATGGCCACGGGTACCCACCTACAGCCGCTATCACCTCCCTTCGCAAGACAGTCTGGCGAATCCGCTCTCTCTCATGACAAGTCCTTACGCACTTACCAAGCGGTTCGAATCAATGGTGAACGCTTCAGTTTCTCGTGGTGTCCCATGCTTGCGACACACATCCTCGCGCAGCCCACCGCTCTGCCCGCTCTTGTTCATTGAGTAGGGGCAAACATCAGGACTAAGCAACAACGGTCGATAGTCACGCTTCTCTGTTCCTTCTGAGACGCTGGAATCAGCAAGCTCTGAGCGCCTAATAATTTCTAATGTTATAAAACATATCACAAGGAACGCAGAATGTCAAGCGACACCTCTGGGGACGCTAAGCATACCGGGAGACGTGGCGGTTGCTGCTTCTGATCATGCGATATAAGTATTTG
>Ga0272442_10006431_pt1 | contig 15439 bp, 11 predicted proteins | sample SSMForm2O_FD_200262 | JGI IMG/M metagenome (GOLD analysis project Ga0272442, IMG submission 200262) | Marine sediment archaeal communities from Little Sippewissett salt marsh, Falmouth, MA, United States - SSM-Form-2O | ecosystem: Environmental > Aquatic > Marine > Wetlands > Sediment ...
TCTTCGAGGTGGCCGTCAGACAGTGATAGCGCGCGATGTGTCCCGGCTCGTTCTTCCCGCCGGATGCCTCACATGCGCCGGTCTTGCCGATGTCCTCGACGCCCGCGATGGTCTTGCCGTCGCACAGCGTGTAGATCGCGCTCATCGAGGCGTCGTACATATGCCAGCGACCGTCGTAGAAGCACTCGCTGACGGTGTGCAGGCTGATGTCCCAGAACTTCACCTTGAGACCCATGTGGTGCCAGATGGCGCAGTTCGCCCCGGCGATGGTGCTGCACATCATGTAGCCGTAGTCGTTGAACTGGCGAATCGGGTCGGTCACGCTTAGCCCGTGCAGATGCATCGGCTTGGTCTGTCGACGTGCGATGTGCGCCCAGTAGAACATCGCCCAGCATTTCTCCTTCGGCGTCGGCCACTTCGATGTCACCGAGTGCACCAGGCTGTCCATGTCGTGATAGTCGGGGTTGGCGTCGGTGACCACCTTCAGGTTAGTCACCTGTCCCCATGCCAGGCTGCCGAGCAACAATGCCAGTACCGCGAGTAAGAGTCTCCGCATTCCAAAGCTCCTTTCCGAGTGTGTCACCATGTCCCCGCACAGCCGGGGTCTGGCATATACATGTTAGTGTGCGTGTCGGCCCCGATATTACCGAACACGACATCTTAGTGTACGTGTCGGCCCCGATATTACCGAAAAACACCCGCCGCGAACGTCACGCAGCTCATGCCTTCGTCATCGCACCATTGTTCGTAGCCCAGCAGGTCCACCCTGACCGGCGCCAGTGCCTTCAGCGCCAGCCAGATGGGCGCCACCGAGCAGATGTTACGCGCGTTCTCGTCGCGCGAGACGAATTCGAAAAACCCATCGGCGTCGCCGGCCTCGACAAAGGCGAGGGTCTCGCGGTCGATCCGTTCCAAATCGCGAAGCGCGGCGTCACTCACTTGTGTGTCGCCACCGAAGCGCGGCCCCACGTGCGCGAGGTCGGCGCCGACAACGACCGTGACGCGGCGGTCGGTCGACGACACGAGTTCTCTCAGCGCGTCGACGAATGCCGAAACGCCCGGGAGGTCCTCGGGCGACTTGTCTTCGACGAGCGCTTCGCGGAATCCGCCGCAGAGAATCGGCACAATGGTGGTTTCGCGGCCAGCCTTGCGACACAGGTGTTGCACCCAGACGAGTTCGAGTTCGATGGAATGCTCGCCGCGATGGACGAACTCATCGGCCAGCAGGTCGTGGCCCGATTGGTCAAGCAGTGCATCGACCGCTTCGACGTCTGTCGTTGCGCAACCGAACGGGGTTTCGAAGTTTTTTCGCGTCAGGGCGAATCGCTCAGTGGTTTCCGCGTGTGAGGTGCCGATGATGACGGCGCAGTCGGCCGGTTCGGTCGCGCCAAGCGCGGCGAAGGCGGCTGCGTAGCTTTGCCAACCGCGGACGTAATCGATGTGGGGCGCAATGACGCCGCGACGCTCACCGGTCGGCACGTCTTCCGCTTTCGCGAGGATGCCGTCGAGAAACTTTGCGAGCTCGTCGGCGGTGTCGGGGTAACCGTTGCCGGCGCTCGTGGCCTTGCGCACGGGAGCGTCCGCAAATTCCTCGTGCAGCCGGTGATGGTACGCCGCGAAGCGCTCGCCCTCGAGGAGAAACGCCTCATCGAGCACCTCCAACATCCTTCGGACGTTGTCGCTCATCACGACGCTGCCCTGCCGACGCGTCAGTTCGGCCTGGATGTCCAGAATCGTGTGCTCGCCGTCCAGCAGTTCCAGAACGTGAACGATGCCCATCGAGCCGGTGATGACGCGGTCGGACAGTCCCGTTGCGTCACGGATGCACACGAGCGTCTCCCGGCCGTGCTTCACCGGGAAAACCTCAACCGATCGCAGCTTCGGTTTGTCGTCCATCGAGATCACCACCCCGTCTCGGTGCAGCTCACAGACCGATTCACAACCGGGAGAAGGCTCACGTTCATGCCAATCCCTCGAGGTCCTTCCGGATTGCTGCGTTCCCCACCGCAGACTGCCGGGACTGCCCCCGACATATCATCATTCTTTCTCCTCCCGTTCGCGTCGGCTGTGAAATCCGATGCGCCGTCGGGGCGGAACGGGTGGAGTGAACAATTGATCCAGCAGGGCGAAGATCTTCTGGAACTGCTGGTCCAGGGCCTGGTCGCGTCGTCTCATCTGCTGTTCCAGCCTGGAGAGACGTTGGGCGAGTTCCTTGTGGATGCTGAGCAGTTGACGCAGACGCACGAACGCCCGCATGATCTGGATGTTGACCGCGACGGCACGTTTGCTGCGCAGGACGCTGGAGAGCATGGCCACGCCCTGTTCGGTGAACGCATAGGGGGCATATCGGCGGCCGCCGCGACCCTCGACGTTTGAGATCACATTCTGTGATTTCAAAGCGGACCACTCCTCGCGGCTGATCTGGAACATGAAGTCGTCGGGGAAGCGCTCGATGTTCCGCTTGACCGCCTGGACCAACACGCGGGTATCGACACCGCAAAAAAACGGCGAGCCGTTCGTCGAGCAGCACCTTGTGGCCTCGGATGACGAGAATGGACCGCTCGATCTGTTCCGACACCGGCAATGAGGAGGCACGGCTGGATTTACGCTTGGCCATACCCCAGATCCTCCAGGTTCTTCCGGATCGCCGTGTCGAGTTCGACGACCCCGGAACACAGACTCACGTCCGGCGATGGAAATCATATCGCCGCGATGCACGCCTGCATGTGCTTGAGCCCGGCCAACGCACGCTCGGCTTCGTCGTCGGTCTCGGGACCCTCGGCTTCGAGCGAGACGTAGCCGTCGTACCCGCCCTGGGCGAGGACCTTGAAGATTTCACCGTTCGGCACGATTCCCGTTCCGACGGTGGTGGCCTGGATGTTGTAGTCGGCGCGTTGGGGTTTGTGTCCCTGCTCGGACCCCGCCGGGAACTTCAGCATGTCCTTCACGTGCACGTGCTTGACATAGGGCACGAGTTTCTTCGTTTCCTCCAGCGGATCGACCCCGGCACCGAGGAAATTCCCGGTATCAAGCAGCGAGGCGAAATACGGCGAACCGATCTCCTCGATGCAGGCGATGACCTCTTCGGCCGTCGCGGGGAACCCGCCGTGGTTCTCGACGGTGAGGATGACGTCGTTTTCCTCGGCCAGGGGCATCAGCTTGCCGAAGCACTCCACCATCTGCAGCACCGCCGAACCGGTCGTCCACCCGTCGAGACCGCTGCCGCCGAACACCCGGCACATCTTCGACCCGATCCGGTTTGCATCGACGATGGCCGTGCGGATGTTCTCGAACGACTCCTCGATCTGCTCGGGCTCGTGCGAGAGGAAGTTGCTGCGGGTGCCGTAGCCGACGAGTGCGAGGTCGTTGCGTTCGAGCCACGCCGGCAGCGCGTCCATCTCGGCGTCCTTATCCTTCCAGAAATAGCTGATCAGGTCGACGCCTTCGAAGCCGGCCTTGCCGCAGAAGTCACAGAACCCCTCCACGTCCATCTGACCGCCACGCAGACTGCGTGCGAAACTGTAATTCGTAATGCAGGTCTTCAACGTCATCAGATCACTCCTTCGGTTCAAATCGGTAAACGCACGGTCCTCGACATGATATCAGACGATTTGCCCCGTGCAACGGCAAACCCGCGTCGGTACGGATGGGTCATTCGGGCTTGAAGACCACGATCCGATTGTTCCCGGTATCGGCGACGTAGAGCGTCCCCGTCTCGTCGATGCACATGGCCTGTGGGGCCTTCATGGGTCCGAGTCGCTGGGCGTCCGGGCGGAATGTGGCGACGTGCTTCCGCTCGCGGTCGTACTTCAGCACGCAGTTCCCGTCCTTCGACAGGAGGTAGAGGTTGCCCGCCCGGTCGACACGGATTGCGGTGACGCCGTTGCGTGAGTTCCCGTTCTCGGGGTCCTTCGGCCGGAGCCGCCACTTGAACTTGAAATCCGCACCATAACAGAAGACGGTGCTGCGTCGCCAGTCGACGACAAGCACGTCACCGGCGGGCGTCACCGTGAACGCCCTCGGCCAGCGGAACTTCTTCTCGCCGCGACCCGACCGGAGGAACGCGAGTTCGCCGCCCGCGGCCCGACGCCTCACGACCCCCTCGTGCCGATGACTCAGCACGAAGAGATCTCCGTTCGGTGTCAACGTGCAGCTCTCCGCGCTCTTCAGAAGTGCATTGCGGATGAGCACCGTCATCTTCCCGTCCGCGTCCGCGCGGGAGAGTGTTCCGTCGAACGAATCAAGAAGCAGGAGTTCCCCCTTCGACGTCGTCGCGAGTGAACCGGCGTCCGCACGCGCGAGAGGGAGAGACCGTCGGTATGTCCCGTCGCGGCCGAAGACGTCGACCGATCGCGCGTCGGCATTCCTGACGGCCAGTTCGTCGGTTGCGACAAGCGCCAGCTGGTTCGGCTTGAAGAGTTTCCCGGGCGCGAGGTCGCGGTGTCCAGTCACCACCGGGTCGGCGCTTCCGTCGGCCTTCAGCCGACAGACCGCGCGACCCCAACCGACGAAGAAACGCCCGTCCCTGCCCCGGGCGAGAGGTCCTCCCCACGCGAGACGCGGGTCCTTCAGGATCTCGACCGGTTCGGCCCGGGCGTCAAACGCGACGATCCTCCCCCGCTGCCGGTCGAAGACCCACACGCGGCCGTCGGGTGCAAGCACGGCACCCATCGGGTCCTGCATCCCCTTGACCGGAACCGTCCACTGCTTTTTCCCTTTCGCGTCGAACGTCGTCACCGATGCGTTCGCATCGTCGTAGACGACGCAGTTGCCGTCGTCGTCGACGTCGATGAAGTCGGGATTAACGTCGCGTGCGAACGTGTGCAGGAACGTCCCGTCGGCGCGGTAGACCTGCACGCGTCGGTTCCCGGCGTCGCCGACGAAGACGCGTCCGTCCTTGGCGACCGCGATCGCGCGGGGATAATGCAGATCGGCGGGACCCTTACCGTACCCGCCGAACACCCGCACGAGGATGCCGTCGGCACGGTAGACGGTGACGTTGTGGTTCTGACTGTCGGCGATGTAGAGGTGTCCGTCGGCACCGACGGTGGCGGCCCGCGGTCGGCGAAATTTCCCGGGCTGCTTCCCGTGACCGCCGAACTCCCGCAGGAGTGTCCCGTCCGGTGCGTACGACGCGATCGTGCAGCCCGGCTGCTCCTGCACGCCGAAGAAGCTCTCGTCGGCACCGACCGCCGTCGCGACCATGCGCCTCTCGCGAACGCCCGCGTTCGGCATCCCCATCTCACCGAGCAGCTTACCCTTCGCGTCGAATCGGAAGATGCCGTTCCGACCGACGTCACTCACCAGCAGTTCACCGGTCCGGGTGACCGTCACCCCCGAGATGTGCGAGAACGGCATCGGCTCGTCCCGGGTTTGCCCGATGCGCTTCACCAGTTTCCCGTCCGGGGAGAACCAGAACACGCACTCACGACCGTCGTCGGCGACGAACACGTTACCCTTGACGTCGAAGTCGACATAGGACGGCCACCTGAGAAGCGGACCGTCGGCGGCCTGCGGGCGCAAGACGCGCTTCACCGAGAAGTCGCGGCCGCGCTCGATCAGCCGACGGTTCAGCGTGTCGACGATCCACAGGTCCCCCTCGCGGTCGAGCCCGAGACTGAACGGATGACTGACCTGATCGGGGTCCTTCCCGGGCGAGGCGATGACGCGCTTGAGTGTGCCCGCCGCGCTTATGAGCAGCACGCGGCTCGACGCCGAGTCACAGACGACCAGGTCGCCCGAGGGGAGCTGCACGACGTCGGTGGGTCCCTTGAGGGAACCCGCCGCGACAACGCGCTTGAAGCCGCCGTCGCGGTCGAAAAGCAGGATGCGTCGTCCGCCCGTGTCGGCGACGAGTAGCTCGCCCCGCCGGGTCGGCCTGAGACTCGCGGGGTGAAACCAGGAGCCGTCTTCGCCGCGGCGTCGCCCCGGCACGCCGAATGACCTCAGCAGCTTCCCGTCCGGCGTGAGGATGCCCCCGCGGACTTGCCATTTCTCGCCCTGGAGAAGGTACACCCGTCCCGTCGGACCGACGCGCACACACCTCGGCTGCAGCAGGAGAAGCGGTCCTTCCCCGAACGTCTCGCTGCGCCAGGCGACCTCGTCACCCGACGCCGCGACGGGAAGAAGCACCGAGATGACAAACCACAGGAGCCGCGGCTTCACAGGTTCGCTCCGACATCCCGCACCAGTTCGAGAAGACGCTTCCGGTTTGCCCGGTCGCACTTGGTCCACGCGGTGAGCAGCACACCCGAGATCGGCGATCGCAGCCACGTCTTCAGCCGACGAACGTCGCCGCCCGGCGCCGCCCAGACTTCAAAACCTTCCTCGGCGATGCGCCGCACGATGCTCGGATGCGCACGGGCGTAGTCCCACACCAACTGGACGATATCCTTCGGCAGGTGCGCCTCGGCCGCTCGACACTTGTCGGCGTGCACCTGGGCGAGTGCGTCTTTCCGGTAGTGACAGGAATCGTTCCAGATGATGGTCCGCAGACCGTGGCGCTTCACGATCCGCCGAAGCGTCTTGACGGCGTCGACGTACTGCCCATGCGAGCGGTGATGGTCTTCGTCCATGCCGACGTGGAAGAAGCGTTCGGGCCGCATCACGTCGACGAGTTCGGCGATGGTATCGGCGGCGACGTTGTAGTATTCATCGAGTGTGCACGTCCACCGCAGCGGATCGGAGTAGGGGTGCATCCACATGTCGTGCAGGTTGCGTCCGCTCTTGGCGAAGTTGAGCTTGGGAACGACGTCGATGCCGCGTGCGTGCGTGGCCGTCGCCAGCTTTTTCAGATCGCGTATCGGCACCGAGTAGTGTCGCTTGAGTTCCGGGTGCGAGCGGTATTTCACGCCGTCGGCGACGTCGACGATGAGCGTGTTCAGCCCGACGTCGGCCATCGCGTCGACCAGGTCGAGCGCGACCGTCACGTCGAACGGTTTCTCCTTCTGCTTCGCCCGCCACCACATCGGGTCGTAGTGAGAGACGTGAATCAGAAGTCCCTTGACCTTGACGTCCTTCTTCATCGGCAAAGCTCCGTGCGTTTCATTGCTTCCCGGCGTCCATCCTGAAGACGGGCCGGATCGCGTCGACCTCGAGCGTCCTGTTCATCAGCACGCGTGCTTCCGCCCCCGTGATGCGGACGGTGAGCGTCTTTCCCTCGCCCGCGCCGTCGATCGTTTCGACGAGCGGCGTCTGCGGCGTGAGGTCGACCGTTTTCTTGAGGAGCGTCTTCGCCCCGCGGGTGATGTGAAGCGTCGCACCGGCGTGCACGCGCGTGGGCATCACCGCGGCCACGAGTTTGCCGTCCCGGGTGTGGAGACTCAAGGCGACTTCGCGCGTGGCTTCGGTGAGCCCGTGCGTGCGGGCGAGCGGGTACCACAACTCCTCCCAGCTCTTGACCTCGCCCGGTGCAAGGGTCAGCCTCTCCTCCATCGTCTGACACGTGCCGCCGTAGAGCGAGACGTAATAGTGCTCTCCCATCCGGGGCGACCCCCACAGCTTGAGACCGGGCATGTGCTCGGCTCGCGCCCAGCGGACGACCCCGCGCTTGTTCTCGTGATCGTAGAGTCCGGAGAAGTCCGACGTCCAGTCGAGTGCGAAGAAGGCCTGCATCCGCCGCCAGTTGCGGAAATGCGACCAGTCGACGCCCGCAGACTTCGGCCACCGGTACGTTTCCTCGCCGCCGTGCTCAACCGCGTACGTCGTCGGCAGGATGAACTCGATCCCCTTCGTGCCCGTCAGTCCCGTGATGATCCACGCCATGCACTCGTGTGACGCATCCGTGGGGTTCGAGAGCTCGCAGTTCAGACGAATCCACGTGCGACCCGGGTCGAGCGAGATGTGATTGCGGAACCGCAGACCCGTCCGCACGTCGACGCGCACGTACGAAACCGACGCCGTGCCGTTGGGCCACGTGTGCAGCGTGTATTGCCACGGCTCCTCCGTGTTGCGGTCGTGTCCCCACGACGGGAACTCGAACCGCAGCCCCCCCGTCGCGAACATCCACGACGTGGCGCACTCCCAGATGTCGAACGGCGCCAGCCGGTTCACGCGGTGGAACATCTGTTCCCCGGTCGGCTTGAAGATCGCCTCGAACACGCGACCGCCGAGGTCGGGCAAGGTGGTCACCTTGAGGTACTCGTTCTCGAGGACGACGGTCTTCCACGTGCGGTCCTCGAAGTCCTTGTCGGGTCGGCGGCGTCGACGGTCGAGATTGGGATACGGATATCCACGACCCACGCGGTCCATGGGAAAGGGCGACGTGGTGAACGAGAGCGCTTCGACCTTGAGCGTGGGGAGCGTGAGGGTTCCCTCGTACACGCGTGCGCGCGGGGCCTCGGGCGGAGACGCCTCGGTCGGGAAGGCGTGCGGGGGGTAACGCTGCTCCGTGGCGTGATAGGTGATGAACGGACACCCCGCGGCCAGCACCCCGAGCGTGATGAGAAGCATGACTTTTCGCAACGAAACACCTGCTCTAGAGGAGAGCATCAAGGATCAACGCGCAGAAAACAGCACGTGGAATGCACCTGCAACGCATGCACCCATACGAGAAGGTGCACCATGCCCGAAACCACCGACGGAATCAAGGAAAAAACCTTGCCCGCCACCCCGTCGACGGACGTCGTGTGACGGCAAAAAGAACGGGCCGAGGCATTCACCCCGGCCCGTCGGCCGAACATCTCCCCCGCACCGCGGGGGATGGGCATCTCGCGAACATCCCGCTTCACTCACCCTCGATCTCGATCTTCCTGAACTGCTCGCTTTCGCACTTCGCCAGCTTGATCTTGAGCACGCCCTTCTTGCACTTCGCGTCAACCTTGTCGGTGTCCACCGAGTTCGGAAGCCCGATGCTCCGCGAGAACGATCCGTAGCGGAACTCCCGATGCCAGGCGTCTTTCTCCTTCTCCTCCTTCTCTTCCTTCTTCTCGCCCTGGATCGTGAGGACCTGGTCGGTGATCGAGACGTCGATGTCCTTACCCTCGAGTCCGGGCACCTCGGCCCGAACGATCAGCTCGTCGTCGGTCTCGGTGACCTCGAGCTTCGGGAATGCCTCCGCAAACGCAAACCGCTCGGGCAGAAGGTCCCCATGCCAGAAGTTGTCGAACAGACGACCCATCTGGTCATGAAGGCTCACCAGCGGCTGTCCGTGCACTTCTCGTCTTTTCCATGGCAGGAACACCATAACGCACCTCCTTTCGGTTTTCTTCACTCCCTCCACGGTGCTCTTATGCAAATCGCGTGCCAAAGGGGACAAAAATTGCCCTCTCCGGAGCCAAATTTCTGCAACACCATTTATAATAAGCATTTACGACGATAAGATTTGCGGACCCCCGCACGTGGCACACCGGAATTTCGCCGGAAAACCTGCCATTTTGGCAGTCCGGGGGGGATGATTGACTACAGGGGACACAGAGAAGGACGGGAAGAGAGGTGGCACGGCCGCCCTCGGCCGTGCATCTGGTTGATATCGAAGCCGGGGGTCCCGACGCGTCGGGACGCCACCTGTTATGAAACAGCCTCTAGCGGGCCGCTAAGAAAGTGCTGTCATCCTGCATCCCGATGGAATCGGGATGAAGGATCTTGCCGCGTCGTTCAGAACGGTCCCGATGTTGGCGGACAAGCTGGTGCTGACCTGACCTCCTAAGCCAGATTCTTCGTGGCCTGCTAGGGCATGCTCACGCCCAGGAGGATCAGCAGGACGCCGAAGATGACACCGAGCAGAAACAGCAGTCTCAGCGCCATCGTTTTCATGCCGAGGAACTTCTCGACGAGTCGGGCGTAGGCCTTCGGCACCGCCAGGAAGAGCAATCCGGCGAGTGTGATGAGAATGCCGAGGACCAAGAGCACGATCGCCTGCCAGAGGACCTGCTCCTGGAGCGCGACGCGTGCCGCTCCCGCGATGACGGCGCCCAACAGCGCGCCGACCAGCGCCGCCACGAGCATCAGCACCTTGCGTTCGACCATGCCGCGGATGAGCTTCCGGGCCGATTCGGTGAACAGAAACCCGTACCCGCGCGTCACCACGACCAGTGCACCCAGAACGATGGCGAGAACCTTCAGCAGCATGACGTCCCCCTTTCGCTGAAGCACGGAACTCGAATGTCCCCCGTGACCCCGTCGGGGCTCACGGCGTCTTCTCCTCCGCCCACTGTGTCTCTCGGTCGAACTTCCAGTGTCGGTCGAAGACGCCCGAGAGCAGGACGCGCGGGTCGGCGTCCCCGGCGTCGAGGTAGACGCAGTAATCGAGTCCGAAGAAGCGTGAGCGGTTCCGGTATTCGAACATGCCCTCGAGCGCCCGCGGGGAATTGGCCGTGACCAGTACGACGCAGCGCTTCGGGGCCCTGACGTTGGGATAGACCATGGCGAGCGCGGCTTGGGGCTGCTTGAACGTGCGCCCGTCGATGGTGAAGCCTCCGGTTTTCTCGAAGCGCACCGGCAGCTTCGATGCCGCCTCCTTTGCAGCAACGTTCAGGTCCGGTCGGCCGATGAGGATGAGGTTGGCGTTTTTCTTCTCATCGGGTGTGAGCTCGGCATCGGTCCTGACGAGACAGTCGACGTGCTGCGAATATTTCCAGGCTGCTTCGTTGAAGCGACGTGCCAGCGCCCGGGCGGCGGCGTCCCATTCATCGCTGCCGGCGGTGCCGACGACGAGGATGAAGCGTCGGCGCAGCGCATCGGAGATCGGCCCCTCGACCGAGCGGGTCTTGAGAAGCGCGTTGGGTCTCGACGTCGGGGGCTTCCCGCGCGACCATCTCGGCTTCACCGTCTTGGCGCTCGGCTTCAGCACGAACGACAGCGTGCCGCTGCCGGGTTTCTCGATCCAGAACGTCGTGTCACGCGCGACGTTCACCGCGACGGGTTTCTTCAGATCGACGAGGTCCTTGTTCAGCTTGAGCGTGAACGCGGTGACGTTTTCGAGATCGACGGTGACGACGTCGTCCTTGATCTGCGCGTCGACTTCCATGAACTTCATCTGTCGATCGCAGGCGTCAATCTCGACCCAACGGTTCACCGCGTAGCGGAGGTAAGGCGTCCTGAGCCTCACGTGCTTGGCGTTGCGCTCGAGCTTGTGCTCGAGGAAGAAGTCACCGATGCGTTCGAGCAGTCCCTTCGGGATGAAGTGAATCCCGTCGGGGTCTTCCTCGTAGACGAAGTCCGGGTGTTTGAGTTCCCTGAGCCGCTTCGCCGCGAACCGGGACTGCTCGACGTCGATAGTGACGTCCTTGACGCCGTGGTAGAGGTAGACCGGCGTGTTGAGGAGGTTCCCGAGGGACTCGGCGGGCAGTCCGGCGTCCAGCCGGTACTGCAGCCAGGGCGGGGTGTCCGCCCGCTTGCGCCGGCCCAGCCAGGGACTCACGAACCCGTAAAGCGGTGCGACGCCCGCGAAGACGTCCGGATATCGCGTTGCCAGCCGCCACGTGCCGCCGCCGCCCATCGACCGGCCGGTGAGATACACGCGATCGGCGTCGACGCTGTAGTCACGCTTGACGATCTCCATCACCCGCAACACGTCGTCGGCACCCGCACCGCGATAGCCCAGGTTCCCGCGGCCGTGAGGTCCGACGAGGATCACCTTTGCGTGCTTCACGAACGCATCGAACCGCGCCTCGGCGTACTCCGGGTCGAACGGAGGATCTCCGGGTCTCCTGCCATGCAGGTAAACGACCACCGGCCACTTCTTCTTTTTCGTATACCCCTCCGGCAGCTGCACGTGATACCCCTGTGCCGAGTCGTCGATGTCGGAGGTGTAAAACCGCGCGAACCTGCCGGAGGTCGGCTCGGTGTACTTCCCGTCGAGACGTTCACGTGCGTGTGCGAGGTGTCTCTCGACGGTCGCGTACGTCGGTTTCCCCGCGGGGATGCTGCGATCACCGACGGCCCCCGAGTACTCGGCATAGCCGAGGTAGAACTTCGCCGCCGCGTACCGGGGCCGGGACTTCGTCTTCTCCTTCTTGCCCGCCGCTTCAATCTTCGCACGCAGTTCGCGTGCGACGATGAGGTCCTGCGTAAGCCGCGCACGTCCTTCCCCCGGGCCCACCGCAAGGGTGAGCTCGTAGACGTCGTCCTTGAGCTTGTCAACCTGGATGGGGAACTCCCAGACCTTGTGGGCCTCGCCGGGCAGGTAGACCCACCGGTCCTCGGCTTCGTCCTCGCGTTCCGCCCCCGCAACCGAGACGCGGGCCACCGGGGACGGCAGCGTCTTGTCGTCGCTTCGACCGACGACGTCGACCGCGGCGTGCAGCTTCGCGGGCTTCGCGTCGAACGCCCCCGCCCACACGCGAAGCGAAACCGGTTCGTCGCCGGCGGTCATCACCGGGGGAAGCGACGCCCAGGTGTAGCCCCACGGCGTCAGGGTGAAACGCTCACGGTCGATGCGCTCGATGGTCTCGCGGTTGTTCATGAAGGCGTCGAGAACCTCGGCGATTCCCTCGGCGGTGTCCTCGTCGACGGGAAGCGCCCGGGCCTCGGCGGCGAGGTTGTCGTCGGAGAGGATGAACAGGTCGAACGACATCGCGGCCGACTGGTTCTTCTCGAGCGGTCGCGGAAGGGCCACCGGCTCGACGTTGTAGCTGGACTCGGCGAACCACAGGTTGATCTCGTCGACCTCCCCGGGGTCGAAGGTCATGACGACGGCTTCGTGCTTCGCAGGGTCGATCGCGCCGGCCCACCTGCCGCGGTTGGGAGCGGTGATATCCCGGTGGAGGGGTTTGGCGTAGCGCTGCACCAGCGCGCCGCCGGGCGTCGACTGGAAGAAGGTGTCAACCAGGGAGGCGTCGTCGGCATCATCGAGGTTGTCGGCGTCGCCCCCGACGGCGAAGACGGGGTGCGGTCGCGGGGCGAGCTTGCGCGGGGCGTCGTCGAGGTTCGTCACGACCTCCCGCGTGTGAAGCCGGGTGGAATTCGGAAAGACGACGTGCGTGCGCTCGAGACGATACCACGGGTTCTCGTAGACGAGCGTCACGGTGACGTTGTCGTCCGATTCGGCCACCTCGCAGACGTAAGGCTCCGTCGGAAGCTTCTGGGGCGAGGTGGTGCCGCCGCGAAAATCGAGGTGATCGTCGAGTCCGCCGTAGTTATGCCACCGCTCGACGTCGTCGGGGTCGGGGAACGCCGGGTTGTTCCAGAGCTGGTTGTTGCCGGAGCGCTTGAGTGCGTATTGCCACAGCCGGCCCCCGACGGCGGGGAGAAACGCCACGCGGATCTTCGCGTTCTCGACGGTGACGACCTCGAGTCCCTCGTGATGTGCACGCGTGACGACGAAGGGGGGCTCTGCGACTTCGGGCGTCTCTTCGGGTTCGACCGCCGGTGCGGGCACGACAGTGCCGGCCTGCTTCGGGGCTTGCTCTCTTCCGCAGCCGACGAGCAGGATCGCGAGAAGAACCGGAAGCATCTGCAGCCTGCAGCGCGTCATGAATCGTCTCCGGTGTCGGTGCACGAACGGGTGGCTGCGGTTATTGTCTCACGGGAGGTGGTGAGTTGCAAGGAAAAACGCACGTCGGCTCAGGAGCGTTCGGTGAGGAGGACGTCCCAGGCGCGTTCGAGCTCTGCGGGCGAGTTGACGTTGACGCGCGGGCAGTCGAGGACGTCGTATCCGACGGGACGACCGGCACGAATAAGGTCCATCACCGCGTCGGTGAGATAGCGCTCGCCGCTGGGTGAGCAAGGGACGTTGTCGACCGCGTCGTAGATGTCGCTCTCGAAGACGCCCATCCCGGCGAAGGCGAGGTTGCCGACCGGTTCGACGGGTCGCTCGACCATGTCCACGATGCGTCCCTCGTCGACCTGCGCGATCCCGTGGTTCCGGGGCTCGTCACACCGGTAGAGTGCAAAGGTGACGGTGTTCTGCTGCGCTTCGTGAACCTTCAACAGCGACGCCAGACGGTACGGGGTGAAGTTATCGCAGTAGCAGAGGACGAAAGGCTCGGAGTGAAGCGCCTCCCGAGAAATGGCGACGGCGTGTCCGGTGCCGAGGGCCTCTTCCTGACGGACGAACTCGATGCGGTCGCGGTGGGGATGCTCGGCGAGGTAGTCGACGACCATGTCGGCAAGGTGACCGATGACGACGACGATGTGCTCCAGTCCTACCTCGATGAGACGGTTGAGGTTGTGCTCGAGGAGGGTGTCCTCGCCTACTTTCACCAGTGCCTTGGGCGTGCCGTTTTCCCCGGCACTCAGTCGCGTGCCCTTTCCGGCAGCCAGTAGCAATCCGTGATAACGCACCTTACCGTCCCTCCCGACGGGCCGAGAAACCCTCACCAGCGATGCACACTAGGTATTATCGCCGCCTCAGCGGCTGAACTTGAGCTTTCAACGCCCCGGGCGAGATTTCTCAGAAGAACTTGCCACGGTGGAATGCGCCTGATACCTTAATATAATAGGATAGACCAGCAGCGTGTGCATGAGGATTTCGTAATCTATTGTGGAGAGTGACCATGGCGCGCAGATCGCTCGAACGATTCCGCCGCGTGGCGGAACATCAGCAGACGGAAGTCCCGCCTCCCGGGGAAGGCGACCAGCCCGTCGCCCGGCGTCGCAAGAAAATGTCCGACCAGACGAAGATTCTCATCGGTGCACTGGCGCTCCTCTTCGCCGGTGTCGTGCTGCTCGTCGTCTGGAGAGGCATCCGGGAGGAAGAGGAGAAGGTGGAGATCAGGAAGCGAACCGTCATCGGTGAGAGGGGTCGGGCGTCGCTCGATTTCAAGCTGGAGCGGACCGAGGGAATCGTGAACCTCCCGGTGGCGCAGGACGCGAAGGACCTCGAAGACACGGGGACACGCGTCGTGGAGGTGCGCTACGAATGGCGGAACGACAAGACGCTCGCGCGACAGGAGCTCACCCGGCAGTTCCGCGACATCGCCGCGAAGCTCACCAGGGCCGAGGGGATGCTCGTCTACGAGGAGCCCGTCACCCTCAAGGTCGACCGTGACCTCGAGTATCGCTTTCTCGGGCTCGCGTTTGTCGTCGGACGTGACGAGGGGTTCATCAACTACCACATTGCGTGTCTCAAGAAAGGCACCGGCACCGACGTCGGGGCCCTGAAGGTGGTTCTGCCACCGCCCGGGCTGAAGACGTTTCTCTTTCGCATGTACCAGCAGGGCGAGCGGATGACCTACGTCTTCGGCAAGAGCGTCGTCGAGAAGATCGACAATCTCTGGGACGCCACCGGGTATCTGAAAGCCGCGCACGCACGCCAGCCCGACATGGTCGTCGAGATCGCACCGACGGTCTCGGTGACGGTGCAGCATTTCGTCGAAGGACTCAACAGCGTCGCCGCCGCCGGGTTCAAGAAAATCGTCCTCGGATACACCGCGGGCATCGAGTAGCCGCCTCGGCCGGTCCGCGGCATGCGGGACCAGTGTGCCACGGCTGGCTTGCCCAGCCGTGCACGGCTTGACGAGCAAGCCGTGCCACACACGCGGACGTCGTCGTGAGACGG
>Ga0272442_10006434_pt1 | contig 15438 bp, 10 predicted proteins | sample SSMForm2O_FD_200262 | JGI IMG/M metagenome (GOLD analysis project Ga0272442, IMG submission 200262) | Marine sediment archaeal communities from Little Sippewissett salt marsh, Falmouth, MA, United States - SSM-Form-2O | ecosystem: Environmental > Aquatic > Marine > Wetlands > Sediment ...
CCGAGCGGTTTGCAGCTTGTGCGGTCCGAACCAATGCGGCGGCCTGATCAAGTTGACCTTGAGAAACGTGCCCTTTTTCGTACAAGGGCTCGAGCCTCGCCAGCTCTTTTTCGGCCAGCTCCGCTTCAGCCAGGGTGGATTCAACGTTTTGCTCTGCTGCGTACAATGCAGACTCCGCAGCCGCTACGCGCGACTGCGCCTCGGCGCGACTGCGGGGATCGAGCGCCTGGGACCTGAGTGGTTTGATGGTGATCAGCGACTGGTCTTTTGTTATCAGGTCACCAACGTCAAGGTCAATACGGCAGGCTGTGCCTGCCACTGGTGCAGAGACGATGTAGCGATCGACGACCCGGGTTTTACCTTCCTCCTCGACGCTGACCGCCATGGGCCCACGCGTAGCGCTGGCGACGTCAACCAGTCTCGGTTGCGGTTGGAAGCCGTAGATCAGGGCTGCAAAAATCAGTGCGGACACTGCTAGCCAAGGCAACCTTCTTCGCCATGTCGTGTTCATGCTCACTCCTTAGTCTTCAGGACTTCGATTAGATCGAGATGGTCCAGTTGTCGTCTGACCAGCAGCCCGGACGCAGTTGCGGCTACCAGTATAACCAATGCGGAAAAGGCATAGGTATCCGGCTCCAGAATCAGTGGGACGCGGTACAGCTCGTTCTCGAGTGACAGCGCAATATAGCCACAAAGTGCATAGCCAAGATACAGGCCGGGTGGAATCGCCAGCAGCGTCAATATTGCGAGCTCTCCCAACAAGATGTAAGAGATTTCGCCACGAGTGAATCCAAGTACTCTGAGACTTGCAAGTTCACGGCTGCGCTCGGCGAGCGTGATGCGGGCACTGTTGTATACAATGCCTACCGCGATGATGCCGGCAAACAGGGTGGCGACGAATGTCCAGAAAAGCATGGTTTCATCCATGGTGCGATGAAAGTTGATGATCTCCTGCTCCCGCACAACCGTACTCACTATGTGGGGCCTTTGCTTGAGCTGCTCGAAGATATCGTTCTTTCTGGATTCATCGATATATAGAGACGCACCTGAAATAGCATGCCCTTCGCGCATCACGCGGTTGAGTTCCCCAATGTCCATATAGGCGCCAACGCCGAGATCTTGATGCACAGCAGAGACAACAGGAATCTGTCGGATCGGCTGACTCCCTTCCAGCACTTCGACTGTAACCAGATCGCCAACCCGAACGCCCAGGATTTCATTCGCAAGATATTCATTCAATACGATGCCTGAGCGCGGCAGCTTGACGGGTTCAAGTTCGGCATTCACCAGCCGCTTGATTTCACCGTTGGCTTGGTATCCACGAACGGTAGTGCGATAGCTGCGGTGCTCGTATACCAGACGCGCAGGCACAGTTCGGACTGCTTCCCCGTATTCAACGCCCGCTAAGCTGCGTAATTCTGCAAGTGCCCTGTGCGAGGTCGGTTCGTTGAATACCACGGATATATCATCACGTTCCGATAATCCATAGTGAACGTCCATCATATGAGTGATCGTATCCTCCTGAAAGCGGCCGGTCATCAGAATGGCGCTGGCCATTGCAATGCCGAACACCGATAAAGCCGACTTCACCGGCTTGTGGCCGATGTGACGAAGTATCATGCGCGTTGGTGCAGAGAACGGGTTCTTGAGGCCAAGCACTTCGATGAAGCTCTGGCGATACACCGACGGTGCCTCAGGGCGCATAGCCTCAGCAGGTTTTAGTCTTATTGCAGTACGTACGGCGGCGAGTGTGCCAACCAGGCCGGCTGTCGCAGTGATTAAGGAGACTTGAGCGATTCTGGCGGCTTGAAGTTCAAAATTCAGGAAGGGCAGACGAAAGAGCTCGACATAGATTTTGCTCAGTTCGATGCCAAGCCATGCGCCTGCCGCGATGCCTGCGACTATTCCTGCTGCAACAATCAACATGATCATCTTCAGATAATGGATTGCGATGGTGACGTTACCGTAGCCAAACGCCTTGAGTGCGGCAATCTGTTCGCGTTGGTTACCAACCAGGCGTGTGACGACAACATTCAACAGAAATGCCGCCACACCAAGAAAGATGACAGGGAACAGCCCGGCAAGGTTTTCCATTTGTTTGAGTTCCTGGGTGAGGAACTTGTGCGAGACCTGGTCTTCGCGAACGTACGCCCCGGTGCCGCCATAGGGCTTGAGGATCATATCAAGTCTGTCGATCACATCCTGTTCCTTTGCTTCAGCGGACAAGGTGATCACGACGTCATTGAAGGCGCTTTCCATTTCATGGGCATGAGAAAGCGGTGTGCGAGCCATCCACATCACACCGAAATGTTCAAAGTCGGGGAAAGTGCCACCAGGACGTAGCTGATGGATGTATTCCGGGGAGCTTCCTATGCCGACGATGCGCAATTGCTTGCGCTTCCCCCGGATGATGATATGGAGTCTGTCGCCTGGATGAAGATCGTGTGCTTCTGCGAAGGTGTTGCTGATCACGACTTCGTCATCACGACCTGCTTCCACCAGGCGGCCACTGCGCAAATATAGGCGGTTGAGCAAAGGCTGCCCCCGATCAGGAATGGATGTGACCACGCCGGTGACCGGTTCAGCAAATCCCTCGACGTCAATAGTGATCGGCGCGACAACGCGGGTATCGACCTTGTCGATGCCGTCAATTTCTGCAATGCGCTGTGCTACGGACTCAGGCGCACGTTTTAACGGTGCGAAAACCTCGGCAAAGTGATAGTCGCGGTAGTACAGCTCACGACTCAGCTGGAGCGAATCAAGCGTGCTGAGAAACATGATAAAACAAGCCACGCCGCTCGCCATCACGGCAACGATCGCAAGCGCTTGCCCGCGCAGCCGATTCAGGTCACGAAACAACTTGTGATCGAGTGCAAGCATGTTTACCAGGCCAACTCTGACGGTGCTTTTTTGTTCGTGTTCATCTCATCGCTGATGATTTGACCATCACTCAGGCGGATGACCCGGTCGGCCATCTGGGCTATATCGATATTGTGTGTAATAACAACTGTTGTCGTCCCAAGTTCCCGGTTGACCCGTTCGATGGCTTCCAGCACCACAACACCAGTTTTCAGGTCCAGTGCACCGGTTGGCTCGTCGCAGAGTAACACATCGGGTCGCTTGGCAATCGCTCGTGCGATGGCTACTCGTTGTTGCTCACCGCCGGACATTTGCGAGGGAAAATGGTCGATGCGATCTCCAAGATTAACCAGTTCGAGTGCTTCGACAGGGGTGAGCGGGTTCGTCGATATTTCGGTCACCAGTGCGACGTTTTCACGTGCTGTGAGGCTTGGAATCAAATTATAAAACTGAAACACAAAGCCAACGTTCTCACGGCGGTAGCGGGTGAGTATTGAATCGTCGTAGGTCGTCAGATCGTGGTCCTTGTAGCGGATGGCTCCGCTGGTGGGCACATCAAGCCCACCCAGGATATTGAGCAGGGTGGATTTACCGCTTCCCGATTGTCCCAACAGCACGACAAATTCGCTTTGGTAGAGACACAGATTGACACCGCGCAAAGCATGGACCTGGACCTCTCCCATCTGGTAGGTCTTGGTGACATTCTCCGCATGGAAGACGAGCGATAATGGGGGTCGGATCACAGTTCTCTCTAATATACTAAGAACGGTCAGCAGACGGCGTTTTCAACTTCTATTCTCGGCCGGCCGGGATTATTCGTTCGTGTTTGGCGTTTTGTCAACTCTGCAATTTTGGTTTTGAAATACTCCCTGGCTGATACAAACTCCGGATTCAAGGCTTCGCGTATGTCTTTCAACGCGGATTGGTTCAGCTTAGTGGCGTGTTCGTGGGACGGTATCACCAGCAAGTGAACATGATTGGTCATCAGCACAGAGGCGTGGATTGCAACGCTCTCGCTTCGCAGCCGCGCGCTAATCAGTCAGACCACGAGTGTGATCTTAGTCTGAAAACAATGCAGGGTTTGCAGTTGTGTCCGCGCTGGATGGCGCGCCGAGCTATACCGGGCAAAATAAAATTCGGCTTTCTTACTACGCCCAACTCCCTGTAAGAGTTGCATTTAAAGGATTCTGTCACAGGCGAAGTCGATATTTTACGGGATCGTAGCCGGTGTTGTATATTAGGCAATACTGTGATCTGACCCCGGTTTCCTCTATTATTGCGGCAACGAATACGCTGACGGTGCCGCCTGGGTCACTGGCGCGCGTTCATCCAATCAAAAAATAGGACATATTTATGTGTGGAATTGTAGGTGCCGTTGCTGATCGTAACGTGACGCCGATTCTGATCGAAGGTCTGCGTCGGCTGGAATACCGGGGTTACGATTCTGCCGGTATTGCGGTAGTCGACAGCACGCAATGTCTCGAGCGTGTGCGACGTGTCGGCAAGGTGCAGTCGCTGGTGGATTCGTTGCAGCAGTCGCCACTCAGAGGGCTCACCGGTGTTGCGCATACGCGTTGGGCAACGCACGGGGAGCCGACCGAGTCGAACGCGCACCCCCATATTTGTGACGAATCGGTCGCTGTTGTTCACAACGGCATCATCGAGAATCATAACGACTTGCGCGAACGGCAGCTGGCCGAGGGTTTTCGCTTCACCTCGGATACCGACACCGAAGTGGCGGTGCATCAGATCGAACACTATTTGCGCGAGAAAGGTGACCTGCTCGAAGCGGTACGCCACGCGGTGACCGATTTCGAGGGCGCCTATGCGCTGGGCGTGGTGTCGGTGAAGGACCCGCACCGCATGGTTGCGGCGCGCAGCGGCAGTCCATTGGTGATTGGCGTCGGTCTGGGTGAGCATTTCATCGCCTCCGATGCATCGGCCTTGTTGCTGGTGACGCGCCGCTTTGTCTATCTGGAAGAGGGTGATTTTGCCGATATTCGCCCGGACTCGCTGGTGATCTACGACAAACAGGGCAACGTCGTCGACCGTCCTATCCGTGAATCCGAACTCAGCTCGGAAGCGACTACCAAGGGTGGCTACCGTCACTACATGCTGAAAGAAATCCACGAGCAGCCATCGAGTCTGATCGAGGTGCTGGAGGGGCGCGTCCTCGAAGGCAAAATACTGGATTCGACCTTCGGTCCCGGTGCCGGCGAAGTTCTCGACAGCATCAAGAACGTACAGATCATCGCTTGTGGTACCAGCTATCACGCCGGCCTGGTCGCGCGTTACTGGCTGGAAGCGCTCGCCGGTGTTGCTTGTTCGGTCGAAGTCGCCAGCGAATACCGCTACCGCAAACCCGTGCTGTCACCCGATACCCTGGTCGTCACGATATCGCAATCCGGGGAGACCGCCGATACCCTGGCTGCGTTGCGCGGCATCAAGCAAGCGATCGGACGCTCATCATTGGCGATCTGCAATGTGCCGGAGAGTTCGTTGGTGCGTGAAAGCGAACTGAACTTGATGACACGCGCCGGCCCCGAGATTGGCGTGGCCTCGACCAAGGCGTTCACCACACAGTTGATCGCGCTGTTCATGCTGGTGGTCACGCTGGGTTTGCGGCGACATTTATCACCCGAGAAAGCGCAGGCCTTGATGCATCACGTGGTGGAACTGCCAAGTTTGATCGGCAGGATTCTGGCCGATGCCGATCGCATCAGCGCTTGGGCTGATGTGTTCACCGACCGCAGCAATGCGATATTCCTGGGCAGAGGGCTGCTTTACCCGATTGCGCTCGAAGGTGCGTTAAAACTCAAAGAGATTTCCTATATCCACGCGGATGCCTATCCCGCGGGTGAGCTCAAACATGGGCCGATTGCATTGATCGACCCGGAGATGCCGACGATTGCGTTGGCGTGTCAGGACGGGCAGGAAGGCAAGATCAAGTCCAACTTGCGTGAAGTGCTGGCGCGAGGCGGTGAGGTCTACCTGTTTGCGGACGAACGTCTCGACCTGGCCGATCTCGGCGAGCGCTGTCATGTCATGCCGCTGCCGGCTGTCGAGGCCGAGCTTGCTCCGGTGCTGTATGCGGTGCCATTGCAGCTGTTCGCTTATTTCGTGGCCGTACACAAGGGTACCGATGTCGATCAGCCGCGTAATCTGGCCAAATCAGTGACGGTTGAGTAAGCCTGTTGACCATCATCGTTGGTCGCGTCGGCGCGGCGGGTGCCCTGTTGACCGATTCGGCTTGTGGATTGCGTCCACCTTGTCATCAAATGGTCACAATAGCCACCCTGGAAACAATGTCTTATCTGGCCTATTCGTGATAATCTACAAACACGATCGATAAACAAAGGACATAATGACCCGCAAGCTTTATATCAAGACATTCGGCTGCCAAATGAATGAATACGATTCGGACAAAATCGCCGACGTATTGGCTGAATCCCACAATCTTGAGTTGACACCCAATCCCGAAGAAGCCGACGTGCTGTTGCTGAATACCTGCTCAATCCGTGAGAAAGCTCAGGAAAAGGTGTTCTCACAGCTGGGGCGGTGGAAAACCTGGAAGCAGAGCAAGCCGGGTCTGGTGATCGGCGTTGGCGGCTGCGTGGCCAGCCAGGAAGGCGGCGCGATCCAGCGTCGCGCGCCGTATGTCGATCTGGTGTTCGGCCCGCAGACCCTGCATCGTTTGCCGCAGATGCTCGATACGATAACCTTCGAGCATCAGCCCGTGGTCGACATCAGTTTTCCTGAAATCGAGAAGTTCGATCATCTGCCCGAAGCCAGAGCAGAGGGTCCGACCGCGTTCGTTTCGATTATGGAGGGTTGCAGCAAGTATTGCAGTTTCTGTGTGGTGCCGTACACCCGTGGGGAGGAAGTCAGTCGACCCTTTGATGACGTCCTGGCCGAAGTGGCCGGTCTCGCGGCGCAGGGTGTGCGCGAAGTCAATCTACTCGGGCAGAATGTGAATGCATACCGCGGGCCTATGTCCGACGGGGTCGAAGGCGAATCCGAGGACGCTGACCTGGCGTTGCTGATTCATTATGTTGCCGCGATCGATGGCATCGACCGGATTCGTTTCACGACTTCGCATCCATTGGAGTTTTCCGACAATCTGATCCAGGCCTTTGCCGACGTGCCGGAACTGGTCAGCTTTGTGCATCTGCCGGTGCAAAGCGGCTCCGACCGCGTGCTGACTGCGATGAAGCGCGGGCATACCGCGCTTGAGTACAAGCGGATCATCCGCAGACTTCGCGAGGTGCGCCCGGATCTTGCGATATCGTCTGATTTCATCGTCGGTTTTCCGGGAGAGACCGATCAGGATTTTGAGGCAACCATGCAGCTGATCGAAGACGTCGATTTTGATCAGTCCTTCAGTTTCATTTACAGCGCACGCCCGGGCACGCCTGCGGCAGGGTTGCCGGACAGCACATCGCTGCAAATCAAGAAGCAGCGGCTGGCTCGGCTGCAGCAGGACATTGCGGCACGTGCCCAGCGTTTCAGCGAGGCCATGATCGGCAGCGTCCAGAGCGTGCTGGTCGAAGGGCCATCTAAAAGAAACGACGGGCAGATTTCAGGTCGCACGCAGAACAATCGTGTGGTCAACTTTGATGGGCCTGACACTTTGATCGGCGGTTTCGTCGATGTGCTGATCACCGATGTGTTCACCCATTCCCTTCAGGGTGAGATCAGCGCCGGTGTGGATAACACCCGTGAACGTCAATCTGCATGACGATGGCTCGGCCGTAGATAGATCATGCCCGTAAAAATCGTCAAGAGCCTGGACTTCGATCTGACACCTACTGATAACACACGGCTGGCCAACTTATGTGGCCAGTTCAATGAACACCTGCACCAGCTCGAATCGCATTTCGAGGTCGGTATCGCGTGCCGCAGCAACCATTTCCAGATCGAAGGGCATGATGAGAACCAGCGCGCAGCCATGGCGGCGATCAAGAACCTCTACGATGTTGCCGACACAGAGACGCTGACACCCTCCAGGGTCCACCTTTATTTGAATGAAACCAGTGGCAACACGCCCCGCGATCAGCACAGCAAGGACGAGCAACACCGCTGGAGTATGAAAACCAGCAAAGCGATGATCAAAGGCCGTGGCAAGAACCAGGTCGAGTATCTCAAACAGATCAAGAATCATGATCTGACGCTGGGTGTCGGGCCGGCAGGCACTGGCAAGACCTATCTCGCAGTGGCCAGCGCGGTCAACGCACTCGAGAACGATCGGGTGCAGCGTCTGGTGCTGGTCCGCCCCGCAGTAGAGGCCGGTGAGCGCCTCGGATTTCTACCCGGTGATCTGGCGCAGAAAATCGACCCGTACCTGCGCCCGATGTATGATGCGTTGTACGAAATGATGGGCTTTCAGAAAGTCGCCAAACTGATCGAGCGCAACGTGATCGAAATTGCGCCACTGGCTTATATGCGCGGGCGTACACTGAACGATTCCTTCATCATTCTCGACGAAGCGCAGAACACCACCATCGACCAGATGAAAATGTTTCTGACGCGAATCGGCTTCGGGTCCAAAGCCGTGGTCACCGGCGATGTAACCCAGGTTGACCTGCCGCGTGACAAGATGTCGGGCCTGCGTCACAGCATGCAGTTACTGAACGGTGTCGAGGGTATTGGTATTACCCAGTTCACAGCGTCAGATGTCGTGCGTCATCCCCTGGTGAGAAAGATCGTCGATGCCTACGATAGGGATGAGGCCGACTGATGCCGGTCCACATCGAGATGTCGGTTTCAGATGCTGCGGCGAGCGACGAGGACGTACCGGACGCCGAGTCTATCCAGCACTGGGTTGAGCAATCCTGCTTCTGCGAGCAACCAGTTGTCGTCAGCGTGCGTGTTGTCAGTAGCGACGAAATGCGTGAGCTGAATCGGACTTGGCGCGGTATCGACAAGCCGACCAACGTATTATCCTTTCCAATGGAATCGCCGGCGGAAGTGAATCTGAACCTGCTTGGCGATCTAGCCGTATGCGCATCAGTAATCGAGCAAGAAGCCAGGCAGCAGCACAAGCCCGTCGAGGCGCATTGGGCCCACATGCTGGTTCACGGCGTGTTGCATCTGCAGGGCTTCGACCACATCGAGGAGGCCCAGGCAGCGGAGATGGAAGCGCTGGAAATCCGTATACTCGGCCAGCTTGGCTTTAACAATCCTTACCTCGGAGTTGACGATCAACAGTTCGTTGAATCAAAGCAGTCTTGACTATGAATACCGAAACGCCACGAAAATCATTGATAAAACGTTTGTTTTCTGCAATTGCTTCGCTGTTCGGCAAGGGCAAGAGTGAGCGCTCACGCTTGCTGGAATCGCTGCGCGAAAGCCAGCAAAAGGGCCTGATTGACATGGATGCGCTGATCATGATCGAAGGCGTGTTTCAAGTTTCTGAAATGCGTGTCAGAGACATCATGGTGCCGCGTTCTCACATGGTCGTGATTCAACAGGACCAGAGCCTCGATAAGATGCTCTCCGTGGTATCCACTTCCGGGCATTCGCGTTTCCCGGTGATCGATGAAAGCCTGGATGAGATCGTCGGGATCCTGCTAGCCAAGGATCTCGCGTATTACAGCAACGAAGCCCACCGCCAGTCGTTTGAACTCAAGGACATCATGCGACCGGCGGTGTTCGTACCCGAGAGCAAACGTCTGAACGTCCTGCTGAAAGACTTTCGCACCAGTCGGAACCATATGGCCATCGTTATCGATGAATACAGTGGCGTTGCCGGTCTGGTTACCATCGAAGACGTGCTCGAGCAAATCGTCGGTGAGATCGATGATGAACACGACGCGGCCGATGCGATCAATATTCATCGCCATGGCTTTCATCGCTATACGCTGAAAGGCGTGACGCCGATCACCGAATTCAATGCTTTTTTCGGCACCGATTTCAGCAACGAACAATTCGATACCGTTGCCGGCCTGATTTTGAATAAACTGGGCCATATGCCGCAGCGCGGCGAAGAACTCACCGTAGATGATTTTGTGTTCAAAATCATCAGCTGCAGTTCTAGGCGGATCAACAACTTGCAGGTCACCTTGCTGCCAGAGACAAGGTCGGTTTCGTCCGGCACCGGCTAATGTCGGCGGCTAGCGTGCACTTATCACCAAGCGGCCCAAGGTGCTAATAGTGCATTGGCCGGTTGGATTAAACTCGGATGATTGATAATGCAGTGTGTAAGTCAGGCATGCCTATCACGGGTCAGGCTGGTCTTCATCTGAGCAAGTTCGTAGGCTGCGCCATGCGCACCGCAGCTGGCTACCAAGCCGAAGGTTCGTGGTGCGCATGGCGCACCCTACGATCTCCGTACTCACGCCGTAGCTGTGGCTACGCTTTTCGCTCCAGAGCGGCGCTTACGAACACGAATCCTGCGCCTGCTCCCGTGATCCTGGTGAGAAATGCGGGCTAGGATTCTGCAGACCGAAAGCTGGCCTGCAAGGATTTCCACGCTCTTCGCCGGCGCGTTGATGACGCTGGCATTCGAACCCGTTGGCCTCAGTTTGCTGGTATTTCCACTGCTGGCCTATCTGCTTTATCACTGGCACAGGGCAGATGCGTTCGGTGCTTTCGTGCACGTCTGGCTGTTCAGTCTGGGCATGCGTTTGTCCGGCATCAGCTGGATTTTCTTCAGCCTTTATTTTCACGGCGACAGCCCGGCCGTGCTCGCGGTCGCGATCGTTGTATTGCTGTGTGCCTACCTGGCGCTATTCCCGGCGACGGCGGCTTATCTGGTCAATCGCTACTGCCGGGCCGGCGATACCATGCGTTTGCTGATCGTGGTTCCGTGTGCCTGGCTCTTGGCCGAATGGGCCGTTGGCATCACCTTGACGGGCTTTGCCTGGATGCAGCCGGGTTACACTCAGATCGACCTGCCGCTGTCGGGGTATGCACCATTGCTGGGCAATCATGCCGTCAGTGGCTTGGTGGTTCTGACCGCCAGCGTATTGTTGCTTGTTGTGCTGAAGCGGCTGTCTTGGCAAAAGGCATCAATAGTGATCGGCGTGTTGTGGATCGCGGGCTTCGCCCTCAAACAAATCAGCTGGACCGAGCCTGCCGGTGAGGATGTCGAAGTCGCACTGGTCCAGGGAAATATTCCGCAGGCGCTGAAATGGCAGCGCCATATGCACGCCAAGACCCTGAAACTCTACCGCGAGCTGACGCTCGAGCACGCTGATGCCGATTTGATCATCTGGCCAGAGACCGCGATACCGGATTACAAGCACAGGGTGCCGGCCTACCTGATCGGCCTGCGACAGGCAATACAGCAGCACGATACCGATCTGTTGGTCGGTCTGTTCATCAAGAACCTGGACACCGGGCGTTATTACAACAGCGTGATCAGCATCAACGGCGGCGAGTATCGCAAGCGCCACCTGGTACCGCTGGGTGAGTACATACCTTTGCGGCCACTGATTGGTTTCTTCAGCCGCTGGATCAATATCCCGATGTCAGACATCGATTCCGGTCCGGATGATCAGCCGCTGCTGGTCGTCGCTGGTCAGCCAGTTGGTGTCAGCATCTGTTTTGAGGACATTTTTTCCAGGGACGTGCGCCGCGATTTACCGCAGGCGACCCTGTTGGTCAATGTTAGCAACGATGCCTGGTTCGATGGCTCCCACGAGCCGTACCAGCATCACGCAATCGCGCGTATGCGGGCGTTGGAAACCGGTCGCTACCTGCTGCGCGCAACCAATACCGGCATCTCCTCCATCATCGGTCCCAAAGGACAGGAGATTCAGGTCGCGCCCGCGCAGGAACGTCATGTGCTCAGAGCCGGTGCCACGCCACTGCAGGGGCAGACACCCTATGTACTCTGGGGTGACAGTTTTATCCTGCTGCTCGCGACCGCGCTGGTGGCCACAATATGTGCTCGCCGGCGTTTCTCGAAAGGCGGCTCAGAACACTGATAAGGCATTGGCCCATTTCGGTAGGGCTCGAACGACCGCTAACTAAGGAAGCTCTGAATAATTCATCCCTGAATTATCAGAGCCCGGGAAACATAAAATGCGATTTTACGTTTCCCTTCATTTTCAATCGCTAAAGGCAATCAAAAATGGCGGCGCATCCGTGCGCCGCTGAAACTCTGAATTAATCAGAGTTTCCCTAAGTGTGTTTTTCAAGGATGCCTATCACGGTCAGACTGGTATTCATCTGTGTAAGATCGTAGGGTGCGCCGTGCGCACCGTGCATTTTCGGTTTGGTGGCCGATTCCGGTGCGCACGGCGCACCCTACGATCTCTTCACTCAAACCGTAGCGATGGCTAAGCTTTTCGCTCCAGAGCGGCGCTTACGAACACGAATCCTGCGCCTGCTGCCGTGATCCTGGTGAGAAATGCGGGCTAGGCTTTGACCTCGGCGCGCTTGAAGGTGTCATGTCCGCATTTGGCACACCGATGGATATGCGATGTCGTAGTGAATGCAACCTTGTGGCCGCACTCGGTGCATTGCAGTGTGCCGGGGCCGGTGATTTCACCGGCGAAGTACAGGCTCAGTTCACGGTTCTGTACGCCGAACTGCTCCAGTTCCAGGCGCGTCTTGTCCGCGACGGACAGGAAGAGGTCGATCAGTCTGCGCTCGATCACCTCGATATCCAGCATCAGCCAGTCGCTGAACTCTGAACTGCTTTCCATCATGTATTCAGCGGCGTCATTGATGTCGCGTTTGATGAAATTGCTGATTTCCTCAGCTTCGTCCTGGGTGATGTCGCTGATATGCGTGATCTCTTCCTTCGCCATGCCTATGGCTTTGCTCAAGGACATGTCGCTGTGCTCAGCGTTTTCGAAGGCGGACCGAATTGACGCCATCATCTGGTTGTAGGCTTCGATCAGGCGGTTGGAAGGTTGATGGCTCATATGAATCATCAGGCTCCGTACGAATAGGTTTACCGGTTTCTTTGCTAACACCGCTAGTGTATCCTTTCAGCCGCCTGGTTTTCATTAATATTGATCAATTTTATAGTTCAGTTAATTTTGCGTTGCAGGGCCAGCCGACGAAGTGTAGTCAAACATTATGAGCACAGAATACGATCCCAAAGCAGTCGAAGCCGCGACCCGCCAGCTGTGGCAACAACACGATGTCTTCGCGGTGACCGAGGACCGAGACAAGGAAAAGTTCTATTGCCTGGCGATGTTCCCCTATCCGAGCGGGCGTCTGCACATGGGGCATGTGCGCAACTACACCATCGGTGACGTCATCGCGCGCTACCAGAAAATGCAGGGAAAGAATGTATTGCAGCCGATGGGGTGGGATGCGTTTGGCCTGCCCGCGGAGAATGCGGCTATCACGAACAAGGTGCCGGCGGCGAGATGGACCTATCAGAACATCGACTACATGCGCGATCAGCTCAAAGCGCTCGGATTCGGCTACGACTGGGCGCGCGAGCTGGCCACCTGCAAACCCGTCTATTACCGCTGGGAGCAGTGGCTGTTCACACGCCTGTTCAGCAAAGGTCTGGCATACAAAAAGACGGCTGCGGTCAACTGGTGTCCGCACGACCAGACGGTGCTGGCGAATGAGCAGGTCGTAGATGGGCGTTGTTGGCGCTGTGACACCACGGTCGAGCGCCGGGAAATTGCTCAGTGGTTCATGAAGATCACCGACTATGCTGAAGAGCTGCTCGCGGATATCGACAAGCTCGAAGGCTGGCCCGAGCAGGTGCGTACGATGCAGCGCAACTGGATCGGGCGTTCTGAAGGCGTGGAAATGCACTTTGATGTCGAAGGCGATGTCGCGGCGGCCGCACCGCTGACGATCTATACCACGCGGCCGGACACGCTGATGGGGGTGACCTATCTGGCGGTTGCGACCGAACATCCACTGGCCCGGCAGGCAGCGGGGGGTGATCCGGCGTTGCAGGCATTTATCGATACCTGCAAGAGAGCCGGTACCGCCGAAGCCGATGTTGCGACGATGGAAAAGAAAGGCATGGACACCGGCTACAGGGCCATTCATCCCTTGACCGGAGACAAGGTGCCGGTCTGGGTCGCCAACTTCGTGCTGATGGAATATGGCTCCGGTGCGGTCATGTCGGTACCGGCGCACGATACGCGCGACCATGCCTTCGCATTGGCTTATGGTCTGCCGATCAAGCAGGTGGTGTTCCCGGCAGACGGCAGCGTCATTTCGGTCGACAGCGAAGCCTATGTCGATAAAGGCATCTTGAAGAATTCCGGCGAATTCGATGGCCTGAGTTCAGAGCAGGCCTTTGATGCCATCGCCGCCAAGTTGGAGTCGCTGGGCAAGGGCGAAAAACAGGTCAATTATCGCTTGCGTGATTGGGGTGTATCACGCCAACGCTACTGGGGCACGCCGATACCGATTATCAACTGTGAACGCTGCGGCGCGGTCGCAGTTCCGGAGGAACAGCTGCCAGTGGTATTGCCCGAAGATGTTGATTTCAGCGAGGGCCTGGGTTCCCCGCTGAAGCATATGCCCGAATTCTACCAGACCGTCTGCCCTGAATGCGGTGGCAAGGCCGAGCGCGAGACCGACACCTTCGACACCTTCTTCGAGTCGTCCTGGTATTACGCACGTTTTGCCTGCCCGGGTTCCGAAGCCATGCTCGATCAGCGTGCTGACTACTGGTTGCCCGTAGACCAGTACATCGGCGGTATCGAGCACGCGGTGCTGCATCTGTTGTATGCGCGTTTCTTTCACAAGCTGATGCGCGATGAAGGTCTGGTCGAATCGGATGAACCTTTTACCCGGTTGCTGACTCAGGGCATGGTGCTCAAGGACGGCAGCAAGATGTCAAAATCGAAAGGCAATACCGTCGATCCGCAAGGCCTGATCGATCGCTACGGTGCGGATACCGTGCGTTTGTTCACGATGTTTGCCGCGCCGCCGGATCAGTCGCTCGAGTGGGACGACAAAGGGGTCGAAGGCGCCTATCGTTTTCTGAAGCGCCTGTGGAATACCGCAACAGCCTTGCAAGGCTCTGTGGCGGCGGTTGATCCCGCCAGTTTGAACGAACAGCAGCGTACCATTCGCCGCAAGTTGCACGAAACCATCCGCAAGGTCAGTGATGACATCGGCCGTCGCTATACCTTCAATACCGCGATCGCGGCGATCATGGAGTTGATGAACGAGCTGGTTCGGTTTGGCGATCGGTCAGAGCAGGGCCAGGCTGTTCTGCACGAGGCCATCACTGCGGTTGTACTGATGTTGTCACCGATCGTGCCACACATTACCCAGCGCCTTTGGCAGCACCTCGGCCATGACGCATTGATTGCCGAACAGGCCTGGCCAGAACACGATGAGGCGGCTCTGAAACGTGACAGCATCGAGCTCGTGGTGCAGGTCAACGGCAAGCTGCGTTCGAGAATACAGGTACCGGTCGACGCCAGTAACGATGCGATCGAGAGCCTTGCCCTGGAGGATCAGAAAATCCAGAACAACATCCAGGACAAGACCGTGCGTAAGGTGATTATCGTGCCCGGTCGGCTGGTGAATCTGGTGGTGACATGATGCGACCGATTCGCTTTTTTGCTGTCATGATGTTAGTCGGCGCAATCGCAGCCTGTGGTTTTCATTTGCGTGGCTCTTACGAACTGCCAG
>Ga0272442_10006436_pt1 | contig 15435 bp, 13 predicted proteins | sample SSMForm2O_FD_200262 | JGI IMG/M metagenome (GOLD analysis project Ga0272442, IMG submission 200262) | Marine sediment archaeal communities from Little Sippewissett salt marsh, Falmouth, MA, United States - SSM-Form-2O | ecosystem: Environmental > Aquatic > Marine > Wetlands > Sediment ...
TGGGCTGGCTGTGCCCCGGCAGGATAATGCCCTCGACGTAGACGACCGCGACGGCGTCCTTCTGCGAGACCTGGGGCGTCTTGAACATCTCGGCCAGAAGGGAAAAGAAGGCCAGCGGGCTGGCCAAATTGATCTGAGGAGCTTTCTCCCGGCCGTACCGGTTATCCACCTTCACCGGGCCCTCGATGTCACTCTTGACCCGTGCGAGAAACTCGTCGCGCGTCTCCACCGCATCGACCAAATCCTCCTCCAGGGCCTCGTTCGCCAGATAGGGCCCCTGATCGATGAGGTCGCGCACCTGCGCCGGCGTCTTGTCGCGCGATTCGGCGATCATCTCCACCAACGACTCGTAATAACTGTCGAAGAGCCAGTTGACGTTCTCACGGGCCTCTTCGCTGGGACTGGTGCGCATAAGCATCTCGCCGGCGGATTTGTACGCCTCCATCTGCATCATATCGGCCTGAACGCCGATCTTGTCCAGCAGCCCCTTCACATACAACGCCTCGCCGTACATGCCCGTGAGCCACAGCGACGACTGCGGGGCGACGCTGAGAGAATCGCTCGCACACAGCAGCGCATAGGAAAACGTGCTCATGCCCTCGGCGTGTACATAGATCTTCTTGTCGGCGTCCTGTAGACGAGCGAGGGCCCGCCGGATCTCTTCCAACTGCCCGAAGCCAAAATACAGGCTGTCATGAGTGAGCACGACCGCTTCGACCTCGTCGTCGGTGCTCGCTTGGTCGATGCGTCGCACCAGGTCCTTCAATGACGTGACCTGTCCGCCCATGAAGCCGAACGGATCGACCATGGGCGCTTCCGTCACCATGCCGCTCAGATGAAAATGCGCCACGACCGACGGCACCGGCGGCGCCTCGGTCTCGCCGGCGGCCCCACCCCAACACACCGAGCCCCAAACCGCCATTACCACGCTGATCCGCAACAACTCTGCTATCGCCCGTTTCATGATCGCTCTCCTTTCTGTTTGGCCGCACATACAGCGCAGACAACTGCCGAAGCGTCTTCTCATTCACGACTCTCCAGCAGCTTCATGAAAGTGACTGCTTCTCAATCATACGACGCACGACTACCCCCGAAAAATCGAAAGAAACCCGGCACGACAAACCGTAGCCCCAAGCTCGTTGTTTGCATTAGCCTATTCCCGAATATGGTTGGACCACGCGGCCAAAGCGGCTGCGGGTACGTCGGGGTCGCGATCGCAGGTCTTCCTGGCGTTCGCAAGGTCGTTGCTGTAAAGCGAGATGGCTTTGGTCTCCGGGCCTTGCAGCGCGAGAAACACGTCCGTCCCTTCCGGCGCACGGCAGTTGCGAATCGAGATGCGGGCGGAATGGGTCAGTCGGACCAGAGCCGCCGCATCTTCGGCGAAAGGTGCGTCCAGCGCGTCGATCGCCGCGTCCTGCACGTCGTCGAGCACTACGGCGTGCCGCCTGTCGGACGAAGAGGTTCGCAGGCGGACGTTTTCCAGCGTCAGGCCTTTGACGTGCCGACAGAAAAGCCCGTAGGCGGGGAGCGTGCCGAACATGGTGCTCTCGGGGTAGCTGCCCGCCTTCTCCGGGATCTCGCGCGACGCCTCTTCTTCTGTGCCGCCGCCGTCGAAACCGAGATTGATGTTGGTGAGCGTAACGTTCTCGATTCGGTGCCCCGGCAGGCCCGCGATCGAGCACCCGACGTTCGAGCAGTCCGTTGCGACGATGTGGCTGACCACGACGTTGCGGAACGTTCCGACATCCGGCTTGGCCTGGTCGGGCTCGTAGGTGCGGGCCCGGTTGCCCAGGCGCATGAAGATCGGCACCGTTACGCCCTTGATGGCGATATTCGAGACCGCCACCCGGTCGAGCGTCCCGCCGTCCACGATCTCCAGCGCCACGCCGGCCAGCCCGCGCTGCCGGCCGTAGATGGACTTCGAATAGCGCGGCGAGCAGATCGTGCAATTGGCCACCGCGATGTTGCGAAAACCGCCGCCCGATTCCGTGCCCATTTTGATCGAGTTGCAGTGACTGCTGATCACACAATCCGAGATGGTGACGTTCTCGGTGGGTTTGGTCGAGAGGCTCTTGAGAACGACGGCGTCGTCGTCGGAATCGATGTGGCAACCGACGATGGTCACGTCGCGGCAGCTATCGATGTTAAGTCCGTCGTTGTTGTAGCTGACGTGGTTGAAGACCGCGATGTCGCGAATCGTCAGCCGGTCGCAATCGCGGTAATGCTGCATCCAACTGCCGGCGTGGCGCAGGCGCACGCCTTCGATCAGCACATCGCGACAGTCCTCGAAATACAGGTTCTTGGGCCGGGGGCCGTTCTTGTACTTGAAGTTGGCCCCTTGCCCGTCGATAGTGCCGCGTCCACGAATGGCGATGTGTTCGAGCCCCTTGCCGGCGAAGATGGCCCACGTGCTGTACTGCTCGCCCGCGTGCCCCATCAACTGTCGCGGCGGGCCGTACTGACTCTTGTCCTTGGTGCCCAGCACCGTGCAGCCGCTGTCGAGTTCCACCGTCACGCCGCTGGCTAAGTACACGGTCCCCGTCAGCCACGTGCCGGCCGGGATGCGCACCGTTCCGCCCCCGGCGGCGGCGCACTGATCCACCGCCTTTTGTATGGCCTCGGTACAGAGTGTGCGCCCGTCGCCCTCGGCCCCCAACGCGCGAATGTCGTGCGTTGCCGCCCCGGCCTCCACGCATAACGATCCGATGAGAGCAACAAAAAGATGCTGCATATTCATGGTATGCCCCTTCCACTTTGACTATCGATTTGCCTGACGTGCCTGCGATGCATCATACCCGGCGCGGGAGCAATTGCAATAGGGATCAACAGGCCGGTCCTCCGCGCGGCCGTCTTTCAGGATTTGTCTCTTTGCCGGTTCCGACGGCGGCGGCGCTGCTTCTGCTTGCGGATTTTCTCAGCCTTCAGGGCAGCGGGACTTTTGCCGCCCAACTGCTCGGCTTCGAGAAGCTCGCACAGGCGCTTCCGCGCGTAGTAGCGGTTCAGAAGCTGGGACCGCTCGCGCTGCATCTTCACTTCCCGCCCCGTCGGAACGTGCTTGAGATGCACGCAAGTGGAGGTCTTGTTGACCTTCTGCCCGCCCGGTCCCGACGAGCGCACGTACTTCTCCTGCAAGTCCTCCTCGCGCAGACCCAGCGCCGCCATGCGAGCCTCCAGCTCGGCCTGTTTTTTCGCTGTCACTCCAAAGTCCATCGCACCGGTATCTTTCTCTCAATTGTGCGTGCGGATGGAAAGACGCACGATCGCAATCCGTGCCTCGTCATGTTCCGGGCGCAGATCGGTCGTGATCTTGCCTTGTCCGTCGCTCACAACCGTCTGGGCAGGATGAACGAAAATGATAGGCACACCATTCTCCCGCGCTCGGGCCGAGATGAACTCGCGATTACAATCGCCCATCATGCCGTAGGCGGGATTGATGATGAAATCGGCGCCGTTCTTCACCAGCCGGGCCGCCACGTCCGGCACGCGCCGGTCGAAACAGATCATAATCCCCACCCTGCAACCGCCGACGTCAAAAACGGGATAGGCGCTGCCGCGGCGATAGCCGGGCGGGTTGTCGCCCTTCTGGTCGCCGCTGTTGTAGCCCTGGGCAAAGTGCGTCTTGCGATACTTGCCCGCAAGGCTGCCGTCGGGACGAATGAGAACCGCCGTGTTGTACGTGTTCGGGCCGTCAGCCTCCAACAACCCCAGGACAAGCCAGACACTCAGTTCTTTGCACAGCTTTCGAAAATGGTGAAGGTACGGCCCGTCGCACGGTTCGGCCAGGTCGCTAAACCGCTCGGTCAGCTCGCGCCGCGTCTCGCCGGAGGCACGAATGACTTCGTTGACCACGTAGCCTTCCAGCGCACCTTCCGGCGTGACAACCAGCTCGGCGCCTTGCCGCTTCGCCTCGCGGATGGCCCTCTCCAACCCCCGCTTGTTGGCCTCCTTGTCCCATTTGACCGGCTGGTACATCAGACTGGCGATACGCAGCGTGGTCCCCGCGTCCGGGACATCGCCGAGAGCAGAACACGAACACGCAGCCAGACCTATCAGAAACAGGATGTCACGCAATGTTGTCATGGCGTTCGTTCCGTAGAAAGTTCTTTCGATAGCCGAGCGGCAAACTGCACAGCGGCTCCATTTTAGCCGAGACACGCGGTCAGAAGCTCATAGAATCTGTCTTTTGCCTCCCGTTCGATCCAGGGCTTGTGCCCGCATCGCAACAGCTCATGGTATTGGATGTCGTGAATGAACGGCGTCAGAGACTCATGGATCAGCCGCCCGGGGTGAGGGTCCTCGCAACCGTGAATCATCGCTACGGACCCTTCGATGCGCGCGAATTCGGCCGGCTGAACGCCCTGCTCCTGCAGAGACACCGCATCGGCCCACGTCTGACGGAACCCGGCCTCGTCGCAGGGTAATTCCCCCGCCGATTCGCTCGCAAGCGGTTCGCACGACTGGATGCGCTCGTAGATGACGCCGAATTCAGCAAACAACTCGTTGCGGCGCCGGAGGTCGGTCTCCATCGAAAGCTGCGCTTCGATGTCCTCGATGCACCGTGCCTCGTCGGCACTCATGCGCTCCGCGATACAGGTCTGGTAGACGTCGCGGCAGCGGCGGTCGAACGTACCGCAGCCAATGAGAATGAGACGCTCCACGCCAGCCGGATGGCGCGCGGCGTACGTCAGCGCGAGCATGGCCCCCCACGAGAAACCCGCCAAACGCACGGGCCCTTCCCGCAGAGGCCCTCGCAGCGCCTCGTGCAGATCGGCCACGTGACGGGCCACGGTCAGCGGGACCACGCCGCTGGCCCGCTGCAAGGGCTCCAGCACCCGAAAGCGGTTGGACAAACGTCGGGCGACCGGCGCCATCTCGCCCGGCGCACCCGGACCGCCGTGAAGGAGGACAAGATACAAACCATGCTCCCCATAGTGACGCACGGAAATGGGAGCCAGCGGCTGCGTCGCCTTTGCCAATCGTATTCCTCCGGGCATCTGAAAAAGAGGCTAATAATTGAACAGATCGCTCAGCGCGTAGTGCTTTCCCGTCGCGGCGTTCAGCGCGTTGAGGACTTTGGTCTGGACGTTGAGCGTCAAGCGCCGGCCCTTGGAGGCCCGCGCGACCATCTTGTGGGTAAGCTGCTGGGTCGAAGCCGCCACCAGATCGTGCGGCTTGAGTTCGTGCTTCGCCATGATCTGCGCGAGCGGCTGGGGCCCCAGGTTTCTTTCCACGGCCCCACTCATCTCTTCTGGTACCACTGCACGTATTCGAGGATGTTGTTGTCCGGATCGGCGAAGTACGCCCATGTCACCTGCCCGGCGATCACGAGCGGCCCGCGGAGAATCGCGACGCCTTTGGCCTTCAGGCGGGCCAGAGTGCTTTCCAGGTCCGCCGTCTCGATGGCCAGGTGCGGACAATACGGCGGCCGGATCTCGGGCGGGCGATACGTCGCCTGCGCCAAATCCCGGAGCAACTCCAATCGCACCTCCCCCAGCGTCAGAAAGGCAAACTCCTCGTGCTCGGCCTCGTCCACCTGCCTCGAAGCCAACGCAAAGCCCAGCTTCTCGACGTAGAACCGAACGGCCGCATCCATGTCGCCCACCTGAAACGCCACGTGATCGCACTTCTCCATACTTCGGCTCCTGTCGGTCCGCGTCTTGTTGCGTCTCTGTCAATTCACCGGTGTCATGGGGCCGATGTAGCGTTTGGCGACGACGACGTTGTCGATATACAGGTGGTCGTCGCTGGGGGCCGGCCAGGTCCCGCCGTGGTAGATGTTGATCCAGATGCACTCGATCTTCAGCTCCGGCACGTCCCGCATGCGGACGTTGGTCTTCTCAAAGGCAAGCTTGCCGTCGACCCAGCCGCGCAAGATGCCATCGTTCCGACCCGGCGTGTTCATTCGCGCGTACTGCTCGATGCAATACCAGCGGTTGTTTTCGAGATAGCCGAGCTTATCGTTTTCCCAGATCCAACTGCTGCCGTACCTGCCTTTCATATCGGCGTGATAGCAATAGAACCCGATGGGCGTCCTGCCGTCCCTGCGGCCGTTGAACTGCCCCCGGGCCGACCATCCGTTGCGTCCGTCGCTGGGCCGGCCGCCCCAGCCCGCCCGGCCATAGGTGCCGCCGATGCCGGGTAGCTTGCCCCCGCGCTGCGGATCCCAGTCGTCGCCGAACCGCAGGTAGTAGCGAAAGTAAATCTCCTCCGGCTCGCTCCCCGTCATCTTCTTGAAATCATACTCCAGACTCGCGCCGTAGTGTCCGCCTTTGTCCACCTTGATCCGTAGCGTCTTGCCCCGCCACGGCTCAAACCCCCGCTCGGCATCCTCACTGGCCACGCTGACCGTCGCCCGCTGCCCACCCGACCAGTCCTTCCTCCAATTATCCGACTCGAAATCGCTAAACACCAGCACATCAGGATCACCGTCGATCCCCTTATCGCCAACGTACCGCGCAGCCACACCTGCGACGTCCGGTGCCGCCGGCGCGGGCTGGGCGGTGCCCCTGGTGGCTTTGCCGTGGAGGACGCCTTTGTCGTCGAACCAGAACGGGTCGATGCAGATGAAGCGGTTCCAGGGCTGGGTGTCGTCCTTTTGCTGGTGGTAGACCGACCACAGCTTGCCGGCCGCATCGGTGACGACGCAGCCGTGTCCGGGGCCGAAGGCCGTCTCCGTGCGGTGGACGATGGGATTGCCTGCGTGCTTGACGAAGGGCCCGGTCGGCCGGCTCGCGGTGGCATAGCCGATGGCATAGTTCAATGAATTGGCGCCGGTCCCGGAGTAAAGAAGGTAGTAGGTGCCGTCGTGCTTGAGCATCCAGGGCCCCTCCGTGACGTTTCCGCTCTTTTTCTCCCACGGCTCGGTGGGCCAGATCAGCTTGATCGGCTCGCCCTCTTTCTCCAGCGGCGACTTCATGGGCTGGACGTGAATGCGAAAGCCCGGAAGCTGCACGTAATACAGATAGTACCGGCCCTTGTCGTGGAACATGTGGGCGTCGATGGCGTTGCGGAAGAAGGTCGCGCGGCCCTCGAAGGTCCCGTCCGGCCGGTCCGCGACCGCCACGCCGATGCGCTTGTTCACCGTGTAGTAGAGGTAGAACTTCCCGTCGGTCGGATCGCGAAAGACATCCGGCGCCCAGACGTTTCGCTCGCCCGGCTCGAAGACCTTGCGCCCCTTGGTCCAATGCACCAGGTCCCGGGACGTGTAGACATGATAGCTGACGTTGTCCCCCGTGCAGTACATATAGTACGTGCCCTCGAAGAAGATCACCGTCGGATCGGCCGGACCGATCTCGTCGATCACGGGATTCGTATACGTCCCCGCCGCCGCCGCGACTGTGACCAGGGCCCCGTTCAACAAAACCAACACCACAAGGCTTCGCAGCCAACTGGTCATTTGTTAATCCTCCTGCTGCTTCAAGATTTGCATGGTGAGTTGCCCCACTCCTAATGCTTTTTCAGGGTGTACAGTTTGATACCGGCGATAGCGATGCCGGCCAGAGCCAGACCCCAGACGTAGGGCAGCCGCAAAAACAGACCGACCGGCAGGCCGATCAGGCAAAGCCACAGCCCTCCGGTAAGAAGCCTCTCCCGGAACGCACGGATCTCTGCCTTGAGTTCACTGGGCCGCAGCGGATAACCGCATCCCGGACAGTTGACCGCTCGATCCGAGACATCTCTCGAACATTCCGGACATTTGGTTAGCGCCATGACATTCACCCCGTTCTCGTCCTGGAGACCTTGCGCGCCGCCGCGACGCGCCAGGCGACGGCGGCGAGGGTCACAATGAACAGGAGACCTGTCACGAAAAAGCTGCGACCGGCAACATTGCCGAGCTGCACCAGCATCTTCTTTGCCGGCGAGAACTCCGTCCCGGTCTCCGCCCAGCAGACCGCCAGGCGCGGCACATAGAACAGCAGCAAGGCCACGCCGAACCAGGCCAACAGCAACGTGCCAACCAGCATACCCACGACCGTGCGCTGCGTCGTCGGTTTCATCATTCGTTTTCTCCCGGCTTCGTTCCACCGTTATCCTCTGAGAGCATACCCAAATCCCCGACCAGGGCAAGTTAATTTGCCAGGGCCGGCCCAGCGGCTATAATCGGCGGGTGCATGGTACGAAGGGAGGTGCAAGGTAATGAGCAGTGAACCGCTGGCACTACGACGATTGCCCGTCCGGCTGACGGCCGACCCCACGCGGACGATTACGCGTTTGTTCTGGCCCGGACCCGAACGGACGCGAAAGGTCATCGACCGTGTCATGGGACTGAACGAGCAACAGGCCGCAGACCTGCTGGCGGCCACGATGAGCGACTTCGAGCATCTGCACATCGACCTGGACGAGATCTTCCTCGTCCACTACGAGGAGGTGACGCGTCGCGTGGACATGCCGGCGTCCCTGACGGATGCGAGGAAACGCCTGCTCGGCGCCTTCTTCACCCTGGAATACGCCTTTGCCTCGGCGGCCCTGTTCAACCCTTCCATGGCACCGGCCGTCAATCAGCAGGGTCTGAAGCCCGGCTCCCTGCGTTTTGCCATGAGTCTGCGCTGCGTGGGCGAGGGACATATATCGAGCATCGTGTTCCGGCGCGGCGTGATTGACGACGGCGGGAACATCACGATGGAGCCCGTCGGCAAATATCACGAGCCCTTGCGCCGGGTGGAAAACCTGCCGTTCCACAAGGCCAAGTTCCGCGTGCGAATGACCCAGATGGGCATGCGGGACCCGGTCATGGACGAGGTGCTGGAATCGCTGCAAGATCCGTTCACCCTCGAGGACATGCGCAACATCCTTCATCACGTACAGACCCGCTCGGCCGAGGCCGCCCGCCGCCAGGAATCCTACAACCTCGACTGGCTGGGCGGCTGCGACTACGACATCGTGACCTCCCCCGAGGCCGACATCACCGAGGTCGTTCTGTTCCCCATGTGCGAGGCGGAATCCCGGGGCATGGAGGACATGCGAATCGTGCGTTTTACCGACGAGGACGGCTCGGTCCGCTACTACGGAACGTACACCGCCTTCGACGGCCGGCAGACCCTCCCCCAGATCATCACCATGCCCCGCCCGGGCCTGGCCCAGGTCCGCACCTTGCAGGGCCAGGGTATCCGCAACAAGGGGCTGGCGCTGTTTCCGCGCCGCGTCAAGGGCCGCTTCATGATGAGCGCGCGCATCGACGGCGAGAACCTGTACCTGCTCAGGTCGAACAACATCCTGGTGTGGGACGAGGCGGTGCTGGTCCAGGAGCCCCAGTTTCCGTGGGAGTTCGTGCAGATCGGCAATTGCGGCTCGCCGCTGGAAACCGAGGCTGGCTGGCTGCTGTTGACGCACGGCGTCGGGCCGATGCGGCGCTATTGCATCGGGGCAACGCTGCTGGACCGCGACGATCCCACCAGGCTGATCGGCCGGCTCGAACACCCGCTGATCGTCCCGACCGCAGACGAGCGCAGCGGGTATGTCCCCAACGTCGTGTACTCCTGCGGCGGGCTCATCCACAACGGCCTGGTCGTCATCCCCTACGGCATCAGCGACGCCGCCACCGGCTTCGCCACCGTCTCACTCGACGAGCTGCTGGCACGACTGTGCTGACAAAGAACCGCCGGCCGCGTCGCTCAAACGTGTACGGCCAGGCCCCCGTGCCGCAGGCGGACAAATCCACAATCCGAAATCCGCAATCGTCAATGGCCGTGGTCCACTACCGCTCCAGCGGCAGGATTTCGATCTTGCGAAACTCGCACGCGTGGCTCTCGGCCTGCAGCGAGATGTAGCCTTCGCCCAGCATCTTGTCGGCGCCCTTTTCGAGCAGCTTCTTGGCATCGGCGTCGCGCTCGTCGAGCTGGGGCTCGCTGTATTGCAGCACGATCTTGCCGTTGATGATGTGGCGAATGACGCCGTCACCGTGGACCTCCACCTCGGCCTTGACCCACTGGTCGCCGTGATAGGTCTCAGAGTTGGAGTTGATGCAGTGCTGCCGCATGAGCGTATCGTTCATCACGACGTTGGTGCCGGGCGTGCACAGGTTACCCGTGCTGCGTTTGTTCTTGCCGTCGCCGCCCAGGAGCTGGACCTCAATGGAGACGGGGAAATTCTGGCCCTTGGCCATGGTCTTGGGGTCCTGGCAGTGGATCATGATGCCGTTGTTGCGAAAGGCCCAGCCCGGCCCGCCGGGCACTTGCTCGCCGACGAAACGGTACTCCAGGCGCAGCCGGTAGTGCGAGAACGGCGTCTTATAGAAGATATGCCCGAATTTTCCGCCGAATTTCTCGTACTGGTCGTAGGAAACCTTCAGCAGGCCGTCCTCGACGCGAAACGTATTGTACGGGTTCTCGCCCAATTCGTAGCCCGTGATCTTGGGCGTCCAGCCGGCCAGATCCTTGCCGTTGAACAGGCTGATCCACTTGCCCTGGCTATGCTCCTCCTGCCCCGCCGCCCAACCGGCGCCGGGACAAAGCAAAAGGCAAATAGCAAAGGGCAAAAGGAAGGCGCGTGAAGAGGCAAGCGTGAAACGTGAAGCGTATCTCGCAGCAAGGCTCGCTTCACGCTTCACCGACGACGTTTCACGTGTTTTAATCTTTGCTTTTTTCGCCGCTCGCTCCAAGGGTAACCGTTCTCGTGCCATGATTCATCACTCCTTATAGGGTGCCTTCATTGCCAACCGTAGAACAGACTACGCCAGGGAGTCCATCAGGTCAAGAAGTTCTGACGCGCAGGGCCGCACCGCCGGCCCAATGGCGGACGTGGAACGGCCAGGGCCGTCGCCACGTACTTCAAGGAACACCACGACCGGATCGTCCCAGACCACCTCCGCCCCCCTCCACCGCCGCAACCCAAACCACGAAACCGCCTCATAACGGCAGAGCACGCCAAGGACGCGGAGAAAAGAGATCACAGATAAACGCCAATAGACGCAGACGCGGACTCTGTCATTCCTGCGCAGGCGGGAATCCGGCCGTAGGGTGTGCCGTCCACACCGACCCGGACGCGCGCCGGGCAAATCGGTGGGCGCGGCACACTCGACAGGGAGATCAGTCCTCCAGCAGCACGGGCGTGACCTGTCCGGTCTTGAGTTCGACGGTGACCGTGCCCTCGTGGACGGACATCTCGACGACGCGCTTGGCCGTGTTGTAGGGGCGCACGGCGTACTCCAGCCGGTACCTGCCCTCGGGCAGGTGAAGTCTGGGCCAGGCCCCGGCGCCGGGCTCGTCCAACGAGAAGGACACGTCGTGTATTTCGGAAGTATAGGCGCCGTAGACGAGCGGGACCGGCGTCTCTGTGTGCAGATCGGTGACGCGGCACTGGATTTGCACGCTGTCGGTATCGATGAGGTCTCGCAGGCTGGGCGACAGCTCAAAGCTGGCCATGGCCGCCGGCTTCAACGGGACCGTCACCTGGGCGGTCCCGTCGCCGGGGACCTCGACGAAGTCCGACGTCGCCCAGAGGTACGCGCCGGCGCGGCAGGACACCTGATAGCGGCCGGCAGGCAAGTCCGTGTGCACCGCCCGACCGTCAGTGTCCGTCACCAGGCCCGGTCCGTCCCTTCCCGGTCGTGGGCGGCGATCCCAGAAGGACCACTCCAGGTCGTTCTCCACAAGGGGATGAGCCTCGGCGATTCCCTGCCCGGTCTGGGCGTCCACCACCGTGATGAGAAGCCGCCCTTGCCCCAGACGGAATTCAATGCCCTGCCGATGCTCGCCATCGACCAGCGTGAAGACATCGCTGATGCCCAGGACACGATCTGCATCGCTGAGCACGAGGTAGTATTCCCCGGCCCGCACGCCGCGGCACTCGTAGCGGCCGTCCGGGCCGATCGCGCCGATGCGATTCGCCCGATGCGTGTTTTCCCAATCCCGGCCCCATCCCTCGACCGAGGGGGAGGCCAGTCGGCGTCGCACGCTGACCCTCAGGCCGTCGCGACCGCGAACCGACCGGGGAATCACGGCCGTGATGGTGCCGCCGCCCAGGTCCAGGTCCAGTTCGGTATCGCCGTCGATGCGGATCTCCCGCCTTTCCTGAGACCTCCTGCCATTGGATCGCCATCTCTCCTGGTCGGCCCAACTGATGACCAGCCGGGTCCGGCCGGCGGGGATCCCCATCAGGCGGAACCGGCCCTGCTCGTCGGTCAGGACGTGCTTGGAATCGTTGTCCGAGAAGTAGAGCGCGATGTCGGCGTCGGCGATCTGCATCGCGCCCCGGCGCAGCACGCCGGTGACCGTGAATCCTGCTTCGTTGCCGAAGTCCAACTGCGTCGACTCGCCCGCCGCCAGGTTCGGGTGTTTGGCGGCGAGCGTGTCCCCGTTCGAGGCGATATACGCGTAGCATCTGCCGGACGGAAGCCCCGACAGCTCGTAGCATCCGTTCCTGTCGGTCTGCGTGGATCGGTTGATGGCGGGATACGGATAGTCCGCCAGGCGCGGTCCCTGGTCTTGCCGGACGTTGACCGTCACGGCGGACAGCGGGCGTCCCCGTTCATCGACGACCCTGCCGAAGAGGGTCGCGCCGGTCGTCAGGACGACCCTGGCCGGCGCGTCGTCGGTGGTCTCCAGGTCCTGCTTGAGGCCGTAGTGCGGCGCGAAACCCGGGGCGGTGACGTACATATATCGCTGCTCGCGGCCCACGCCGGCGACGACGAAGACGCCGTCGGCGTCCGTTGTGAAGCGTCTCCAGTATCGCGGCTCATGGCGCTCGGACTGGGCAAACAGGGCCACCACCGCGTCTCGGACCGGGGCGCCCCGCTCGTCGACCGCCACGCCGGCCAGTAGCGTGGCCGTAGCCAGCCGGAACACCGTCCGATTCGGGTCCTCCGAGATCGGCTGCACAAGCACCGGGTCCAGCGTCAAGGCGTCGTAGCCTTCAGCAAAGACCGTCATGCGGTAGGGGCCGCCAACGGGCAGGTCTTCGCGCCCCGTATCGAAGAGTCCGTGGCTCGAGCGGAAGCTGTGGCCCTGCCGGTTCCACGTGGCCGCATAGCCGGACGGCGACTTTCCCACTTCGCTGAACGTCATCTTGACGGTGAACTCCCGGATGGGCGCCTCGGTGGCGGCGTCCAGCACCTGCCCATAAATGCGGCCGGCTCGCGTGACGGCAATCTCGGTCGGCTCCTGGTCGAAGTCGACCGTATGGCTGGTGGCGCTGATCCCCCCGCCAAAGACCCACAGGTTCAACTCGCCGATAGTCGGGGCGTTGGCGATGGTGAAGCCGCCGTCGTCATCGGTGGTGTATCGCTTTCGTGCCAGGTTGCGAACACCCTCGTACTCCTCGATTACCACCAGGACACCCGCGACCGGCTGGTCGGCCTGGTCCACGACGCGCCCGTGCAGCGGGGTCGGCTCGGCGAGCTGAAGATCGATTTCCATCTCTGCGGCGTCTGCGCCAATCGTCGTTCTGTGCACACACAGGCCCCGCGTGGGATGGACGGCCCACAGAACGAGCTCGCCGAGATCTACGTTTTCCAGCCGGTACCTGCCCTGGGGATCGGTGGTGGCGGTGATACAGTTCCACATCGCCCTGGAGGTGGTATTGCCAACCTGAACGCCCTCCACCGGCTGGCCGGCCGAGTCGGTGACTCGGCCGAAGACATCGGCGCCCGGCTTGAGAACGATGTCCTGAATGACCGCTTCGCCGACCGCCGCCGGAGCGAACTGGAGTGATACCGCCGGATAGTCCGGGTGCGTCGCGTGGAGAGAGTACTGGTTCACCACGGGATTGAGCCCGTCGATGGCGTAGCGGCCGTCGTCTCCGGTGACCGCCGGATAGTTCGTGAAGTGGAAGGTCCCGACCTCCGCTCCTGCGATGGGGCGGCCGTCCGGCTCGGTGACCCTCCCTTCGATCCGGGAGCCGGGGCCCAGCTCGATGCGAATGCCGTCCGTGATTCGGTCCTGCACCACCGTCGTGATAATGCGTTCGGAACTGTAACCTGGGGCCGTGACATACACAAAGCTGCGCTGCGAAGCGCCCATGCCCGTCAGGACAAATCGCCCGGCGGCGTCCGTGGGCACCGCGGCGTTGCGATCGGACGACTTGTTCCCAACCAGCACACCCTCGATGGGCCTCTGGGTGAGCTTGTCAACCACGACGCCGGCGACCCCGGTTTGGGGCTCGGTCTCGGCGGGCATCGGCGCGGAGGGGACGTTCGGTTCCACTACGTTGGCGTCCGCCGGCTCCGGCTCGGCCTGCCGCGCTCGAATCGCCTCGCAGGCCTGCTTAAACGAATTCTCCTCTGGTGGCCCCTGCCACTGAGCGGCCAGCCGCTCCAACGCCGGCAGCGCCGAGGCGTCCGCGATACTCGCCAGGTATTGCGCGACGGCCAGCCTGGTCTCGGCCTGACCGGTTTCCAACAGCGACAACAAACCTGCCACGTCGCCTTTGGCGAACAGCTCCTTGGCCAGGGCGAGCTCCTTCTGTAGGGATTCAAGCTCCCGATCTCGATCGTCTTGCTCGACCGGCGAAACGGTCTCGGCAATGGTCGGTCCCGATTCCGCCGGCGCGCGGTCCCGACCGATGAGATAGCGTGCCAGAACGAAGGTCCCGGCGATCAAAACGGCCGCGACCGCCAGCTTCGTGATTCGACTTCGCATGATACCTCTCCCCAATTCAATCACAGCGGGTCCGCCGCCGAATTGTGCTCCGCGAGGTGTGCTCCGTTGGAGTGCTTCCAGGGCCTCCGGGTGGGCGGTGCGCCACGCCTCAAAGTCCGGCGTCGGCGCCGCCGGGGCCGTTTTCAGAATGACCTCGTCGAGCCAGTCGGCCCTGTCAGGACGGTCCATAGCTGCTACCCTTCGGGATAACCATTCTTTCTGAGCGTTCGTTCGATCTGCCTGCGGGCTCGAAAGAGCCGCCCCCGCACCGTGTGCAGAGCCACCCCCAGTGCTGATGCGATCTGCCGATAGTCCATCCGGTTGTAATAGAACAGCATGACGATCTCGCGATACATCGGCGGCAAGCCGTCGATCGCCGCCCGCACCTGTCCGAGGTCGGGCCCGTCGGCGACGGGCTCGGTGACGAAAGCCGCCGGCGACGAATGCGGCGGTATCGACCGCCGGCGCCGCCGCATCAACTGATGCGCCTCGTTGTGACAGATGCGCGCCAGCCACGGGCCGAACCGGTCGGCCCTTTTCAACGCGTTGAGCTTCTCGCAAGCCTTCACGAACGTCTGCTGGGCAACGTCCTCGGCCTGATCGCGATCCAGAAGGATCGAATAGGCCAACCAGACCATCGTTGCGTAGTGACGCTCGTACAACGCCGCCAGAGCCGCCGTGTCACCACCGCGAGCCGCCCGAACGATCTGTTCCTCTGCTTGTAGTTCCAATGTTCGCTCGACCTGAAACCAGCGTTACCGATCAGCAACATCATACAGATGCATACCGCCAGGCAAAAGTGCGCGAAAAAAACCGGACCCCAGCATTCAATCCGCAAGGTTGAGGCGACCGCTGATGAGAC
>Ga0272442_10006437_pt1 | contig 15435 bp, 14 predicted proteins | sample SSMForm2O_FD_200262 | JGI IMG/M metagenome (GOLD analysis project Ga0272442, IMG submission 200262) | Marine sediment archaeal communities from Little Sippewissett salt marsh, Falmouth, MA, United States - SSM-Form-2O | ecosystem: Environmental > Aquatic > Marine > Wetlands > Sediment ...
TTATAACTCTTTCTCACGTGTCTGACCATGACGGCTCATCCATTCGTGTCGTATGTAAGTCTTCATATACTCTTGGCCAATAAGAGCTACGGTTTCAGTCCACTTGTGTTTTGTTTCCTCAAGGCGCTTACCCGCTTTGCTAAATAGAAAATTCTTGAGCATATCAGAAAGAGTAAGGTCTATCCCTCTATCATTTAGGGTCTCAAAGAGGACATAGGCTGAATCCTCTGAGGCCGTAATTATCTGGATACATGATATCGAATCCGTAAGGGCCTCTACGACGCTAGACAAAAATTCGGTGTTCTTGAAGTTATCAGAGGCCTTCCTAATACTTTCATGGAGCAAAAGGTATGCTCGAGTAAGAAGGCGATTGCTCAACACAGTTTCCCTATTTCGTTGCAAAGCCTTAAGTTCTGCAAGATCGATGGACTTCTCGATCACCTGCATGAAAAGACCGTTGTCGATTTCGTTTAACGATAATCGCGGTGCGGCCTCCATGGTCTTGAGATCTCTTGTACACAGGTATTGCATTTCAATGTGGTTAGCCCGTTGGTTATCATCAATACTCTGAAAACCATCGCGTATGGCTGCCAGGAGGAGGGATACTGTGGCAAGCCTCTGTTGTCCATCTACAACCTCAAGTGAACCATCAGATTTTGATATGAAGACCATTGATCCAAGAAAGTAATTTTCTTCCTCTCCATAGAGGATTCCCTGAAGGTCGTCCCAAAGATCAGAGACTTCATTTTTGGTCCAAGAGAAGCTACGCTGATATACAGGAACCTTCAAGAATCGCTTGTCACCAAGCAGACTTCCGATAGTTCTCTGTTCAGAAGTGATCGCTGATGTTTGTCCTTTGCCCGTCATAATTACTCCACCCTGTTAGCCTATGCACATAGTCTCGCATGGCCCAAAAAGCACATTAATAGAGTAATCCCATTTCAAACACTGTAGCGCTTGCCTTAGTAATGGCATAACACACGGATTGATGAGATGCGAGTTTGCGAGCGGTCTCAATCAAGCCAGATGTTAGTCTTCTTACGGCTATTTACTGTCGAGCTTTGGCACGACATATTCCAAGAGTTTTCGATACTTTATGGCTTTCGCTACAATTCCATCTAGTTTTACAACCATGTTGAAAAGCTTCTTCATCCACGGCTGAGTCGAATGTGATTTGAGTAGATCCTGGTGACGCTTAATCTCTACAATGATCGCCGAACATGAGTGACGAATGCCATCGACACCACCGATCCAATAGTCGTCAATGGCCGATTTAATCGACACAAGCAGACGCAACAAGAGGGCCTTAAGATCCTTATTAAGATTGCTATCCGACACTTGCTTGAAAACATCGCCAATGGATGTATAAATCTCAGCCAATTCATCCTCGCTAATCGTGCCATCCTCGCCCAATGAAAAGGCGCAGAATTCTAGAAACGCTAGAGTCGCCTGGTCTATTCGCTTTTTTGAGCTGCCCCAATATCCATTAAGATTACATGAGAGCAGAACATCCTTCAAAGCAGCGAATGTGTTTTGGACATAGTTTGTTCGTGCAGAAGGCAGATCCATTGCCAGGATGCGTGTCTCCGTGTCATCAAGCAATTCAGACAGTTTGACGAGGAAGCCATAAATCTGAACACGTTGATCCACGCTCAAACCTGAGACCTTGGACCACACATGAATGTTCTTAGCACGAGGACCTGAGATATTGGCAAGTTCTAAAATGGCGAGGAGACGGCCAGCGGAGTTATGATACTTATACTTGATAGCTGGTTTGCCTGATTTTATCTCCTTTTCTTTTATCTTCTTCTTTGTTGCCTTCTTCTTTGTTACCTTCTTTTTTTTCATAGGTCTTCAGATTCTTGTGTTATGTCAAATGTAACAACTAATTACTGATCATATTGTCCCCGCCTAACAGATCGAACTTCTCGTCATTAAAAGTAACTCCAAACCGCTGTCGTGTTATTAAAGAATACAAAGATACCTTGATCTGTCAATAGAAAAATAACAGCAAAATAGTAATGTCCGAAGATCAGGAATTGCCCTTCCTATTTTACTATTTCTTTTATCTTATCGACAATCGCCTGCACGACATCACCGGCTTTTTCTTTGATGATCAGATCGAATATATCATCGCATGGAGTTTCGGAAAGGTTTATCATGGCCAGAAATGCACCGTTTTGCTTTGCCACTGACGGCAATCCCGCAGCCGGTTGCACTTTCAATGTAGAGCCGATCACCAGCATCATCGAGCACCGGCCGCATTGGTCGTAAGCCTGAGCGAGAACGTCGGCGTGCAGGGATTGGCCGAATGAGATGGTGTCCGGCTTAAGATAACCGCCGCACTCGCATTCGGGGGCAACGTCGCCATTTTCAATGCGTTTCTGCGCTTCGTGGATCGAAGACATTCGACCGCATGTCATGCAGCGTACCCGAAAATTGTTCCCGTGAAGCTCAATGACCGCATCATCCGGCATCCCGGCCTTCTGGTGCAAACCGTCGATGTTTTGAGTGACGATGGATTTGAGAAATCCCAGCTTATAGAGTTCCGCCAGCCCCTTATGTGCGGCGTTCGGCTGCGCGTTGATCAAGTCCGGATACAACTCCGCTTTCCGGCCCCAGTATTTAATCCTCGCCTCCCGTGAACGCATGAATTCATCGATGTAAACGGGCTGAAATTTATCCCAGATCCCCCCCTTGCTGCGGTAATCGGGAATCCCGCTTTCCGTGGATATCCCGGCCCCCGTCAGAGCAATCAAATGTTCAGAGTCGATGATCTTCCGTGAGATCAATTCGATATCCTGAGAATGACGGTCAAATGCACTCATTGATTCTTTTCTCGTAGTACCAAATTCTTCCCTTGGCCGGCATCCGCAATCGTTCCGCCTATCCTACCGATTGAATTACACGATATAGCCTGATATATTCCGACATTTCGTTCGGTGCAACTTGATTCGGGCACTCTTTACCATTTTCTTGAATACAAATCGGCTACGGCTCGAATACCGAGGGCAGTTCTTTGACGCTCGTAATGATCTGACTATGAGAACAGGATGCAAGCCGGGTTTCGGAATGGGCTCCCGATAGAACGCCAATGTTCCATCGCACCCCGGCGTTAAAACCCGCCTGCAGATCAGAAACGGTATCGCCCACCGTAGCGACGCGGTGGACACATTCGCAGCCCGTTCGTTCCATCGCGCGAAAGATAAGATAAGGCGCCGGACGTCCCTGGGGTACGTCCTCGTTACAGACGACCGTATCTATCGATGGATTCCAACTCATCATCCGTACCATCGTGTCCGCTATGGCCCGGTCAAATCCCGTGCTGAGTGCGATCTTCACCCCCTGCGCCTTTAACCACTTAAACGTTTCGCCGGCGCCGTCAATCGCCCCAATTCCATGTTCCTCGTAACGCTCCGATACAATGTGCTGGAAGTCGTCATAGACTCCCGAGGCGAGATCCCGATCGTCGGCGGCGCCGAGATGGCACATCAGGATATCCGAGATCGCCTCACGCTTGGACTTGCCCCGGACCGCCTGGATTTCCTCATCGGATATCGTCACACCAACGCGCGCGAAGGCTTCCGTCAAGGCCCCAGACACCTCATTCGTTGCCCGCACCGTCGTTCCTACCATATCGAACACGACAAGATCAAGCTCAAGCATATCGGTTTCCTTTTTTCAAACAATGAACGAAAGAAAGATAATGAGGAGAGCCAGCCCCAATGGGATTAGAAGCACAAGAACAACAACATTAAGAATCTCCCTAATCATGTTTTCTAACGCATACTGATACTAATGATCTGGTTTCTGAATACCACTGCAAACTCTTCTTCATTAGAGGAACTCCTCGTCGCTGTCGTAGTATCACTAAATACTAAGAGACCTTTGGCCTGTCAAGAAACAAAACAGAAATCGGAACAGGTCTATGAATCGGTAAGGTGTGCGCCGCACACCGTTTCCTTGCATCTGTGTGTAACCATATGATGGTGTGCCATGCACACACTACCTTTCGACGTCAGCGACCCAGCGGCTCGCGAAGGGGAAAAGCGTGATGATTTTTCCTATTTTCTTGACATAGCGGTGAAGATTTTTTATACTGGTTATGGCGGATTTTAGACAAGCCCACGGGAAGGGCGGTTTGTGAAAGGAAAGGGCGATGAGTAAGATAGAGCACACGCCGGGCGTTTATGACGAAACGTGCCAAAACCCGGCCGCATGTAAAGAGCTGATGGACTCTCTCTTGAACGCCGGTATGATGCCGACCATCTTAGAAGCCTGCGCCGATTGGGTCGCGGAGGAGCATCACCCCCTGCCGTTCGCGCCGGAAGGCGGGACCGAGGAGCAAGTGCGTCGGTGCTGGCTCTTTGCGGCCGGCCCGGATCTGCTGGCGGCCTGCAAAAAGATGAAGGCGATGTACGCCTTTTACGCAACCAGCCGGACCGAAAAAAGGATCGTGCAAGAGGCCGAAGACGCGATTCTTAAAACCCATCCCCGGTGAAACAAGCTTCAGACTGTAGAAATCGACGCGTGCGGACGCAGAGAGCGGGGCAATGCCGAAGGAGGGAATCGAACCCTCACCCTGTTGCCAGGACGGGATTTTGAATCCCGCGCGTCTGCCAGTTCCGCCACTTCGGCTCATTCATACCGACGTCCCTTTTTAGCATCCGGGGAATCCTGTGTCAACTGAAAATTTTACCCTCTTGGCCGTGAAATCGCTTTTGAAAGTCCGACTTGCGGACAATCCTTGATTGTCCCGTACGGATAACAGCCGATAAAAAAACGCCGGGACCTGGTGGCCGAACCCCGGCGTTTGTGATGCAAGTTGACTACCCCTCTTTCCAATACCGCTGCACGATCCCGTCCCGAACCTCGAACGCGACGAAATGTTCGACCTGCTTGTCATCCCTGATCACAATCGGCGGCGGGAACATGACAAACTGATTGTCCTTTTTCTTGACGCACTTGTACCGGAGGATCTCGCTGCCCTCGTCCGTAAGAAGCTCCTCGGTCGGCTCGCCGAACGTGTCCACGAGCCAGTCTCGCGTCGTTTGGCCGCACTCGATCTCCTTGAGCATCTTATCCTCGACGCCGGTGTACTCCTCGTCCACCTGGCAGACGACGCAACCGCTCATGAGAACGAGCATAGCCGACGCCCATACGAAAAGTGCCGTCTTATTGTATTTGTTCCGTTTCATTTCGTGCATCTCCTAAAATATTCGACCTTCAAACACTTTCTTGATCTCCCGATACCTTCATTCGATTTCCTATATAATATAGGCACATTCATCACTGAAAGGTTACAGGTTTTCTCAAGAATATGTTACATCTTCCATAACGGCAGGCCGGTCGGCTCGTCATAATCGCGCACGTAGTCCGGCCCATCGTAGGCCTTGATAATGAACTCCGTGGCGAACACAACCGTCCCGGGAGCCAAATGCCCGCCGTACGCGTTGCCCTCAGAATCGGACAACGTGATGTGAGCGTGGACCATGGGCTTGCCGTCCCGCAACGATATATTGCCGATGAGCTTGGTGATTTCCAGAGGCTCATCCATTTCGTGAAAGTCGTATTCTTTTGCCCGCTGGTCGTAAAATCCGATCCGAGCTTGCTGGACCGCTCCCAGCGCCTCGACGCGACCGAGACGAATATCGTTCTCCACACAAACACCGGTTAATTCCTCAAGCAGGTCCGCCCCGAACTGCAACTTGCCCATGAACGTCCGCTGAGGTGTCACTTCGTGATACATAGCCATAGCACAAAATCCTTAATAAAAAAGAAAATCCTAAGCACGAAATCCTAAACAATATCGAATGTTCAAAGCACAAATTCTCAAAACAGGTGCTGCCATGCCCGAGCCTGCGCACTCGCTTTAGGTTTGTAGAGTGTTGGACAAACACCTTACGGCGTCACTGCGAACCATGCGTCAACCTGTTTTGGATTTCTGTCATTAAGATTTTGAATTTGCTTAGGATTTAGATATTCGAATTTAAGATTTATTATACTGAAGGCATTACCTGAAGGCGAAAGATTTTCTCCCGTTGCCCGAATACGACATGAAGTAGAAACAATGGCTACTACTTAGGGCGCGGCTGAAGGCATCCGACGGCCTTCGGCGAGAAGAAAATCGACCAGCGTCTGGTTCTCTAAAAATTCCGGGCACAGTTCGTGGCCCTTATCCTCGACGACCCACACGTCGGCCCGGCCGCCCAATATTTTATACCGCCGGACCAGCTCGCCGCTATTGTCTTCCAACGGCACAACCTTGTCCACGCCGCCGTGGACGTGAAGGATCGGCACGTCGGCCTGAGCGAGGCTCCAGAGCCGGTCGATGGGATTGTGCTCGTGAAAGCACACCCCGAACTGCTCTTCGTTCATTCCGTAGGCGGTGTAAATTCTCTCCGCCCCGAGATAGCCCTGGAGATTGCACATCGGATAGATACCGGCGATACACCGGACGCGCTGCGGGTTTTCGGCGGCCCAGTTATACGCCATCAAACCGCCGCGACTCTGGCCCAGCAAACAGGCTTTCTCCGCCAGGGCGAATTCCCGGACGACTTTCTCATATAATTGGCTATACAACCGCCGGCCCGCCGGGCTGCCGTAGGATTCGCCGACATCGACGCCGCATATATAGAAGCCGTTCGCCAATAGCTGACGGCATATCCATGCGTGGTCGTCGCGGGGAACCTCTTTTCGGGGTTGCGGATGATCGACGAACGTGGGCGCAATCCACATCCACGGTCGCGAACCGTCCGATCTTTCTTTCGTTGGAAGAATAATAAATCCTTTGCCTTCGCCCAGTGGAAAATCCAGCCGCGCGGCGCCAAACTGCTGTGACTCGACACACCTCTGACGAAAGGATGATTCCCCCCTGCCCGCCATCATTCCACAACCCGTCGTGGCAACGCAAATCCAACAGACCAGATACAACAATCCAAACCTCATAGCGCCTCCATGATTCAACCGTGCGATAGATCGCGTCTTATCGACTCCCGAGGTTTGCCATGATAACAAGGTTCGGACCGCGAAGAAAGAGATATTCACTATTTCAAACGCCCATTAATCCAGGGACGTGATGCCCTCCTGGATAGCATATTTGGTCAAATCGGCCACACCGGAGGCACCGACTTTCTCAGCAATTTGCCGGCGCCGCGCGTCGATGGTCTTCGGGCTTTTATGGAGCCGCTTGGCGATTTGCTTGGTTGTGTTGCCTTCTGCGATCAGTTGCAGGACCTGGCGCTCAGCGGGCGTCAGAGTGGTTTTTTCATGTTCCTGATTGTTTCCGCTGAATTCTAACAGCTCACCCACGACCACGTCGGCGATGCGCGGGCTCAGATAAAATCCGTCTGTGGCCACCGATCGTATGGCCCTCACCAATTCGTCAAAAAGGTAGGTTTTCAGTACATACCCCGCAGCGCCCGCCCGAAGGACTTCAATGACAATGTTTCTTTCCGAGTGGACCGATAAAACAATGACTTTGATCCCCGGACTGTGTGTTACCAGCTCTCGTGTGGCGTCGACGCCGTTCATTTCGGGCATCGAGATGTCCATAATCACGACATCCGGCGAGAGAGCCTTCGTCAGCTCGATCGCCTGATACCCGTCTTGCGCGACGCCCACGACGTCTATATCCGTCTCGGCGCTGAACATCGCCTTCAATCCTTCCCTGACAATCCCATGGTCATCCACGATTAATAGCTTCATATCTGCCTCCCTTCTATACGGGCGAGACGTTGAAAGGCAATGGCAACCATGCGCTGGCAGATGTGCCCTCACCTGATTTTGTTTCAAGTACGAATTCTCCACCCAGTCCCCCGACGCTCTCACGTATATTGAAAAGCCCGAATCCCCCCTGCATTCCGGGCGGCTTGACATCGGATGGATCAAATCCAACACCGTTGTCTTTCACCGTGATGCCTACGGCCTCCGGTGTCTGCTCCAGACGTACGTCGATTCGCGTGGCTTTCGAGTATTTGATTGCATTAACCAGTAATTCCCGGGCGGACTGATATAAAGCAACGCGGATATCGGTGTCGATACCCAGAGGTTGCCCGGGAGTCACCAACTTGCACGTAATCCCGCAATTTTTAACGTAATCGCTATGAAGCAACGTATCCAAAGCGGCCTTCAAACCGATTTCATAAAGTACGGGATTACTCAGCTCAAGCATGAGCGCATAGGCATCTTCCATCGTCTGGCCGACTTGCTCGGCAATGCCTTTTATTTTCTCAGCGGCATCGGGATCGACGAACGACGCGGCCGCTGTTTCCAAACCCAGTTTTGTCATCGCCAACTTCTGGGTGACGCGATCGTGCATCTCGACCGCCAAATGACGCCGCTGTTGCTCCTGAATAGTCGACAATTGCGACGCCATGGCTTTGAGCTTCGACTGGTATTTCTGGACTCGCTCTTCCGCTTTCTTGCGCTCGGTGATATCCTGAAAAAACCCTCTGAGTTTGACGACTTTGCCGTTCTCCTCGACGACCTCTCCGATCGCCTGACACCATTTCAAGTTTCCCCTTTTTGTTTTAAGCATCGCCTCAAACCGCATCGGCTGCCTCGTTTCGATCAGGTCTTTTATTTTCTGCTCGATCATCTCGCGATATTCCGGGAGATACCAGCTCACGTGTTCATCCGCACCGGGTACGGGGTCTCCCGGATCGATCTCGGCGATATCATAGGTCTCTTTCGTCCAGATGGCCCGTCCTCCTTTTTCAAGATCCATTTCCCACCCCCCAATCTTGGCGATTTTCCCAACATCATTTAACAGCCTCTCTCTTTCGATCAACGCCCTCTCGATCTTCTTGCGCTCGGTAATGTCAGCCACAAAGACCTGTACGGCCGGTTTGCCTTTCCATTGAATCACTGAAGAATTGGCCTCAACCCACATTACCTCGCGGGATTTCGGGATGGTCCGAACTTCGACTATTTCCAAGTCCTTCAATTCACCGGCAAGCCTTCGCCTGATGCGATCGACAACGTACGATCTGTCATCAGGATGAACGATCGACATAAAATCAATATCGTCATACTCTTTCTTTGTATAGCCATACATATGATAGATTCTGGAATTGTAGAATACCCGCCGACCGTCCTGAATCACAAGGATGCCGATATTGGCATTTTCAATGACCGACCGATATTTCTCCTCACTTTCCCGCAGGGCGTCCTCTGCCCTCTGATCCCCTGCTATAGCAATCCGTGCAGACCGATCTCGTGATGCCTTGCGCTTTACGCGTTCTAAACTCACTTCGCGTGCGCGCAATGGTTCTCCTTCCTTGTTCTTGATGGGATGTTTTGCACCCTTCCCTGGATTCTGCATCGTTTCGCCCCCAGTAAACGAGCCAAACATTCCGGCCATTCACCATTCGTCTTCACAGCCAAAGGACAATTCTACTACTCCCCTTTGGATGCCGTGTATGTTTTATATTCTATTAAAAACGCATCACGCCACAAAGTCAAGTTTTTTATGATGAGATTCAATGCCAGATATGACGTTGTAGGGGGAAAGCAACTCCCTCAGGACCGCGACCCGGCTCGATCACCGACATGCCCATTCGCATGCAGAAACTGCAGGCGCTTATCCATCAAGTCACCTCACAACGACATAGGCCCCGATTCTGTCGGAATAATCATCACTGCCGATCTTGCGGACACTGAGCGGAATCATCACCATGTTGTCCCTTAGGTGGACACAATCGAACGAATGAAGGTCGATGCTGTAACCGTCATAAATCGGGACCGGACCCTTAATGACTTTGCCGCTCGTATCCACAATAGCACACCGAACCTGTTTTTTCTTCGTGGTAAAAACGACACAGATATTACCGTCTTGTCGTTTCGCCAATCTGATTTTGTGTAATTCTTCGCCGTACAACAGGTGCGGCCCGGAAACCTTCATGCCGCTGGGCTGGATCACCTTGCACTGGCCTTTGAGATCCTGGTCGATATAGGCCAGCAGAATATTGTCGTTATCCAGAACGATGGATTCGATACCGAAGATCAGCTTGAAATGAAATTTATGTTCGCCGACAATCGTGTTATTAAAAACATCGACCACCTTCGTTTTCGATCCGCTGCAGTTATAGGCCAGGTGAATCAATCCGTTGGAAAGTGTTGCCGCACTGATATAATTGGTCTTGCCCTTGTCGCTGAATACATTCGGCCCGTGAATGATATTGCCCGACCGGTTGACAATGACATACCGTCCATCCCCTCTCGGCCCGACGAGGCGTTGATAGGCAATCAGCATGGTCTTGCCGCCCGAGAGCGGAGTGATGGAAACATCGGTAATCTTCTCGTCGTCAAAGGGGGTCTGCCCTTTGATAATCTTTCTTTGTTCGTCGACAATCACAAATCCACCGCCGGAGGCAATGAGAATCCTCCCATCGGAAAAGGCCTTGGCTTTCTGCAGGTTGGTACTACCCTGTGTGTAATACACCGTCGGTGACTTCTGCAAACTTGTCGTAAAGAACGTCCCTTCGCCGACAACCTGGTTCGCCGGGTTGCGAATGCGCCAGCCGACAAAGACCTTCCCATTATCAAGCATCGTAGCCACAATACTACCCGGAGACGCCTCCCGGATCAGAACCTGGTTTTTAATGATAGCAATCTCCGGCGGCGTAACAATTTTGGCCATTCGTCGATCCCTGCCGACCTGAGGAACCGCCCTACGGCCAACAGACCGAGAGGCCGGTTGAGAATAACCTTGAATGCCGATACCCAAAACGAGAATGAACGTTAACGCCGAAAGCAACGCTGTCTTTTTCATTCTTCTTCTCCTTATGATTGGTCAACTCTCCGGCTGCAATTCCAATACCGCATACACGGGGCAATGATCCGAGGTGACTTTATCATCGATCACCTGCGTGGTCAACACCTTCCAGCGACGGCTCGGCTTGAACAGTATATAGTCGATTTTTCTTTTCGGCCCGGCCGAAGGAGACGTCGGCTCCGGATCGTTCGGATCGGCACACGTCCATTGACGGCGCAAAAGCTCGATCGGATCGCTGCCCGGAACCGCATTCAGATCGCCCGCCAGGATAACGGGCAGATCCACGTCCTCGAACAGTTCCACGATCCGCCCGGCCTGCATCATCCGGTCGGTCTGATCCCGCACGTGGTCCAGGTGCGTGCCGACAAAGACAATCCGCTCGCCGCCCGGCAATTCAACGTGGACTTCCAGCGCCGCTCGCGGCTCCGCTTTCGGCGAGTGCGGCAGCGGATTGTTCTTCACATCGAGAACCCGATGACGACATAGCACGGCTTCCCCGTATTCGCCGCCGGCATAGTCCATCGCCTTGCCGAAAATCCCCTGCATCCCCGTACGCCGGCTCAGTTCGGCCGTCAGATCGAGCCCTTTGACACGCGTCGTCTTATTATCCACTTCCTGAAGGGCAACCAGATCGGGTTTCAGCGAGTTAATGATCCCGGCCACGGCGTCCAGGTTCGATCCGCCGTGGGCGTCCTCGCCGTGATAGATGTTGTACGTCAAGACGCTCACTCTCGTCCCCGGCTTCGCGCAGCCCCCGGCACACACGCCAACGACGAAAACAACAAGTACGAATCTCAAGCTAACAGACAAGGTCTTCATCATTCGATATCTCCTATACCCCCATACGTTAAGATTGAATTAACCGCGTTTGCTTCACATCATAGCGGATCATTCATCAAAAAGACAGTTTTAGTTTGCTATTGATTTCCCGTGGACGGAGGCCCCGCCGCCGGCGTGGGTCGGCCAATTCAGGCAATTATCTTATTCCGGAATGCAGACAACGGTCGTCACAGCGGCATGGACGAAGCTGGACCGCCCGATGTCTGCAACGCTCGCCCCAAAGGCCCGCGGCCGCCAGTGGGTGCGATACACCAACAACGCCGTTATTCAGTCGATCCAGGGCATGCCCCCCGCTATCCCTAAAGGCTCACTCGCCTCCCCTTCATGAGACTCTCGGTGAAGTACCGCCCCTTATAAAATATGTTTACGTTCCTTCTTATTCATCCGGGCTCGAACCAAAAAAAAGAACCGTAACGTCCTAAAAAGGGTTGGTTTTGGTTTCACGCCGGGACATTAATATTTTCTTGTCCATCCTTTGAAAAACAACGGTAAAAAAACGCTTGACTTCAAGGAGCGATTGTGGTAATATATTCTTATCAACACGGGGAAGTCAACAGTAAGCGAGAATGATTCAGAAGTAATTTAGCAATCGGTTTTCAAAACAATCATTGGGGGAGAAGAAAGATGAAAAGACTGTTATTGACCAGTGCCATAGCTGCAATCTGTCTTGGGCTGTGTTCGACGGTTGAAGCGAATCTGACCCAGCCGCAATGCGGATCAAACGGATGCGGCGGAGTTCCGTCTAAAGAAAAATCCAAGGAATCAGACGTTGTTGTCGAACAATGGTTCTATTGGCTCTGCGAGCACGTTTTCGGCTGGGACTGGGGCGGAAAAAAACGTTACTATTACTCTGGTGGCCCCGATGATCCTTGTAATCCTGGCGGTCCTGGTGATCCCAGCGGTCCTGGCGGTCCCGGTGGTCCCGGCGGCCCTGGCGGTCCCGGCGGTCCTGGTGGTCCCGGCGGTCCTGGTGGTCCCGGTGGTCCCGGCGGTCCTGGTGGTCCTGGTGGTCCCGGCGGCCCTGGCGGTCCTGGTGATCCGGGTGATTGCCCGGTCCAACCCATCCCTGCTCCCGGCGCGGTAGTCCTCAGCGGGATCGGTTTGAGTGTGGTCAATTTGCTCCGCCGACGTCAGATCTTATAAGGCGTGTGATCCGAATGCTCGCTTGATCGCACTAAGCGGTTCATCCTAACAGATTTTTTCGAGTCCTTGTTTGGATTTCTCCTCCAAACGAGGGCTCGTTTTTTGTTTCATCACCCGCCAGAACGGACTCCTCCGGACCATCGTAGCGCATTCTCCTTTAGAACAATACATATCCGACGGAACGTTTACCGGGAAAGATCCTCATACCTGTTTCATCGGAGATGTCATTTACTATTGAAGGTCCCAAGGCAATGGTTTACTATAGGATTCAACGTAGGCTGGATAAAATAAGTTAAGCCGAATAGAACAAATGGAAAGGTGAATAGATGCTGGATTGTCCCAACGTCAAGAAAAACAGGTGCCGGACGCGAATGGCTCTGATCGGGACGGTCGTGAGTGTTATGGTGGCCGTACCTTCGAGCGGGAAGATCGATCCGTCTGACTGGACACATTTCACCATTGCGGATCAATTGCCCGGCTCGGCCTGGGGGACGGGCGGAACGCCTCTGGCGGATTTCGACGGGGACGGCGACCTGGATATCAGCCTTTCACGGCGCCAGACGAAAACGGCCTATTGGTTCCAGCGAATCGATGACGCGACCTGGGTTCGCCATACGATAGCACGCCACGAGACGATGGACAAACAACTTGGAGCAACAGAGGTCGATTGCGACCTGGACGGCTTCGTGGATGCCGTCTATTCGCGGGTGTGGTTCAAAAATCCCGGCACTCTCGCCGCCCATCCCGATACGCCCTGGAAGGCTTTTTCTTACCTGGGCGAAGGTCATGATGTTCTCTCCGGCGACATCAACGGAGACGGGCGCCTCGATGTGGTGGCTTACGATGGAAAGACTGCCTCGTGGTACGATCCTGTTCAAGGTATGAAACAAACGATCATCGGAGGTGTCGGCGAGAACCACGGCGGTACGGCCCTGAAGGGTGTCGGTGATCTGGATGGGGACGGAGACAATGACGTTGTGATCCCGGGCTATTGGTTCGCCAACCCGGGAAGCGGCCATGGAGTCTGGAGGCATCATGCGTGGCCGCACCTGGCGGTGAAGAACGCCTCGTACGGGACGAGCATGCGTTGTTGGGTCGCGGACATTAACCAAGACGGCCTCAATGACATCGTCTATAGCGATTGCGATACCGGGCTCTCGCACGTGTATTGGGTGCAGAACCGAAATAAGGGCGCAGAGTGGATCCGCCATCAGCTTCCCGATCCGCCGACAGCCGATGGGGACGTGCCCGGGACGGGCTCGTTCCATTCGCTCGGCGTCGCCGATTTCGATAAGGACGGCGATTTAGATATCTTCGCCGGGGAGCAGGAAGACCCCGATACGTATATGACGAGTAGCGGCAAGCTTGCGATGAAGCCGCCGGGTTTGAAGGAACGCGGCGTGATCTGGGAACATTCCGGCTCGCGAATCCCGGTCTTCACGCCGGTCGTCATCCATACCGACAACCCCGGCTGGCACGACGCCGTGCTGGGCGACGTGGACGGCGACGGCGATATGGATATCGTCACGAAAGTCTGGAACAAAGACGGCGTCTCCTATCACGCCGATTATTGGAGAAATGACAAAATAGTGAATCGTCGATAATTTACGATATACGAGATACGAGATCATGCGTGACTTCAGTAAAGCCAAGCGAATGGTCATTAAGATCGGCACGAATATTCTGACGAAAGATGCCGGCGTGGATGCGGGGTACGTTCGTCGCGTGGCCGGGCAGGTGAGTGCTCTACTCCAAACCGGCCGGCAGGTGGTTATCGTCAGTTCCGGAGCGATCGGGATGGGGCTCGGCCAGTTGGAAACCGAATCGGCCAAGAATATTAAGATGCGGCAGGCCTGTGCGGCCATCGGGCAGCCGCTCTTGATGGCGGAATATCGAAAATCCTTTCAGCGATATGATGTGACCGTCGCCCAGGTCTTATTGACCGCCGAGGTGCTTAACAATCGGAAAACGTATTTGAACCTCCGTCATTCCATCGAAACATTGTTGAAGTTATCCGTCGTACCGATTCTGAACGAAAACGACAGCGTGAGCACTGAGGAAATCGGCTCGGCCTTCGGCGATAACGACAAACTCAGCGCCCTGGTCGCCAGTAAGATCGACGCGGACTTGTTGATTATGCTCAGTGATATTGACGCCCTTTACGATAAGAATCCGCGGCAATTCTCCGATGCCAAGCCGATACCGACCGTTTTCGAGATCACCAGCGATATTATTCGCAACGCCGGAGGAAAGGGCAGCAAGCACGCCACGGGCGGCATGAAAACGAAGATTGAAGCGGCGAAAATCGCCTCGAACGCGGGCTGTCGGCTCGTTCTCGCGGACGGCCGCTTAAAAGACGTCATCAGCCGGATCGTGGCCGGCGAGTCGATCGGCACGATCTTCATGCCGAGAAGGAAACTTTCCAATCGCGCCCGATGGATTCTCAACAGTGCCCCGGCCGGGACCATCTGTATCGACGACGGTGCAATGCGGGCTGTCAAAGCACGGAAAAGTCTCTTACCGAGTGGAATTACGAGTGTTAAAGGCGCCTTCGAGGCCGGTGCGGTGGTGATGCTCAACGATCGCGCCAAAGCCGTAGCAAGCATCGGCAGCACACAATTGAGAACGCTGGCCGGCAAACATAGCACCGAAATCAAAAAGTTGCTCGGTCCGAA
>Ga0272442_10006438_pt1 | contig 15434 bp, 8 predicted proteins | sample SSMForm2O_FD_200262 | JGI IMG/M metagenome (GOLD analysis project Ga0272442, IMG submission 200262) | Marine sediment archaeal communities from Little Sippewissett salt marsh, Falmouth, MA, United States - SSM-Form-2O | ecosystem: Environmental > Aquatic > Marine > Wetlands > Sediment ...
TATAAGCCTTGCGAGCGAATGCAAGCCTTTTTTCGAATGCGAATCTGCTCATCCTGTCACGGGAGACCTAAACCACGCACTGACCGCAACTAAAGGCCCTCACTTACCCCCGTTTGCGGAATCGCTGTAGACGGCGGGCGAGGGTGCGTGGTACAATCGGTGGGCAAGGAGGTCAGGGACGATGCCACGCAAGAAGGCCAAACAGGGAAAGACATCGAGCCGCCGCAAGTTTCTGCGCCGCGCGGCGGTGGCGTTCGTGGGCATTGGCGGTGCGGCCACGCTGGATGCGTGGGTGATCGAGCCGCGCTGGATCGCGGTCGAGCGCCGCTCCATGGCCATCCGCGGCCTCCATGCGGCCTTCGATGGCTTCCGCATCGTGCTCGTCTCGGATACCCACTGCGGTCCGTGGACGCGGCCGAGCTTCGTGCGCAAGGCCGTGGCCCTGGCCAACGCGCAGGAGCCGGACGCCATGCTACTCCTGGGCGACTACTGCCACCGCCATCGCCGCTACATCGGGCCTGGCATCGCGCCCTTCGCCGCGCTCGAGGCGAAGGAAGCAGTCCTCGGCGTGCTGGGCAACCACGACCACTGGGAGGACGCGAAGCAGACCCGCCAGGAGCTTGCCCGCGCCGGCGTGGCCGACCTGACGAATCGCTCCGTGGTGCTCACGCGCGGCGGGGGCCGCCTGGCCATCGGCGGCGTGGACGACCTGTGGACGGGCGACCAGGAGCCCGAGCGGGCCTTCGCACACGTTCCGCCCGGGGTGCCGCGCATCCTGATGTCGCACAACCCCGACTATGCGGAGGCTCTGCCCGAGGGCGTGCGGGTGGACCTGATGGTGAGCGGCCACACGCACGGCGGGCAGGTGTGGCTGCCGTTCCGGGGAGCGCCGCTGCTGCCTTCGCGTTACGGGCAGAAGTATCGGGCGGGAATGGTCGAAGGCCCTGCGTGCCGGGTCTACGTGACGCGTGGCATCGGCACCATCTCGCCGCCGGTGCGGTTCCTGTGCCGGCCCGAGCTCACGGTGCTTACGCTGACCGCAGGCTAGCATCGGCGTGTGAGTCCTGCGCGCATGTGGGGCCGAGGGAAACTCGGGTTGGGCACACTAGGAAACAGAGCCAGGCCTCCTGGGTTTGTTTCCTTCTGCGATGCCGCGGGGACGTGGCTCTCCGCGAGGGAAGGAGGAGCCCCGCAGGCTGTTTCAGAATGGTGCGTTGGGGTGTGCAAGGGAGGGCGAAGCTCCTGCTGAGCCGTTGCTGCCACCCTGGCGGCTCGGCGCATGGGCCCCGCCCTCCCAAGGCGTCCCCCATTCTGGAACAGCCCTCACCGGATCGACCGCTGAGCCGCTCGATCCGATGAGGTGCGCCCAACCCGAGTTCCCCTCTTGGGTCGCAGCTCAGCGCGGGAGGGCATCGAGCTCGGCGAGCATGCGCGCGGCCAGCTCGGGGTGGGTGGCGCGGACGAACTCGAGCTGGCCGCGCAGCGACTGCTCGAAGCTCGGGTGGTTGGTGAGGTTCTGGGCGGCGAGGCCGGTGCGGCGGGCGTTGTGGAGGATGGCACGCAGGGTGCGGCGGTAGCGGCGGGGCACGCTCGGGCGGTCGTTCACCACGAGCCCCGTGACGCGCTGGGAGGCGCCGCGTCGGGCGAAGCGCATCTTCGCGCGGTTCAGGACGAAGTCCTCGGAGCGGACGATGCGGCGGAGCAGGGGGATAAAGCGCTTAAGGGAGCGGACGAACGCCACGTCGCCGCTGAACGCCAGGTCGTCGGCGTAGCGGGTGTAGGCGCACCCGAAGCGGGCAGCGAGGCCGGCGAGCCGCGCGTCGAGCTTGCGGCAGGTCAGGTTGGCCAGTGCGGGGCTCGTGGGAGCGCCCTGGGGGAGCATCCTGTGGCGTCGGCCGCCGAGGAACTCGCGCACCTCCTCCGCCGGCTTCACCGTGCACAGGAGCGCGAGGGGCACAGCCACGTCCTCGCCGTAGCCGATCGCCTGGAAGACCCCCCGCACGCGCCGATACGTGATCGACGGGAAGAAGTCCTCGAGGTCGAGGGTGAGCACGATGTCCTGCCCCGTGTGTTCCTGGGCGTTGGTGTGGATGGAGCGGCCGGGCACGAAGCCGTGGACGCTGGTGGGCAGGGGCACATAGTCGAGGATGTTGCGGAGGATCCATCGCTGGGCCATTTTCGTGCGCGTCTTGGGGGCGTAGAGCACGCGGTAGCCGCCGGTGGCCTTGGGCACGGCGAAGGCCACGTAGTGGCGTGGCTGGGCATCGGGGTCGGGCGCGCTCAGCCAGTCGAGCTCGCGTCGCTCGATGCCCATGGCTCGTGCCAGTTCGTCGCGGGTAGCCAGGTTGGGGAGGCCGAGGGCGGCCAGGCGGCCGGGGTCGTGTTCCGCGGTGGCGCGCAGGCGGCGGCGCGGCTGGCGAGCGGCGCCGCCGCGGGCAGCAGGCTGCGCCGTGGCTTGAGCAGAGGGCTCGGCCCCGCCGAGGAGCCGCGCGATGAAGTCGAATAGGCCCATCAGGGACCCGCGAGTGGGTTGTGATGGGGTGGGGAGGGCTCTACTACGCGTTCCGGTGCCGCACAAGGAAGCAATCCAACGCGATTGCTTCGTGTGCGGCGCAGTGAAGTCACCTTTGCGACGTCCGCGGCGTAGCGCCGCAGCGACACGTTAGTGTCAACTAGAGCTGCGCTCCCCACCCCAGGGAGCTTCCAAAGAATGATACACGGCTCCGTGCAAAGTGCAAGCGAAAAAAACCAAAGGGCTTCGCGGGCGACCGCGGGGCTTTCCAGCGACCGCAGGCGGGGGTATACTCCTGCGGGAAGCTTCACCCCTTCGAGGAGCAGTGCATGGAGACGCGGCTGGCGATTCCCTACAGCGGCGAGTGGCAGGAGGAGCGGGTGCTCGACCTGTTCCTGCCCGAGGCCGCCGACGGCCGGGCGCTGCTGCTCATCCACGGCGGTGGCTGGTCGGCGGGGAGCCGAGCGGGCTGGCACTCCGTGGCCCAGCACTTCTGCGAGCGCGGCTTGGTGTGTGCCTCGGCCGACTACCGCCTGACCACCGTGCCCCACTTCCCCCACGAGGTGGTCGACGTACGCCTCGCAATGTCGTTCTTCCGCGCCCACGCCGAGGCATGGGGGTTCGACCCCTCGCGGGTGGCCGCGATGGGCTCGTCGGCCGGCGGCCACCTCGTGGCGATGCTGGCCACCATCGCCCCCGGCGACCCGCTCGGCCTGAGCCCCGAGATGACCGTGGCCGACACCCGGCCCAACGCCGCGGTGTGCTACTGCCCCGTGCTCGACCTCCACGACGGCGGGCGCGAGGGCAGCCCCCTCTTCGAGAGCACCCTTGCCTTCATCGGGGGCACGGAAGCCGAGAGGCCCGACCTCTACTGCCAGGCCAGCCCGCCCGACCGCATCACCGGCGACGAGCCGCCCTTCCTCATCGTGCACGGCGACATCGATCCCACCGTGCCGCTGGCCACCTCGCGGGCCATGGCCGAGCGGCTCCGCGCGGCGGGCGTCGCGGGGGAGCTGGTCGTCCTGCCGGGCGCCCACCACGGCTTCGGCTACGGCGTGGCCACGGAGTTTCAGAAAGCGGCGATCCGCCACGTCGAGCGCTTTTTCGAGGCTCATCTCGGCTAGCGCGAGCGGCGCGCCTTGCGAAGGGCTCGGGCCGTGCGGAGCAGGTCGAGGGTGGCCTTGAGCCGTGCGCGGATCGATCCGGCATGGGCAGCGGCCACGCAGGCGGCGAGGAGGGGGCCGTTGAGGGGATGGGGGTCGTCGAAGTGCATGCGCCACCAGCCGCGCGGGATGGCGATGGCCTTGAGGGTGGTCATTTCGAGCAGGCCTTCGGCGCCGCGCGTGACGCCGAAGCCGCTCCGGCCGCGCCCGCCGAAGGGCAGGCGCGGGTCGGCGGTGGGCGCGACCATATCGTTGACGACCACGCAGCCGGCGGGGATGCGGCGTGCGAGCGCCGTGGCCGCGGCCTTGGCGCCGAACACGGTGGCGCCGAGGGCGTAGGGGCAGGCGGCGTTGGCGGCGAGGGCCGCCTCGTCGCTCTCCACGGACACCAGGGCGAGCACGGGGGCGAAGAGGTCCTCCTGGAGCAGGCGCATCGCGGGCGAGGCGTCGGCGAGCACGATGGGGCGATAGGGCTGCGCGTCGTCGAGGCTTCCTGCCACGAGCCGCGCCCCCGCGGCCACGGCCTCGCGGGCCAGGGTGCGGGCGAGCTTCGTTGCGGCGGGGTCGGGGTCGCACAGCTCGAGCCCCGCGGCCAGTGGGGCGAGCCGCTCCTCGAGGTCAGTCGCGAGACTCGCGTGGACGAGCACGCGGTGGGGGCCGATGCAGGTGCGGCCGTCGTTGAGGCGCATGCCGAACGTCAGCGCGCTCACGACGAGGTCGAGGTCGGCGTCGGCCTGGATGAACACGGCGTCGCAGCCCGAGAGCTCCATCGTGGCGGGCACGAGTCGCGGGGCGAGGTCTGCGAGGACGGCCTGTCCCGAGGGGGCCGAGCCGGTGAGCACCACCTTGTCCACGCCCGCGGCGATGGCCTCGCGGGCGGCGGAGACCGTCTCGGGCAGCACGCGGCACAGCCGCGGGTCGAGGCCGGCGCCGTGGAGGATGCTGGCGAAGGCCTCAGCCGCGGGACGGCCGCCCACGCTTGGCTTGATGACCACGGCGTTGCCGGCGGCAAGGGCCTGTACCGCCTGCACGCCGGGGAGCAGGAGCGGGTAGTTCGACGGGCCGATGATGAGCACGACGCCGAAGGGGTCGCGGCGTATCTCGATGGCGATGCCGCCGGTCCACAGCAGGCTGAAGCCGGCGCGGAGGCGCCGGGGCGCCAGGATTCGCCGTGCGCGGCGCTCGAGGAACCTGCACGCATCGGCGGTGGGCAGCACCTCGGCGCCCAGCGTTTCGCCAGGGCCGCGCACGCGCGCCGTCTCGACCGCCGCCACCAGCTCCTCCGCCCGCTCGGCCATGGCATGGCGCGCTCGGCGCACCACGCGGAGGCGTTCCCTGAGGGCAACGCTCTGCCACCCGGGCCAGGCCGCTCGAGCGGCGGCTACTTCGCTGGCAACGTCCACGGCGTGTTCGCTGGCCATGCTGGGGGTCTCCGTGTCTCCCGAGCGGTATTATGCGGTCGCGGGGCCATCGGCGCAAGGCGGACGCCTGCGTGCAGCTTGACAGCGGCGCCGGCCCCCGCTAGCATGGCACGCCGAGGAGGAGGACCGTCCCGACCACACTCGCAGGCCAGTGGTGGTATGACGGCACATACACGCTTCTGTGCCCGATGCGGGCGTCGCCTTGGCGATGCCGACGGGGCGGTGTGTGGCCCCTGCCGCTCGTCGGCTGCCGGCGCGGGGGCAGCGTACTCGCTGGTGGGGCGGCAACTCGACGACTTTGAGGTCCTCGAGCGCCTCGGCGAGGACGCGACGGGCGAGCTCTACCTGGCTTGCCAGGTGTCGCTCGACCGTCCCGTGGTGCTCAAGGTGCTCCCCGAGGGTCTGCTCGACGATGCGGGCGTGGTGGCCCGCTTCCGCACGGAGGCCACCGTGGCGGGCACCATCGAGCACCCCGGCGTGGTTCGCGTCCTCAAGTGGGGCTGCACGGATCTGCGGCACTTCATCGCGCTCGAGCACATCGAGGGCGAGAGCCTCGCGGCCGCGCTGGCTCGCGAGGGCCCGTTGCCCGTCGAGCGGGTGATTCCCCTGATCAAGGACGTGGCGGACGCCCTGGTCACTGTCCACGCCAGCGGGGTGCTCCACTGCGGGATCCAGCCCGCGGGCATCGTGGTCGGCGCTGATGGCCGCGCGAGGCTCACGGGCTTCGCCCTGGCACGCCGCCTGGGCGAGAGCACCGGCTTCTGGCGCCCCGCGCCGCCGCTCTACTACCCGCCCGAGGCCGTCCTGCCGCGCCCCCTCGACGAGCGGGCCGACCTCTTTCTCCTCGGCGCCACGCTCTACCACGCCCTGACCGGCAGCCCGCCGTTCGACGGCCCCACGCCCGAAGACCGCGCCATGGCCTACCTGCGGGCCGAGGCCCCGCCGCTGGGCCAGGCGGTGCCCACTGCGCCAATGGCCCTGTGCCTCCTCGTGCAGAGGGTCCTGCGCCGCGACCCCGAGGCCCGCTACCAGAGCGCCGTGGAGCTGCTCGAGGGCCTCGAGCGCATCGAGGCTCTCGTGCGCCGCAGCCAGGCGCCCCCCGAGCGCGAGCGGCCTGCCCCCGCGAAGCCGTCACGGCCCGAGCGGCGAGCCGCCAGGCCCAAGCGCTCCGAGGTGCGCCGAACCCCCGAGCGCCGGGCAAGCGGGCGAGCCGCACCGGCCGTGGAGCTCACTCCCGCTCAACTCAAGGAGCGCAAGCGGCGCATCCTCATCGCTGCCACGGCTGTGGCCATCGTCCTCCTCACCGTCCTGGTCGGCGCCCTGCTGCCCTGGGCGATGAGGGACCGCACCGTGGCCGTCGCGCGCCCGCAGCCCCGGAATCTCTACGAGCCCTCCACCCCGCTGCCGCCGGTCCCGAAGCCCGCGAAGCGCACCACGGGCCCGCCCCAGGGCACGCCCGCATACGCGCCGCCCGCACGCACACCCGAGCCCGTGGTCCTCAAGGCCGCCGATGCCCGAGTCGAGGGCGACGCCAAGTATGAAACGGAGCCCGACAAGGATTGCATCGGCTTCTGGTCCGACCCCAGCGCCTCGGTGTGGTGGGAGTTCCGCGTCACCGCCCCGGGAACGTGCTCGGTGGAAGTGGACTTCGCGGCCGAGGGCGCCGCGGTGGACAACGAGTATGTCGTGGCCGTCGGCGGCCAGGAGCTCAAGGGCATCGTGAGCAACACGGGCAAGTGGACGACCTTCAAGGCCGTGACCATTGGCCGCATCGTCTTCGAGAAGGCTGGCCTCCACCGGCTCAGCGTGCGGCCTGGGCGCAAGAAGAGCGCACAGGCCCCCCTGATGAACCTGCGAGCCGTCCGCATTCGCCCCGTCCGCTAGCCGCGGCCGGCCCTCAAGGAGCAGCCCCAGCATGTCCCGGCCACCGGCCCTCGTCCTCCTGGCCTTCATCGCACTCCGTCCCGCGTGGGGTGAATCCGTGAACCGCAACACCGACTGGTTCCACAAAGCCCGCTACGGCGTCTTTGTCCACTACCTCACGGGGCTTCAGAACAACCGCGAGAGGGTCCACAGCCTCGGCCGCCAGACGCCGTGGGACGCCTGCGTGCGGGAGTTCGACACCGAGCGCTTCGCCGATGCCATGGCCGAGGCGGGTGCGGGCTACGTGGTCTTCACGATGATGCAGATCACTCGATTCATGATCGCCCCCAATGCCACCTACGACCGCATCACGGGCTACAAGGCGGGCGAAGCCTGCTCGACGCGCGACCTGGTGGCCGACCTCCATCGCTCGCTGAGCCGCCGCAAGATCCCCCTCATGCTCTACTGGACCGGCGACGGCCCGCGAGCCGACCCCAAGGCCGCACCCGCCTTCGGATGGCGAACCCCCGTCTCCACCGAGTTCGTCACCAGGTGGGCAAGCGTCGCCCAGGAATACGGCGAGCGATACGGCCCGAAGGTGGCCGGCTGGTGGGTCGACGGCTGCTACCGCTTCCTCGGCTACGACGAGGCGAAGCTCGGCATCCTCGCCAAGGCCCTCAAGGCCGGCAACCCGCAGCGCATCATCGCATTCAACCCCGGCGTCGAAGCCCGCGTGGCCGCCTACAGCCGCCACGAGGACTACACCTGCGGCGAGCAGAACCGCTTCGCCGACATGCCCGCCCGCCGCTTCATCGACGGCAAGCAGTGGCACATCCTGTCCTATATGGGCACGGGGTGGGGCCAGCCCGGCAGCCAGTACAGGAAGCGGGAACTGGCCGAATACGTCTTCGACGTGGCCCAGCGGGGAGGCGTCGTCTCCATCGACGTGCTTCTGTTTCGCGACGGCTCGCTGGACCGCTCGCAGCTCGAGGTGCTCAAGGCCGTCCGCCACGAACTGGCCACGGGCAAGGCGCGTCCCCCCATCCCGCCGGGCAACCTGGCCTTCCGCAAGCAGGCCCAGCTGCTCAGCCTCGACGGCTCGCATCCCCTCCAGGTCAACAGCGGGGTCCACTTTGCCAAGCTCGGCGTCGACGGCCGACCGGAGACCATCGCCCTCGCGGGCGGCGAGTGGCCGTGGAGCTACCAGGTGGACCTCGTGGACACCGCGAAGGTGCGGCGCATCAAGGTCACGTTCGGCCGCGGCTACGCCACGCACCTCGAGCTTCGCCTGTCCGCCGACGGTGCGACGTGGAAGACCGTCGCCTCGAAGGCCGACCACGACGGCACCCCCTACGAAGCCACGTTCGAGCCCGTCGCGGCCCGCTACGTGCGCGTATCCGCCCTCAAGCCCGACGGCCCGGACCAGAAAGGCGCCCAGATGTCGATCGCGGAATTGGAGGTCTACCCGTAGGGTGCGCCTGACGGGAAGCGGCACGTGCCCGCTGCGGCCACGCTCCGCGCATCGGGCGCACAGGCCACGCGCGAATACCCATTGACATCCAGGCAGGGGCGGCCTATACTGGCTTCCGGATAGCTCCAGAGGGCAACGGGGAGGTGGTCGGATGGGCCGGGCCGCATAGATCCGATCAGCCGCCATTCCGAGCCGCCACTCCTCGCCACACTGAGTCACGGACGAGCACGGCGCACGCGTCTGCCGCGCGCGGTTCGCTGCGCCCAAAAGGAGGGACACCATGGGCGTCCGCAGACAGGTCTTCCCGTCACAGTGCATGCACCCCCGTCGCTCTGCCCTGCGGCTCGAGCCGCTCGAGCCGAGGCTGCTGCTGAGCGCAGCGCCGCTGAGCGACGTGACCGCGTGGGTGGAGAGCGGCGCCGGCAGGGCAACGGCCTACATGAAGGTCTACGATCCGGTGTTGGACCAGTGGGTGCAGGATAGCGAGAGCTTCGACACCATCTCCGGCTTCACAAACCGCGACGGGGTTGTGGCGTGGATCGGCGGTGTCGACTACGGCATGGGCTGGGACTACTACGCCATGCACGCCGTCTACGACCCCGCGCTCCACAAGTGGCAGCAGGAAGGACACTATGCGGAGAGCATCTCGGGCATGACCACCCGAGACGGTGTGGTCGCGTGGAAGGTCCGGGAGGACTTCGGCGAGTTCCTCTATGTGGTGCACGTCGCCACTTACGACCCTGCTTCGGCCGACTGGACGATGACCTGGGGCGGATATGCCGACAGCATTCAGCGCCTGACGGTCGGCGATGGCGTTGCTGCTTGGGTGAACGTCAGCACCTTCGGTTTCACCACGTACGACGTCGCATGCACGATCTACGACCCGCAGGCCGGGGCATGGGAGGATACTGGCTTCTACTACGGCGACTCCTCCCCAAGCCTCTCCATCTCCGCCGGCACGGTGACGGCCTCGGGCGCCTGGGGCACGGAGACCCGCGGCTACGACCCCGCCGACACGTCCTGGCATGCCGACCAGCAGACCCAGCCCCTTGCCTGGTTCGAGGCGGTGCCCCAGTACGGCGACGCGCCGCTCGACGTGTGGTTCTGGGACATGTCGATCGGGGCGACGGGGTGGAGCTGGGACTTCGACGACGGCGGCACCAGCACGGACGCCAGCCCCCACCACACATTCACGGGCTCCGACGTCTACACCGTGACCCTGGACATCACAGGCCCCGAAGGCGCCGACCAGGCGACGGCGGACGTGAATACGGCCAACCCGCCCGAGGTCTCGGTCTTCGTGGACACGACCGAGATCCTCGATGGCCAGGGCGCGACCGTCGACTTTGGCACCGTGGAGGAGGGCGAGGCGGGGATCGAGCTGATCTTCACCGTCCGCAACGATGGCGGCGCCCCCGGGCTCACCCTCGGCTCCATCACCGTGCCCGATGGCTTCACCCTCGTGCAGGACTTCACGAAGGACGTGCTTGCCGGAGGCGAGGAAGATACCTTCACCGTGCGTCTGGACTCCGACCTGATCGGCCACAAGGCCGGCGAGATCTCGTTCGTCAACGGCGATCAGATCGAGAACCCATTCAACTTCCCTGTCAGCGGCTGGGTGGCGACGGCGACTCCTGAGGTCGCCGTCTTCCTGGGCGAGAGCGAAATCGCCAACGGCCAGACCACGCCCGTGGACTTCGGCGCCTCCGAGGGGGGACACGCCGGCCAGGAACTCACCTTCACCGTCGCCAACTACGGCCTTCAGAACCTCGCCCTCGGAAGCATCGAGCTCCCCACCGGCTACACACTCGTCGAGCCTCTCGTCGCGGAGTTGGCCCCCACCTCCTCCGACACGTTCACCGTGCGCCTCGATACCGACGCCGGCGGCACCAAGGCCGGCGACATCCAGTTCACCACGAACGACACCGATGAGAACCCCTTCAGCTTCCCCGTGGTGGGCACCATCACCCTGTACGGGTGGACGGGGACGTGCGGAGGCGTTGCTCTCCCCGGCCATGCTTCGTACGAGCACGGCACCGGCATCGCTATCGACTCGGCCGGGGATCTCTACCTCACCGGCTACTTCGAGGGAACCGCCACCGACCTCGACCCGTCCGCTGGCGTGGAGCGCTACGACTCGAACGGCTGGTGTGACGTCTTTGTCATCAAGCTCGATGGCGACAGGCAGCACCTGTGGACCCGCACCTTCGGCGGCAGCAGCACCGACTACGGCCGCGCGATCGCCATCGATGGCTTCGACAATCTCTACATCGTTGGGACGTTCAGGGAAACCGTCGACTTCGACCCCACCGGCGGAACCGACCCCCATTCCTGCACGGGGCGTGAAGATTCCTTCATCACGAAGCTCGACTCCGACGGCGAGTACCTCTGGACCCGTACCATCGGGGGGAGCGGCGGCTCCGGTTGGGTCCAGACCAATTCCGTGGCGACGGACACCTCGGGCAACGTCTACATCACAGGCTACTTCACCACCACCGTCGACCTCGATCCCACCGATGGCGCCGACACCAGGTCGTCTGCCGGGGGCGGCAAGGACATCTTCATCACCAAGCTCCTTGCCGATGGCAGCTACGGATGGACTGTGACCTATGGCGGCACGACGGGCAACTCCTCGGTCTACGAACAGGGAGTGGACATCGCGGTCTCCTCCGACGGAGACGTGTTCGTGACAGGCACGTTCTCGAACACGATCGACTTCGATCCCACGGCTGGTGTCGACGAGCACAGCCCGATCGGCTACTTCGACCCCTTCATCACGCGGCTCAACAGCGACGGCACGTATGGCTGGACCCGGACCTTTGAGCTTCCCATGCACTACTTCCATTACGCCGGACCATCGGTCGCCCTCGACGGGCAGGGCGATGTGCTACTGGGAGGGCAATTCCAGGGCACCGTGGACTTCGACCCCACGGAGGGCACCGACGTCCGCAGCGCTACCAGCGGTTACGACACGTTCGTCACGAAGCTCCAAGGCGACGGGAGCTACGCGTGGACGTGGACCGCTGAGGCAGCGGCGGCCTACAGCGTAGCCATCGGCCCCGGGGACAGCGTGGTCACGACAGGCGATGGTATCCTCGCCGCACGCCTGGACCCTGAGGGCAACGAGATCGCCTCCGCGCTCTTCGATGCTGAGTACTCCCCGCCGGAGGGACATGACATCGCCCTCGACGCCGCAGGCAACGCCTTTGTCGTCAGCTTGTTCTCCAGCACGAGAGATTTCGACCCCACGCAAGGCACGGACGAGCGAACGGCCCTCGGCGCAGGCGACATCGCCGTGACCAAGCTCAAGGCTTCCTTCTTCGAGCCCAGGCCCGAGGTCCAGGTCACCGACGATGAGGGCTCTGCCACCGATCTCGCGATCGACTTCGGCGAGGTCAGCGCCCAGGGGGGGGCCCAGCAGTACCAGGTTACGGTCACGAACGCCGGCGGCCTGGACCTCGAGGTTCAAGCCGCCACGCTCAGCGACGCGACCCATTTCGCGCTCTCTTGGCCCGACGGTGCGCCCACCGCCTTGGCTCCCGACGCCTCCACCGTGCTCACTGTCACCTTCGACCCCGCCGCTGGGGGATCCCATGATGCCACACTGACCATCGAGTCCGACGACCCCTTCGCGCCGATCCTCGACGTGGCTCTCTCGGGGGAGGGCACCGTGCCCGAGATCGCCCTCGAGGGCTTCGGCTACGACATCCCCAGCGGCGACGCCTCGCCCAGCACCGACGACGGCACCGACTTCGGGGTCCTCGACGTCGACGGCGGCACCGGCTCGCGCTCGTTCACGATCCGCAACACGGGGACGGGCGACCTGAGCCTCACGGGCGATCCCCGCGTCGAGATCCTCGGGGCCGACGCCGACGACTTCACAGTGATCGTGCCCCCGGCCGCCACGGTCGCCGCCACCACTGCATTCTCCGTCGCCTTCGACCCCAGCGGCCCCGGCCTCCGCGCCGCCACCGTCTCCATCGCCAACGACGATGCCGACGAGAATCCCTTCACCTTCGACATCCAGGGGTGGGGCAACCAGCCCTTCGACCTGCCCGCCACGCTCTACCTCGACAGCAACGACCTCCTGGCCGAGGTCCCGCCCGCGAACGACTCCACCCACACGAGGGACTTCCGCCTTGGGGCCACCGCGTCCTGGGAGTACGAACTCCAGGGCGACATCTCTGAGAACGGTTGCCTCGTGGGTCTCTGGCTTGTCAACTACATCCAGGAGCCCTACGACCCTACCCCCGTTGACGTCACGTTCGACGTGGACCTCACGATCGAACGGATCCAGGGCGGCACCCTCGCGCTCGGCTCCGACGAGGCCACCGTCGCCGAAGGCCAGCTCGAGCTCGTTCCCTTCGAGTTTTCCTGGGACGATGTGGTCACCGTGCCCGGCGACAAGCTGGTGCTCGACGTGACTGTCGACGGCGACGACTGGGGCGGCGTGTTCATGACCCAGCAGGGCACCGCGAACTACTCGACCGTCGAGTTCGTCGCCGTCCCGCCCGGCTGCCAGAAGGTCGGCACCATCCAGGTCGGCGACGCCACCGTCCACGTCTACGACACGGATGGCACCATCGACGTCGACCTCGCCGACATCCAGGTGAAGCCGGGCAAGGGCGGCTCCATCAAGTCGATCACCCTCCGCGGCGAGCAGGCCATGGGTGGCGTCGGCATCATCGTGTCGGGAGCCACCTCCGTCGGCACGTTCAAGGATGCCCGCGAAGGCGACCTCGGCGATCTCGCGTTCATCGGCATCGATGCACCGGCCAAGACCCTGAAGCTCAAGAGCGGCCTCACCGGCTGCAACCTCAACGGCGCTGCCATGGGCGGCGTGGCCTTCCCCGCCGATCTCGATGGCGACGGCGACACCGACGATGCCACGGGCCTGTGGGTGAACGGCGACCTGCGTTCCGCCACCCTCTTTGGCGACCTTGCGGCCGACGCCGTGATCGACGGCGACCTCGCGAAGCTCGTCGGCCGAGCCAATGTCGATGCGGGGGTGGACGTCGTAGTGGCCGGCCTGCTCGGGAAGATCGACGTGGTCGGGGCCTTCGCGGCCGACCTCACGGTTTCCCCTGCGGCAGTGGCCCGGTATGCCCTCGCGAAGGCCACCATCCGCGGCGCCGTGACCGGCGGCACGTGGACCATCGACGGCCCCGCGGGCAAGATCCTCTCGAAGGGCGATTTCGCCGCCGACCTCGATGCCCTGTCCGTGAAGTCCCTCGCCGTCGGCGGCAACCTCGACGGCGCCGCGATTGACCTCACCCTCGCCGCGGCACCCAAGCTCTGGGCACTTGCCAAGCTCAAGGTCACTGGCTGGATCCGCAACACCGTGCTCACCAGCACCGGCCACCTGGGCACCCTCACGGCCGGCGGCCTCGATGGCACCACCATCCTCGCCGACGTCCCCGGTGGGGACCTGCCCGACGACGCCGGCGACTTCGCTTCCCAGTGCCGCCTCAAGAGCCTCAACGTCAAGGGGATCAAGGCAGGGAAGGTCTACGTCGACAGCTTCATCGACAGCCGCGTGGCCGCCTGGACTCTGGGCAAGGCCAGGATCCGCGAGGTGGACACGACGAACCTCGGCGAGACCTTCGGCCTGGCCTTCTGCGAGTTCGGCTCTATCAAGTGGAAGCAGGAAGGCGCCAGGTATCGCTGGCCCGCCCCCTGGTCCGCTGCCCCCGGCGACCTCGATATTCGGGACTTCGCCTAGGCGGCGCGGCTGACGGGTGATTCGCCGTACGGCGAACGAGGACGCACGTGACGGGCGTCAGAGCGCCAGCTTCTCCCACAGGGCGCGCTGCTCTTTGAGGTAGGCGATCGGGTCGCCCTTGCAGTGCGCCTCGTTCATCGTGTAGCCCGTGAACTTCATGGCCTTGAGCATTCCGAAGAGCTCGGCGTAGGGGTAGCCCTGGCTGAGGTCGTGGATGTGGATGTGGCGTACCCACCGCTGGCACAGGCCGAACGTCTCGCGGATGGAACCGTTCTTGACGTCGATCCCGTTGCAGTTCCAGCACAGGCAGGCGGAGGGGTGGTCGCAGTGTTCCATGATCTTGGCCATGCGGGCGGGCTCGGAGGTGCCGCGGCCGTGGCACTCGACGAAGAGCATGATCTTCTTGTCGGCGGCGAACTGGGCGCACTCGCGGATGGCGCCGGCAATCTGGCGGAGCGTCTTGTCCTCGGGCACGTCCTTGAGGATGCGGTTGGGCCGGATCTTCACGCCCCAGGCGCCCAGGTCGGCGGCGAGCTGCACGAAGCGGTTCGTGAGCTCGATGTTGCGCTTGACCACCTTGGGGTCGGGCGAGTGGTATTCGCAGGCGGACCCGAGGCCGACGAGCTTGACCTTGGTCTTCGCGAACTGCTCGCGCACCTTGGCCCGCGCCTCGGCGTCGAGGCTGGGCTCGACCCCGTGCTTGTGGGTGGAGCGGAGCTCGACGCCCTCCATGCCCGAGTCCTCGCAGGCCTTGATGAGGGTGGGCAGGTCCATCTTCGCGCCGACCATGTAGGTGACGAGACCGATGTGCATGCGGGGCTCCTCGGCGTCGGCGGCGAGTGCGGAACGGGCTGCGAGCAGGCCAGCCCCGGCGGCCAGTCCCTCGCGCAGGAATGCTCGGCGGCTCGTGCGGCGTGTCATTGCGCCTTCCTCCAGGTGACGGTGGGCGGGGTGGCGAAGTCGGCGGCGAGCCGTTCGGCGAGAGCCTTGTCTGGCTTGCCGTCGTGGAGGACGATGCGGTAGCGGAGCCGCAGCGTCGCGCCTTTCTTCACCGTGTAGGGCTCGGTCTGGCACAGGGTGGTGCTGGCGAAGCACATGGTGGGGTGGATGCGGAGGCGGTTGGGGTAGCGGGGGTTCTCGGGGTGTTCGAGCACGAGCGCGCCGCCCCAGCCGTCCTTGCCGAGCGGGCCGGTGTAGTCGAACCATCGGGCGTTGGTGGCGTTGCTGTTCTTGCGTTGCTTGCCCTCGCTGGTGAGGACGTCGAGGGTGGCCTGCTTGCCGT
>Ga0272442_10006439_pt1 | contig 15433 bp, 14 predicted proteins | sample SSMForm2O_FD_200262 | JGI IMG/M metagenome (GOLD analysis project Ga0272442, IMG submission 200262) | Marine sediment archaeal communities from Little Sippewissett salt marsh, Falmouth, MA, United States - SSM-Form-2O | ecosystem: Environmental > Aquatic > Marine > Wetlands > Sediment ...
TGGAGGGCATCGCATGTGTAGTTATTGCGGTAGCACCAGTCGGAATTCAAGTCCCTGAGGTCATTGGGGTTCTTGCAGGAGCAGATCCTTGAGTTGCCTTCGTCCTGACCGGTTTGATCGCCCGGGTCGCCTCCGCCCGGGTCGCCGCCCGCGTCGCTTTCGTCGGTGCCGGCGTCCTGGGAACATGGGTAGTCCTGCGGAAAGCAGACGTCCCAACAGCACTTCCAACCGTCCTTGCAGGGACATGGCTCGTTTCCTTCCGAAAGATAGGGGGCGCAGTTCTGGAACAGGGCCGCCAGGAGAAGCAAGGCGAACAAGTGTCTGAATGTTTTCATCGTGGACCTCCCATTCGCCTAAGGATCCAGAGTGAACCTGAAGCCCAATCCCACCGAGTCCGGGGAGATGGCCGGGGTGATGGCCCAGTTCCTGGTTTCGCCCGCGTCGTCGGGCCAGAGGACCAGGGTGAGCCAGGTGGCCGCGGCGACGCCTGCCACCACGTAGAACACCACGGCGGTGGTGTTGAGCGTCTCGATGTCCCGGTTCAGATCCACCCGCTCCGCCTGCGAGGCGCCGTCCCCGCTGTAGTAGCGCTCGTAAGCCCAGACATTCGCCGCTGCGCCCAGCGCCACCGAGCCTATGGCCGTCCAGAAGGCGGCCGTCTTCAAAACCGATCTGGTCGACGACCCGCTCTCGGCCTTCACCACGGGCCCGGCGGCGGCCGAAGACACGAGCCTCCCGGTGTATGCATCCAGTTTTCTCTTTCCGAAAGGCTCGGAAAACAGCTCCTCGAAGGCCAAATGCAGTGCTCCCTTGCGGCCGATCCGCCGGCCGCGCTGGTTCAGCTCGGAGGCCCTCACCTCGCCGGTTTTGTCTACGACCCTCTCCCCGGCGCCGTTGGCCCGGCATACGAACAGGGGGCGTTCCTCCGGGAGTTGAATGGGAAAGCGCTCTTCGGCCGCCGGGTGGACGTCGAGCAGGCGGTCGCCCTTGGCGTTTTCCAGGTAGACGTGGCCCCAGGTGGTGTCGTCGAGGATCAGGACGTCCTGGTTGGCGGTCCAATCGATGATGTCCTGGGTGAGCTCGCCGGGGGCACGGACTATGAAGTCGGGGCGGTAGCGGGGGTTTTTTATGCGTTCGTTGGCGGTGGTCAAGAACGCGCCCATCTCTGCGTAGGTGATCTTGTGGTCGCCGTCGACGTCGGCGCCGCCGCGCAGGGCCGAGCGGAGCTCGTGGGAGAAGACGCCGGCCTGGAAGCGCTCCCACTCGTGGCTGTCACGGTCCGACGAGGTCGAGAGCAAAAAGCCGGTGTTATTGGCGCCGGCGGTGTCCGGACGGTCGACGAAGTGGCGGTTGTAGGGCTTGCGCTCGCCGCCGGGGCCTTTTTCGAAGGCCAGGTAGTAGGACTTGCAGGCGTCGACGATTACGTGGTTGCGATCGGCCGGCGACGGGGCGAGGATCTCGTCGTACAGATCCCCCCGGCTCAATCGTCCCCCGTTGAATAAGACGATATATCCTTCGCCGTGCTCGACATTGCCGTGCCCGCTGTAGACGAGCAGGAATTCGGTCTCCCCGCCGCCGGCCTTTATTACTTTCATCTTCCCGGCCAGGGTTTCGAACGCTTCAAACAGGTTCTCCCGGGTCGGAGGCTTCAAGTCCTTGAGATCCGTATGCATGCCGCGGCTGTCTTCGTCCAGGTCAACCAGCAGGATGCTCTCGATCCCCGCCTGGGTGAACATGCGGTAGGTGGCCACCGCGTCGTCGTCGGCGTAGCGCAGGTCGGGAATCTTGTCGCTGTCGGAGGCATTCTGGCCGATAACGATGGCGAAGCGGACTGTCTCGGCGCGGGTGACCCCGGCAGACAGCGCCAGCAGGGATATGGCCAGGATTGAAGTTCTTTTCATGGCTCCACCACCGTCTTCTGGATGTGCTGGGCTGAATCCTTCAGCGGAATGCGCCCCCCGGGCTCGAGCCCTTTTAGCAATACTTCCACCTCGGACACCCGCAGGGGCTTTCTGGTGAACAGGCCGTAGATCCACAGGGGCCCCGGAGCGAAGTCGTGGCGGATCTTCTCGAACAGCTCGGCGCCGGTGACGTTGCCTCCGATGGGTATCGACCTCGGGTCGGTTCTTTCGCTGCTATAGGCCGGGTAGAACCAGCGCACGTGGTTGCTGGCGTCCACGGCCAGGATCATCATGTAAGGGTAGGGCTTCTCGCCCTGGTTGGTGTAGGCGAACAGGAGATAATCTCCCCGGTCCATCCTGCCTTCCAGCGAATCGGGCTTTTCGCCCTCCCCCACCCGGAACGCCTGCAGGCCCACCCAGCGATCCTGCTCATGCACCGCCTTCCCCGCCGACTTGATCCTGAACTCCTCCTTCTCCGCCGTGGCGAACCACAAAGCCACCGCCCCGGCCAGAGCCACCAGCAGACCGATGCGCACCGACACCGCCGGCAGCTTCCGGCGCGGCTCGGCCGGCCAGCCGCCCGATTCGATGAGCTTGCGGACACCGGGCACCAGGTCCAGCCCCGCGAGATCCTCGTGGGGCTCCGCCAGCGACTCGAGCATCCCGCGCCGGATCTGGAGTCTCTCCCGGCAAGACCGGCAGGCGACCAGGTGCTCGTCGATCTCGGCCGCCCGGCGCTTGGTGACCTCCCCTTCCAGATACAAGAAAAGCTCTTGTGAGGAGATAGCGTTCATCCGCTCTTTCCTTTCATCAGCTTGCGCAATTTCTCCAGCCCCGAAAACAACCGCGACTTCACCGTCCCCACCGGCAGTTCGAGGATCTCGCCGATCTCCTGGTAGGAAAGGCCGCCCGCGAACCGCAGCACCAGAACCACCCGCAGCTTCTTGCTCAGCTTATTGAGAAACTGCTCCAGCTCCCTCCTGCGCTCGCGGGCCAGGATGCGCTCGTCGGGCAGGTCTGCATTCTCAGCCGGCTCGGCCGCAACCCGGGCCTGCAGCTTCTTATCCCTTTGAACCTCCCGCCCCACCATCCGGCACTGGTTCATCAACACCTGGTACAAGAACTGCCTGAACTTTCCCCGGGCCTGATACTGCCCAAGGTACCGGTAGACCTCAAAGAAGGCCCTCTGGGCCGCATCCCGGGCCAGATCGACCCGGCCGAGCAGCTTGGCCGCAACCTTGAGCAAGCCGGCCTGGTGCCTCCTGACCAGGACGTCAAAGGCCTCGTCGACCCCCCCGCGAGCCAGCAGCATCAACTCATCGTCTGAAAGCTCGCCCAAGGGCCGGTTCCCTCGCTCCAGCGCCTTCCTCCCGGGAAACGGTATGACTTTGTCAGCACCCATAATTCATGGCTTCCCCGCCACCTACTATATACAGTGCGCCGGTGGGGAACAAAGTTCGAAATGGTTGCAAAGGGGGGGCAAAAAACCTTATCGTGTTTGGACCGGAGAGAGGACTAGATGGCCCGGATTCTGCTGGTCGACGACGTCAAGCTGTTTCGGCACCTGGAGGCCACGGTGCTGGGCAGCTATGGGTATGAGACCGAGGAGGCTTCCAGCGGGGAGGAGGCCTTGCAGAAGATTAAGGCCAATCCGCCGGATCTGGCGCTGATTGATATCAACATGCCGGGGATGGACGGGCTGGAGGTTTGCCGGCGGATCAAGAGTGATACCGCGCTGCAGATGCTGCCGGTCATCATGGTGAGCGCCTCGAACAACCAGGACGACATACGCCGGGCGATCGAGTCGGGTTGCGACGAGTATCTGACCAAGCCGCTGGACGACACCGCCCTGATCCGCAAGGTGGAGGTCCTGCTGGGGAGGGTGGGCAAGCGGAGATATCCGCGGGTGCCCACTTCGCTGCAGGTTTCGTTCGAGAACTTCAAGGGGATCTTCTTCGAGTATATCCACGACATCTCGCGGTCGGGGGTGTTCATCGAGATGGACAAGCCCCTGCCGGTGGGCACCCGGCTGCGGCTGTCGTTTTCGATGCCGGCACCCCACAGCCACTCGGTCACGGCCTTCGGGCGGGTGGTGCGCGTGGCCCAGCCGACCGCCGAGCGGCCCGGGGGGATGGGGGTGAACTTCATCTGCCTGGACGAGAATTCGGCCCAGGTGATCGACGAATTGGCCACCGCTTCGGGGCTGCCCGAGGAGACCGGCGTGTTTTCCCGGCTGAGTTACCAGGCGGAGGACATCGGCCTGGGGACGCCTTCGCCGGAGAGCGTCCGCATAACCCGCCTGGAAGAGGAACGCGACCAGCTGAAAACCGCGCTGGAAGATCTGCAAAGGGAGCACCTGCGCCAGTCGGCCGGCCTGACCCTGCTGGAGTCCCTGCATGCCGAGCGCCGGCCCAGGCAGTTGATCACCGCGGCCCTGGATATTCTTTCCGATCTGATGGGCGTGGCGATCTCGGGCGTCTTCCTTTTCGATCCGCAGAAGAAGCTGCTCTTTGCCGCGGGCCACCGCGGGCTGCCCGCCTCGGTGGCCGAGCACCTGCCGTTGCAGGGGCCCCTCCAGCAAGTGCTGGAGCAGGCCACCCTGCTGGTGCCCGATCCCCCCTGGCCGGTTCCCGGCGCGGCCACCGAGCTGCTGGCCGCCGCGCCGGTGCTTTTGCAAAACCAGGTCCTGGGCGTCCTGACCGTCAACCGGCTGTACTCCCAGAAACCCCACCTCACCGCGCGCGACCTGGGGCTTTTTGAGCTTCTGGGCTGGCACCTGGGATCGGCGTTGGGCGACGCAGTCGCCCGGGAGTTGGCCGCGGACCGGCTGACGCCCTCGGAAATACTCAAAGCCGTGCTGTAAGAGATTTACTACCGGTTCGACCGCTTCCATTCCTCGAACTGCTGTACGATCCCGCGAACCTGAGGGGCCTGCATGTGCTTGGGGCAAGCGTCCAGGAATTTCCTGTAGTAGTTGTAGGACTTCTCACGCTTGCCCCAGCGGGCGTAGACTATGCCGATGCTCACCAGCGCGTTGCAGTTGCGCGGTTCGATCTTCAGGGCGGCCTTGAAGGCCGAGACCGCGTCGGCGTAACGCTTGTTGCGTGCGGCCTTCTTGCCCTTCTCCAGCAGCTCGGCCATTTCCTTCTTCCTGGAGCGCTTGGGCACCGGAGGTTTCTTCGGCTTGAGCGGCTTGGGCGTCCGGTCGATCTTCGCCACTTCCACCGGCTTCTTCACCCTGAGCATCTTGTTGATCTGCTTGCGCAGGTTGAGGGCGTACATATTCTTCTCGTCGACGATCAGCACCGACTCGACGTGCTTGAGCGCCTTGTCGGGCAGACCCGAGTCCATGTATTTCTTGGCCTTGTTGAGGTGGAAGGACTTGTACTTGGTGCGCACTTCGGGCTTTATGGATTCGATCTCCTTGGCAAACATGCTGTCGGCCGGGATCTGGGCGATGAACTCCCAGGCGGCGTCGTAGTCCTTGTCGGCGATGGCCGACTGGGCCTGGTTGACCAGCTCCGAGGCCTCTTTCTCGGCCCGGGCTTTCTCCAGCATGGTCTCGACGCCGGGATACTGCGGGTTTTTCGCCCGGGCGGCGTTCAGAGCCACGATGGCGCCCTCGAAGTCGCGCTTGCCGAGCTTGGCGGTGCCTTCCTTGAACAGGGCCGCAGCGGGATCCTCGGCCGGGGGCGCCGGCTCGACCTTCTCCGCCACCGGCTCGGTCGAGGCCTCGGAAGTCTCCCCGGTGGTGCCTTCGCCGGTTTTGGTGAAATGGTAGATACCGAAGACGATCAGGGCCACCAGGGCCACGCCGCCGGTGATCAGCCCGACCTTCTTGCCGGTGGTCGGCCGCTCCAGCCGCTCCTCCATGACCTCGGCGTCCACCACCTGCGGCTGGGCAACCTCGGTCACCAGGTCAGCCGCCTGGTCGGGGGCATACTGGTAAGCCTCTCCCGGCGCCACGTAGCGGATGCGCACGTGACCCAGCTCGATGGTGTCGCCGCGGCGCAGGTCCACCCGGGCATACTCCTCGCCGTTGACCAGTACGCCGTTGGCGCTGTCCATGTCGATGATCCGGTAGATCCCCCCGTCGTATACGATCTTGGCGTGCCGGCTGGATACCGACCGGTGGGCCAGCACGACATCGTTCTCTTCGGTGCGCCCGATAAGCATCTCGCTGCGGGTGAGAGGGAACTCCGAACCGGCCAGCTCGGTGGATATGATCACCAGGCGTCCGGCCTCGTTCTCGGGTATGGTACGCACTCTTCCGTGGTCTTCGGTGGCCTTTTCCTCGAGCGGAAGCTTCATGACCGCGGTGGGCCCGTCGGTCTGGGTGGGCGCGCGCTCCTGCACTTGCGGCAGGGCCGGGGGACTCTCGGTCTTGGGAATGGGGGGCACGTCCGACGACGCGGGGGTCGGGGGCGGACCCTGTTCCTCTATCCATTGCAGGGCGAAGTGGTAGTCGCCGATCTCGATCAGGTCACCCTCGCGGACGTTGGTCCGCGCGGAGATCTTGTCGCCGTTGACCTTGACCCCGTTGTAGCTGTCCAGATCCTCGATGAAAACCGTACCGTTGGATTTTATGAGCCGGGCGTGGTGCCTCGAGACGTTCCGCTCGGTGAGGCGGATGGTGTTCCCCTCCTTGCGGCCGATGGTAATCTCTTCCTTGACCAGCGGCACGATGGTAGTGTGTCCCTCGTCATCTTCGATGATCAACTTGAACAACCCGGCCTCCGGAGCAGACGGCACCACTATCCCCTCTCTGTCTGCCGAAAGCAAGCATTACCATGAATGGCTTTGAATTTCAAGCACATTACAACCTCCCTGAATTCTTAGACGTTTGTGCTCCTCCCTGGGTTGCGTGGGATAATGTGGGAGGCAGGTACACCTTTGCCCTACATGATTTTCTGGAGGTTGATGCCGGCCACCGGCCATTTCTTGTAGGCTGAATTCCGTCTGAGAAATGTATCCAACAATTCGTCGACGACTCTCTGGTAACCCGCGCGGGCGGCATGGCGCAGGTAGCGTTTGCCCCGGCGCACCACCACCAGACCCTGGTGGGTGACGCGCACCGGCATGCTCCGGTAGTCGACGCGCACTACGTTGAGAATCGTTCCGGCAGGAATTTCGTCGACCATCTCCCGGGCGCGGTCGATAGGAATGATCGGCAGGGTGAAAACACCTTCGGGGATGTCACCGGGAGCCAATTGCGGCCAGGTATCCTTCGTGCGTCGCTGCTCCCACACTTCGGCGTTCAGGCGCTTTTTGGCGATCGGAACCGAGTCGCCGCCGACCTGCCGCGTGATGTCCCGGATGAAGCCGGCCTTCTGGTTCTGGGGAATCCACTGGGCCATCATGAAATGCTTGCGCCGGCGGTAGTCGATCCGGCCACCGGTGTAACGGATCTTGCGCAGCACCTCCCGGGCCTCCTTCAAGGAAGACGAACGGGCCAGGGCCATGGAGGTTTCCAGGAAGGTGGTGCAGTCGGCGGCGTCGAACCGGATCAGGGGATCCTCGTCGGGGGGGTTACCCGCCCCTTCTCCCAGGGGCGAGTCGGCGTAGGGCACTTGCAAAAACATACTGCTGATCTTCATCAGGCGCTGCAAGCTTCCTGCCGTGGCCGTTTCCGCCAGGAAGGCGTCGATCTCCTCGGGACTCATTGCGGCAAAACCCTGGGGGGGAGCAGCCAGGATCACCAGCATGATAATCGTAGCAACCACCCCATGATTCTACCACCAGGCGGCGGGGCTCGGCCAGGTATTGACAGAAGCGGCGCCGGGCGGTACCAGAAGTTCATGGAAAAGAAAACCGGGATATTCCTGACCGGAGCAACCGGGTTCATCGGCCGGCGGGTGGCCCGGGCCCTGATCAAAAAAGGCCGGAAGCTGGCATTGCTGTGCCGGCCGGCGTCCACCCGCAAACTGGATCCGCTGCTGGCCGGCCTGCCCTCCAAAGCCCCGAAGCCCCGGGTGATCCCCGGCGATCTGCTCAAGCCCGACCTGGGCCTGTCGTCCGAGAACCTGAAGAAGCATCCCCCGGGAAGAAGACACCTTCTTCCACGTGGTGCCGGTGGATTTCGTAGCGGCTGCGATGGTGGAACTGGCCGCGCGGACCACCCAGCCTGGAAAAACCTACCACCTGATGGATCCCCACCCGTTGACCTACCGGGACTTCTACGCTTCCACGCTGAAAGCCATGGGCTTTTCCGGTCCGCAAATAAAGAGGCCCCTGAACCGGCTGATTAAGTTGTTGTGCTCCGGGGCATTCTGGCCGGTCACCAAGAAATCAATGCAGCGCCTGGGCATGCCGGCCGAGATGCTGGTCCACGCCAACTACACCACCACCTACTCCACCGACAACACCCAGAACGACCTGCGCGGCAGCGGGATCAGTTGTCCCCCGGTTCCCGAGTACTTGGAAACCCTGGTAGCCTACTTCGAACACAATCTGGTCTAGGGTTTGGCAGCGTCGTCTTTCGAAACGCTGTTTGCGGAAACTTCCTTTACCCGGGGTTCGGACACCGGCACCTCGTGGCTGCCCGCCGGGACGGGCAGGGAAGGCGTTCGCGGGGGCAGGGAGGGGAAGCTGGCGTCGCTACGCACCGTCCCGATGCGGGCCCGGAGGATCTTTTTGCCCTCGTGCGCGAAGAGAGCCAGCAGGAAGATCCAGCCGCCTGCCACCACCGGGATGACGAAAGACAGGGTCATGCCCATGGAAGTCTGCATCAGGGTGGGCGCGTTCTGGTAGTCGGCGTCGGGCGCGAGATGTACGAAACGCTCCCCGGCCAGGAGGAAGAACAGCAGCACGCAGCCGGCCGCCAGGACCACCGCCCCGATCAGCGCCTTGCTCTGCCGGCGCCGGCAGAGGACGTGGCCGATCTGGTAGCCCGCGACGGCGGCCACCAGCGACCCCAGGAGCATGGCCACCCCGACCCACGAGGAGGCCTCCAGTGAATCGAAGCAGTACAGGGTGCTCCAGGCCTGATGGCGGTAGAAGAAATAGCCGCCCAGGGGCAAAAGCACCAGCAACTCGAAGAGCAGCAGGCCCGGGAGGTAGGGCTCGCGCCACTGCATCGCGCCGCGCGTGATCTGCTGGCGGGCGGCCAGGGCGACGCTCAAGCCGGCAAGCAGGCTGACTAGCGGCAGAAGAATGAAAATGGTTCGCCTCCCGGTTGACGTTGGAGATTATCCCACAGGCTCAACCCCCTGAAAAAGGCTTTTCTTTTCTAATTTCCTTGACACAATCAAAGCCTGTCTGGTAAAAACTTTTTCAAATCATACCCTTGCGAGGACCATTGCGGTGAAAAAGAACCTGGTGATGATTGCTGCTCTTTTGGCTGCCATTCTGGCCATTATGTGGGGCTGCGGCCCGGTGGAGTCCACCTCGCTGATCGTGCAATCCGAAACCGCCCTGCAGGGCGCCAAGACCGCCGAAGCCGAGAAGAAATCCCCTTACGAGTACTACGCCGCCGAGCAATACCTGCACAAGGCCCGGGAGAAATGGGGGACCTCCGACTTCGAGTACTCCATCGACTACGCCAAAGACGCCCGGGACCTGGCCAAGAAAGCGCGCGAGCGCTCCATGAAGAAAGAACACGACTAGGAGAGCCCCATGATACCCATCCGGCGTCTAGCAATTCTGTTCCTGGCTCTGGGTGCCCTGGGGCTTCTGGCCTCCGCCTGCGTTTCCGGCTCCAAGATCCGCGCCGACGCCGAGGTGGTCAAGCGCGACATCGCCAAGGCCCGCGAGAGCGGAGCCTACAAGTGCGCCCCCAAAGACCTGGCCATCGCCGAGACCAACGTGCGCTTCTGCGAAGACGAGCTGGATCAGGGCGACTGGTTGCGCGCCGACGAGCACGTGCAGGTGGCCATCGCCGCGGTCAAGCGGGCCATCGAGGATTCCAAGGACTGCGGGCCCAAGAAGGTCCTGGTCAAGGCCCCGCCCAAGATCGTGGCCATCAAGAAGACCGACCGCGACGGCGACGGCATTCCCGACGTAGACGACAAGTGCCCCGACATCCCCGGGCTGCCCGAGTACCAGGGCTGCCCTCCGCCCAAGCCGTCGGATCGCGACGGCGACGGCATCCTGGACGACGTCGACAAGTGCCCCGACGACCCCGAGGACAAGGACGGCTTCCAGGACGAGGACGGCTGCCCCGACTTCGACAACGATCAGGACGGCGTCCCCGACATCGAGGACAAGTGCCCCAACGTGCCCGGCCCCCCCGACAACCAGGGCTGCCCGGTCCAGGATCGCGACCACGACGGGATTCCCGACAACGTGGACAAGTGCCCCGACGAGCCGGAGGACAAGGACAACTTCGAGGACGAGGACGGCTGCCCGGATCTGGACAACGACCAGGACGGCATTCCCGACACCTCAGACAAGTGCCCCAACGACCCCGAAGACATAGACAACTTCCAGGACGAAGACGGCTGTCCCGATCCCGACAACGACGGCGACGGCATCCTCGACAAAGAGGACAAGTGCCCCAACGAGCCCGGCCCGCCCGACAGCCCGCAGGGCAAGGGCTGCCCGCGCAAGTACTCGCTGGTCAAGATCAACCGGGACAAGAAACGCATCGAGATCAAGCAGAAGGTCCACTTCCAGACCGCCCGGTACCGCATCCTGCCCAAGTCCTACGGCCTGCTCAACCAGGTGGCCCAGGTTCTGAAAGACTACCCCAAGATGAAGATCTCCATCGAGGGCCACACCGACAGCCGCGGCTCCGACCGGTACAACCAGCAGCTCTCTGAGAACCGCGCCGGAGCGGTTCGCGAGTACCTGGAGGACAAGGGTGGCATCGATCCCGGCCGGCTGAGCTCGGTGGGTCACGGGGAGGCCAAGCCGATCGCCTCCAACCGTACGGCCCGGGGAAGGGCCTCCAACCGCCGGGTGGAGTTCAAGATCGTCAGTGAATAACTCCTGCCACTACCTTGTGTCAGGGCCCCCACTTGCCAAGACCGCTGTCCGTGCAAAAGGCCGGTAAAAACGGTGCATTTTCCGCTGGCACAACCGTTGCAGCCTTTGAAGGCCTGAGGAAGCCTCAGTGAGCGAAGAGCGAACCATGACCAGGCACGCCGGGACGGTCTCCGGCCTGACTCTGCTTTCCCGTGTGGCCGGGCTGATCCGCGACATGGTGTTCGCCTTCCTCTTCGGCGCGGGCAAGGCCGCCGACGCCTTCAACATCGCCTTCACCATCCCCAACGTCTTCCGGCGCCTGCTGGCCGAGGGAGCGCTCTCGATCGCCTTCGTGCCGGTCTTCACCGAGTACAAGACCACCCGCAGCCAGGAGGAAAGCCGGCACCTCTACAACGTGACCTTCACCCTCTTCTTGATCGTCCTGGTGGCGGTGACCGTGGTGGGCGTGCTGGCCTCTCCCCTGCTGGTGAAGCTGTTCGCCCCCGGCTTCGAAGACGACAAGTTCGCCCTGACCGTGTTTCTCAACCGCCTGGTGTTCCCCTACCTGTTCTTCATCGGCCTGACCTCGCTGATGATCGGCATACTGCACACCCATCGCCACTTCGCCGCCCCGGCCGCCGCGCCGGTCCTGCTGAATGCGGCCATCATCTCCGCGGCGCTGCTGCTCTCCGGGATCGTTGAGCCGCCGATCACCGCCATGGCAATCGGCGTGCTGGCCGGCGGCCTGCTGGAGGTGCTGCTGCAGCTGCCCTTCGTCCGCCTCAAGGGAGTCCGTCTGCGTCTGAGGTGGGACCCGGCCCACCGGGCGGTGAGGAAGATGCTCACCCTGATGGGCCCGGCTGCCTTCGGCATCGCCGTCTACCAGATCAACATCCTGGTATCCCGCGCCCTGGCCTCGCTCTTGCCCGAGGGCAGCGTCACTTACATCTACTATTCGGACCGTTTCCTGGAGCTGCCCCTGGGCGTGTTCGCCGTGGCGGTCGCCACCGTGGCCCTGCCCAGCCTCTCCGAGCACGCTTCGTTGAAGCAGATGGACAAGCTCAAGGACACCCTGAGCTTTGCCCTGCGGCTGACCATGTTCGTGTGCATCCCCGCCATGGTGTGGATGGCGGTGTGCCGCCAGCCGCTGATCGCCACCCTGCTGCAACGCGGGGCCTTCAGCCGTGAGGACACCCTGGCCACCTGCCAGGTTTTCCTGATGGCTTCTTTGGGAATCTGGGCGGTTGCCGGCATCCGCAACCTGGTGCCGGCCTTCTACGCCCAAAAGGACGTCAAGACCCCGGTGGCCATAGCCTTCGTGGCCTTCTTGGTCAACGCCGGCGTGGGCCTTCTGTTGATGTGGCCCATGGGGCCTTCGGGACTGACCCTGGCCAACACCATCTCCTCCACCCTGAACGTGGTGCTGCTGGCCGTATTCCTCCGCCGGAAAATCGGACCGCTGGGCGGCCGGAAAGTGCTGGCCTCGGTATGGCGGGTGCTGGCGGCGTCGCTGTGCGCCGGCGCGGCGGCCTTCCCCTTCTCGCAAATGGAGGTCTGGGGGCAAGACGGCCACCTGGGCGACAAGGTTTTATGGCTGGGCCTGGCTGGGATCTGCGGCATGGCGGCATTTTTCATCGCGGCCGCAATCCTGCGGGTGCCCGAGCTGGGGGTATTCTTCAAACGGTTGCGGAGAAAGAAGACGTAACACCCCGGTTATTTCGCCCCTTCAGGGCTTCCAAAAAAATCACGTCGCCTAACCCGGGGCTCCGCCCCGGGCTGACATACCACGCCCCTTCGGGGCTTTCGGATAAGCACTCCAAGGCTCGACCGGGCAGATATATTTGCCCCTCGTGACTCTGGATGATTCGCCTAAGCCCTGAAAGGGCGATGTATGTCAGCCCAGGGCAACGCCCTGGGTTGATGACGCAGGAAAAATGTATGGAGCCCTGAAGGGGCGGAATAAATCCTAACGCCCCTCGCGGATGAAGCCGTTGCGGATGAGGTGGAGGAGGGACTGGAAGGTTTCCAGGTCGGAGGAGACGCTCTTGTCCAGGACGATCTGGACCTTGCCGTAGTTGTGCACCAGCTGCAAAACGTCGAGCTGGTCGCCGTTGAGATCGCGCAGGGCCGGGGAGATCGGGCTGGCCAGGGAGAACTTGGCTTCGGCCGAGGGGATCTGCTCCTTGATGCGCTCCATCTCGTCCATCTCGCGCATGGCGTCCATCAGCAGGCCCTCGGTGCTCTCGTCCAGCTCGACCATGAACTTCTCGGAAGAGGGCGAGGTCAGCTCGAAGAAGCCTTCGGTCCAGCCCACCAGGCGGTTGAAGGATTTCTGCGGGCCGATCTCGTGCATGCCGTCGATGGCCGCGTAGTAGATCTTGCCGTTGCGCAGGTAGATCTTGCCCTCGCGCTCCTCGGTGCGTACCACCAGCACTCCGCTCTTCTTGCTGGTGGAGAACAGCTGGAGCAGGTCGGGGATGGGCACCTCCTCGATCCGGCCGGACATGGGGCTGGAGGAGCGGGCCTTGCGGGCGGCCACCTGCTCCATCATCGAGCGGATCTCCGCCTCGTTCAGAGGCTTTTCCTTCTCCTCGGTCGGCTCCACCGTGACCAGCTTGAGGATCGAGGTGCCGATCAATATGCGGTCGCCTTCGCGCAGGCGGGCCTTCTTGACCTTCTCCCCGTTGACGAAGGTGCCGTTGGTGCTGCCCAGGTCCTGGATGTTCACCCGGTTATTGGAAGTGGTGATCTTGGCGTGCTTGCGGGAGACCATGTCCTCCACCAGCACCATGTCCAGGTCGGAGCTGCGCCCCACCACGATCTCCCGGTTGGCGCGCAGGGGAAACATCCCGCCCTGGTACTTTCCGGAGATGAACCGAAGCGCGTAGCGCTTGCTCCCTCCGCCTCCAGTCTCCTCACCGCCGGGCATTTTCAGGCTCCCGAATTGGCGGACATTCTACCACCGCCGCCGGAAAAACTACAAATGTCTTATGCGCCCTCTTCTTCCTTCACCAGGTTGAGATACATTTGACAGCTTTTGTTGCCGGGGTCAAGCCGCAGGACCTCGTTCCATTCCTTGACCGCCTCTTCGGTCTTGCCCATCGAGTAAAGGGTCACCCCCAGGTGCACCCGGGCGGCCACGAAACCGGGGCGATCCTCCATGATCTTGCGGAACTCGGCCAGGGCCTCCTCCTGCTTGCCGTCGTCCCGCAGCGACTGGGCCAGCTTCAAGCGGATGTCGACGAACCCCGGCCCCAGGGCCAGGGCCTTCTGGTACTCGCCGGCCGCCCGTTCGTAGAGGCCGGCGGCCTGGTAGACGTCCCCGATCTCGGCGTACATGTTGGCGATCTTCCCGCGCACGAAGGGGTCCAGCTCGCCCGGCTCGGTCCGCGAGGCGGACAGCGCCTTGTTGAACACCCCCTTGGCCTCGTTGTAGCGGCCCAGATCGTTGTAGGTCACCGCCAGGTTGAGCGCGGCCTCGGTGTACCGCGGGTTGATGGCCAGCGCGCGCTCGAAATTCTGCTGCGCCTTGGAGAACAGCCCGCGGTCGTGGTAGATCACCCCCAGCATGTTGAACACGTCGGCGAAGTCGTCGTGCTGCTCGGCAACCCGGGTGAGGTAGTCTTCGGCCCGGGAGTACTCCTTCTTGCGGTAGGCGTCCCGGCCCAACTTCAAGAAATCCTTGGTTTGCTCGTCCATTTCAACCTCCAACCAGGTAGCCAGTCTACCCCAACCCCCCCACGAAACGCCAGAGACTGCCTTCCTTGCACAGGGTCAGGCGTTCGCGGTCCCGGTTTTCCTGCCTGCGCTCGCCCACACCCTGGATCAGCAAATACGACTGCAGCACCGTGGCGCAGGGCCGCTCGCCGGACCCGCCGCTGACGGTGATATTCAAATCGTCGACGATCAGCGCGGTGGCCCGCACCGCGGCCAGGTCGTTGCGCAACCGGGAGAGGTAGTCCTCCCGGCCGCCACCGTCCCCGCGGTACTGGTCGGACACGAAGCGTTCCATCCGGGCCGGGACGCCGCTCTCCAGGGCCAGCCGGCGCTCGCGCAGGGTATGCAGAATCCCGCGCAGCTCGGTCCACATCCCGGATATGACCAGGTAACCGTCGGGCACCTTGGCGATCTTCAGATCCAGCGGCCCGGTGTAGCGCATGCGCTTGCCCGCCAGCACCGCGTGGCCCTTGATCTCCTCCGGGTTCACCGTGACGTCCTTCAGTTCCACCTCCAGCTTGCCGTAGACCGTGAACATGCGCCGGAGATCGTCCTCCAGGCGCCCCGGGCCGCCCAGATCGTCCTGGTAGTGGATGTCCACGTACGTCAGCAGCAGGCCGGTGTCTTTGGCGGCGCATCCGTCCTTGAGAACCCGCAGCAGCTTATCGGGAGTGGGGGAATCGTCTTGTTGGCAACCAAGGCACAAAAGAGCCAGGATAAGGACCAACCTTGCGATCACGGTGGGACCCCTTCGGCCTTCTCCGGCGCCTTCTTAGGCGCCGGTGCCTTCTTAGGCGCCGGTGCCTTCTTGGGAGGCTTCGTCTTTGCCGCCGGAGCCGGCTTCTTCCCGGGGCCCAGCTTGTTCATCATCTTTTTGGCCGCAGAGGCGTAATCGCCCTTGGGAAACCGGG
>Ga0272442_10006440_pt1 | contig 15433 bp, 20 predicted proteins | sample SSMForm2O_FD_200262 | JGI IMG/M metagenome (GOLD analysis project Ga0272442, IMG submission 200262) | Marine sediment archaeal communities from Little Sippewissett salt marsh, Falmouth, MA, United States - SSM-Form-2O | ecosystem: Environmental > Aquatic > Marine > Wetlands > Sediment ...
CTCCAGAGGCTGTGCCATCCATTTCTATATCTTCATCGATAATGCCCTCATATGGTCCAAAAGCATCACATGATAATGGTTGGGCTTCATCAAGAGATAAATCATCATAATATACTGGACTCGCGCCATTTCCAAACAGATCTACAGCATCAATTACTAAAAATCCGTCATTGGTATTTTGAGGCGTAGATGTCCATGCTTTTTCAACTAATAACTCCTCATTATAATAAAATTCAAACCAATCTGCATCTAAATCTATCTCTGTACGTAATAAAACCCATTCCCCTTTAATTAGAGGAAGTGTTACACTATCAAATTCTGATTCAACAATTCCAGAACTATCAAACTTTATCTGAATAGCCCATTTACTATTTGTTCCAGGATCAACATCTGCATAGTCACTTAGTAGTATGAAATAAGATAATCCTGTGAAATCATCAGGGATGAATTGCCAAGCTATGAATCTCCATTTACCAGAGGTATAACCAAAAAACTGCTGAACCAAATCAGAACTGCCAGCAATTTCCACTGAATGTGGGTTACTTTGATAAGGATCATCAACTACATACGCCCCAGCTGCAGGGATATCATCCCAACCTATCCATCCACCATCCTCTGGGTCACCATCTAAGAATTGTCCTGTTTCATATGAATCAAAGTTATCTGACCAGGATCTATCGACTTGACTTTTTTTATCTTCATTACATATTTTCAGACCATTTGTCATATCCAAACTGTCATTAAGATCCGAACAAAAACCAGCTCCAATATTAGTTCCAATAAAAAGAACTAATATACCTATTACTAAATATTTTTTGTAGATATTCATATTACTACCTCCCGATATCTGTTTTTTTAAAATGAAATATTTAGTATTAAATCTTTCTATTGTTTGTAATTATAAATTACATTGTAAAATACGATTCATAGAAAAAAATCCAAAAAAATATCATATTTTAAACTAATAAAAAAAATCGAAAACCTTGTTAAAATAATCAATGTTTAATATTTTCACCTTTTATTTATTAAGGATCTTAGCTGTTCAAGGTCGTTTTTTATAATGTCAATTTCCTTCATCTTTTCCTTTTCAAAGGATTTGATTATATCGTCTAAAGATGATGTCAATTTATATAAATGAACTGGTCTTCCTTTTCCTTTCTTTTTTACATCTCTTTTTCTTATCCATCCTTTTTTTGTGAGCTCATGCATTGCTACTGACACTTCTGGTTGTCTGAGATTTGCTCCTTGTTCAAGCTCAGCAGATTTACACTCTTCAACTTGCGAAATGTAAACAAGAGTTTTTGCCAAATTCCTTGGCATACCAAGATCCGTGAATACCTTGATTATTTTATCATCTTGTGTACTAAGTAAATAAGGTCTCTGTCTAGGCATATTATCATCCATATTATATTATATATTAATATAGATAATATCTGGAGGGTATATAAATTTTTCCTTCTATAAAAATAATAATATTAATTTAAAAATCCTAGTGCCTCTTCTATTCGACCTAGTTCAATACCTGTCGTTCTATCGCCAATTATCGCACCTTTTGAATTGGCAACAATGCCACTTCCAATTATTGGAGAACCATGATTCACTGTTCCAATCATGACATTTTTATTAAAGATCTTTTCAATATTACGAATTTCCTCATCTGAAGCCTTGGGATGACATAAAAAACCAATATTTGTAACCACAGCAGCCATTCCAACAGTCTTCAGACTCCCAATTGTTCCATTGTAAATAGGGACTTTTAGAACCTCTTTGATATCTTGGATTGATTCTTCATTTAAATCAGGGTGAACAAGTGCTGCATGATCGTTTACCAGAATATCATTTCCAACTGCATTCAATTTATCATTTATTACACACACTTCAAAGCTATGGTCCTTCAAAGTCTTAATAGTATCAGAATCCACAAAATCTGTAACAATAACACCGTTTGAATTAAAAGATAATAAAGAACCAATTATGGATGCATCTGCAATTGACAATTCAATTAGATCGACTTCAAGCGTTGTGGAGATTTTATTTTTAATCTTTTTAGAAAGTCCTTTTCTAATGAAACAAATATCTTCATTTGTCCTGCAATAAACACCTAAATTAGGGTTATCATTAAAATTCATAAGTTGTAGTCTACCAGTATCCTTTTCTATATATATCACCCTATTTATTATCAGCAATTTTTGAATTTTTTTAAGCTGATTTTTCCATTTAATATTTGGCAAGAGAATTTTGATTAACTATATAAAATTTTTTTACAAACTGAATCTTTGATTATTTATTCCATTTTTAAATTCAAATTTTTAAAAAAATCATTTAAAACAAAATAAAACTTAAAACATATAAAAATAAATATATTTACAGATAAATATATATATCATGAGCTACAAAATATAATATAACACGTAATGAGATACAAGAAGGTATTAAAAAAATGAGTATAATAACGCTGAAGATTTTATCAAAAGCGATTGTAAATAGAATAGGAATTGACCTTGAAGAGGCAAAGAGGGATGCAGGATTTATTCTTGACGTTTTTGGATTTCAGGATAGAGTGATTGATAATCTTTTAGACCCAGAGGACAGACAACTGTTCTATATTTTAGAGGAGGAAGGAATGCTTACAACAGCCCGGGAGGAAACAACTTTGTACGATGGGCGGGAATGGAGAACCCATTATTGGATTCTTAAAAAAGAAGCAATAGTAAAATTTTCAAGACCACAGTATAAGAGATCAGGTAGTGCATTGACAGATAAAACAACATTAGAGGATCTGACAGATGAGGCTGTATACAGTGCCCTCAAAGAGAATCTGTGGATAACAAGAAAAGGTTATTACGCAAAATAATTGATTGTTTCCAAATCACTGGATATTCTATTATACAATTTATAAGTACACAATTTTTTTAGTTTAGAAAAATTTAAATTCAATCAGTATATCTTGAGAATTGCACGGGGAGAGATCAAAATTGAGAATTGAAAAACCTTATGAATTATTACACAAGGAAGTGTATGATAAAAATGGACATTCAATAGGAGTAATAGATAAAGTCTGGAATAGCTGGAATGAACTAAATCCAGGTCCTTTTTTTGGTGTAAAGATAAATCAAGCAATTAAAAACAAATATTTCAGAGGAACCGATAAATTGGTATCAATATATGGATATAATATCTCAAAGGTAGAAGATTGTATTGTATTAAACAAATCAATTGATGAACTCTATTGTTACTGGAACAAGATAATAAGATGCGGTCATACAGCGTGCACAACAGATGAACTGCTGGAGAAACCGGTTTACGACAAGAACCATTCACGCATAGGGACATTTTTCTCATCAGTTGAAAGCTATGGGCCTTCAAAACACTATGGCATATACCTTGACCCATATCTCAGCGAAATGTGGAAAAAACCACATAATACACTAATGCCTGTTCCGACAAATTACATATTGTATGTCAATGACACAATCACTCTGGATAAGACAATAGAGGAACTTAAAAAGTACTGGAAAGAACAATTTGATTACTAATTTATATAAAAAAAAATTTAAAGAAAAGAAAAAAAAATCCCCTTCCATGATAAGAATATAACACAGAAAGGAGATAGTTATTTTTTATGTTTATTCAGGTATCTTTGGGATTACTTTCTCGATTTCTTCCGTTTTTCCAGCTTCCCAAATGGCTCTTATTGCAAGCAATCCTGCTGCTGGTGCTGCAAAGAATGCGATGTATGTTGTCAGCTGTTGGAAGAAGAACGTAAAGTCTGTATTTTGCACGAAACCCCAAGTTTGTGATGATGCTCCGACAACTACCAAGATCAATGCTCCAATTAGAAACGTTGGTATTCTATCAGCGGTTATCTGTCCTACTGCAAAGAAGGATAAGATACCCACGACAAAACCGAGGACACCGAGAATCATTGCTATGTATGCTTCACTATCAGTATACCATCTTGCACCAACGATAATACCTGATATTAATGCAATTAGAACACCGATTAAGAACAACCAGCTACCTATCTTTCTAAATATTTCCATTTTCTCCATCCTCACTCCTATTTTTGAGTTAGTCCTCACATTATTATATTTATATTTAAGATTTTAGTTCAGATGTATATGTAGGTAATTATCTACATGAACATTATATCTGATATAAACGGTTTTTTCTCCAATCAAAAACATAATTTGCCAATATTTATAAAAAGTTATGTTATACTGCTATATCTATGACTTTTGACAAAAAAACTCTGGTTATTCCTGAAGAAACAAAATTTGAGGAAAAGACGATTGTAACAAAGGGAGATGTTGTGATTGGTGACAGATGTACAGTACAATTTGGCATAAAGACTGATGGTAGGATCTTTATTGGTGAAAATGTACAAATTGAGGGGAATTTGGATGCGACAAATGATATTAGAGTTGATATCTTTTCAAATATAAATGGTGATGTTTCAAGTGGTGGAAATGTATATTTTGGTGAAAAGGTGAAGGTTAATGGTAAATTATCTCTTAAAGGCGATCTTGATGTTGGTGACAGTGTTGAGATTGAAAAGGGTTTTGAGGCAAAGGGTTGGATAAATATTCGTAATCCGATCCCTATTGTTATATATATTTTTATATATCTATTACAGCTTTTAAAGATGGGTCATTCTGATGAAATCGACAGAATACTTGAAGAAATTGAAGAAAATGAAGGAAAAACAATTCCCATTTCAGAAAGCTTTCTTTTCATCCCAAACAACTCTGAAATTGGGATACAGAATTCCAAAATAAACAACAATGTCTACATAGGTAAAAAATCAACAATCCTGGGCAACTATGAGATAAAGGGCAATATTTTTATTGAAGATGATTCGATATTTCATGGTACCCTGAACTCAACCGGAGATGTTTATTGCGGGAAAAAAACGATGATAAAGGGAAACATAGATTCAAATGGGACTCTTAGAATTGATGATGAGGCAAACATTGCAGGAGACATCTCTGGTGCTAAGATATTTCTTTCAAAAGCTGCTCTTGTAAATGGAGAATTATATTCAAGGTCAGGTATATCATTTACCTCCTCAACAAGTATTAAGGCCGAAGAAAAGATACAAAGGTTCAAAAGTAACACTGATGTGGTTGATGAAGTAGAAAATCTGTTGGAGTAGAAAAAATGGGAATGCAGATTGGTATTGTTGGAAAACCAAATGTTGGAAAATCTACCTTTTTCAATGCCGCAACAGACGCCCATGCGGAAATTGCCAATTATCCTTTCACCACAATTGATGCAAACAGAGGAGTGATGTATGTAAGTAAACCCTGCCCTTGCAAAGAGTTCAATGTAAAATGCACCCCAAACAATTCAAAATGTATAAATGGAACTCGATTTGTCCCTATTGAAGCAATAGATGTTGCAGGTCTTGTGCCAGATGCTTTCAAAGGGAAAGGTCTGGGCAACAAGTTCTTAGATGACCTTAGACAGGCACATGCCCTTATTCATATTATTGACTCATCAGGTGGGACAGATGCAGAGGGCAATCCTTGTGGAGTTGGTGAATACGACCCAATGAACGATGTAAAATTCCTTGAAAAAGAGATAAACTATTGGCTTATGGGCATTATTAAAAAGAGCTGGGAGACAGTGGCAAGAAAAAGTGAACTTGAGGGCAAGAAAATCAAGACCCTGCTTGCTGAAAAACTAACTGGTCTTGGCATAGGTGAGGAGCATATACATGATGCAATACGGCACACCAACCTTGACAGAGACAAACCATCAAATTGGACTGATGAAGATCTATATAATTTCTCTGACCATACAAGAAAAATAAGCAAACCCATGTTGATTGCATTTAATAAAATTGACATTGCACCAGAGAGCAGTGTGTCCAAAATCGATGAACTTAGAAAAGATGAACACTATATTGTACCAACTAGTGCTGAGTCTGAACTGGCACTAGCAAATGCTGCCAAAGGTGGATTTATCAAATACAAGCCTGGTGCCTCGAACTTCGAAATATTGAAGGATTCGGAATTAAATGAAAAACAGCTTCATGGCCTGAACTACATAAAAACCCATGTTCTGGATAAATTCGGTTCAACAGGGGTTCAGAAATGCATAAAAGAGGCAGTGAAAATGCTTGATTTAATAGTTGTATATCCGGTTGAAGATGAAACACATCTAACAGACAAAGAGGGAAGGATTCTACCAGATGCCCATTTTATGAAAAGAGGAAGTAATGCAAAGGACCTGGCATACAAGGTTCATACTGACCTGGGCGATCATTTCATAAGGGCAATAGATGCCAGAACACATAGGGTAATCGGTGCTGACCATGAATTAAAAGATGGTGATGTTATAAGAATAGTAACAGATGTATAAAACACCTATCTAATTATTCCCTCTTTACCGCAAACAGGACATTTAATTGATGTTACACCACTTGTTTTTGTTATAGAAAAAATATTCTTACATTTAGGACACATCACAGAGATGGATTTCTTGTCAAGGTCAATATTGATTTGCAAGTTTTCCTGTGAAGAACCATCTTTTTTCAAAGATCTATTCTCAGATGGCTGAGGATTTAAGTCAATATCTTTTTGCATATCCACCTGTGCTTCTCTACGACCTTGTTCAATTATCTCCAAACTTTTTTTATTCTGAAGGTTTTGACTTAATTTTCCAAACTCATTTGCTCCTTCTTCATCTTTAACATGTTCCTCTTTCTTATCAATTGTAGATTGGCTAGGGGCCTTTTCCACTTTATTATCAAAGGAAAAAGGACTTCGCAGTTTTTGCTCTTTATTTTCCTTTTTATTTACAACAGGATTCTTCAGTTTTTCAACAGGTTTATCAAAGGAAAAAGGACTTCGAAGTTTTTGCTCTTTTTTTTCCTTTTTATCTACAACAGGATTCTTCAGTTTTTCAATAGGTTTATCAAAGGAAAAAGGGATACGATCTTGTTTATGCTTCACTATTTTTATTTCTTTTTCATCAGTCTCTTCCTCAATGTTTTCATCCTCTGATTCCTCAATAATAAATTCCTCATCACCCTCATCAAATTCATCTGTATTTTCAAATCTTAATTCTTCTGGGTTATCCCCTGAAAAAACAGGCAGTTCATCATTTTTTTCTGTAACACTGTACATGCCTGAAATATTTTCTTGCCTACATTTCTCGATATCAAGTTGTTTATCATCTGGTTTATAGCTAAAAGTTGGCAAACCTGAAAATTTCTTCATCTCATGTCTTATTTCTTTATATTGAAATATTGTAAAAATAGATATATAGCCACCATAGACCCCTGAGATACTCGCAAAAACAACAGAGCCGATCAAACTAATAAAACAATAAGAAAAATATGGGATTGGTGATGAAAGTGAAATCATTGCAACATCATTTATATAAAAAATAACAGAGAAATATTTATAGACTATCAACAAAGATGTAAGTATTATTATAATATTTGAAAAAATAATCATGTAAAAGCCTAACTTACAGGTCTTTGAGGCAACATGATATGTAGTAGCTAATAAAGAAAACAATCCAAGAAAAACTATAAACATAAGAAGTACATTTATTGAATTAACGTTGTTTGCTATTTGGCTTATCTCAGGAAAAATGCTTTGTGCCATCATCTCATAATTTAGATGAAACTCCTCTGCTCCATTTCCCATATCCCTTAAGGATATCCATGGAAGAGATATCGTAGAGAGGAAAAGTACCGTTGCAAATATTATGACAATAATTGAAAACCTGAGCTGTCTATTCATTTTCAATTCAATCATAACTACTTTCTCCGAATTTATAGGTTTGAAATCTCCTTTCACATTTCTCTTTTTCAATTCTTTTGTCTATGTCTCTGTAGTTAAGCTTTATAATTGTTAAAAAACTCTTTATGATAATTAAGGTTAAAATTGTAAAAATAATAGGAACAATGTATACTATTCGTGCATCAATTATACCAATAGATTGAATATTTGTCTGATTCAGATATAACATAAAATATGAAGCAATAAATTTCAAAGAAAGCGATAAAACAATGAGACATAGCAATATGCACAATGCACCATATATTGAATAAAATAAAGATTTATTATCCAAATTAAATTTCTTGGTCTTATCAATTATTATATAAATTGAAAAAATCACTGAGATTATAATCATAATTAAAAAAATATAAAATGAAGTTATTGGAACACTTGTAAAATCATCTATTGTAACACCTATAAAGGAACCGCTATATCTCCCTTGATTAGAGGTCGGTGATGAAAAAAGGTTAATAATTTCAGGGCTTACGTCTTCTGTATTACATCCCAACGTTTCAAAATTCCTGTTTATAAAATATTCTGAGCAATTTGTTTCACCATCATATTTTAAATACATCCATGGAAGAAACTGCCCAGCTATAATTGCAAATAATGCCAAAATAATCACAATAAAACTGGTTTTGATAATAGGTTTTTTATGTTGTTTTTTTAGATCAACCTTTGGTTTTGAATTAGAAGGACCAACCAATTGTGTCTTCAGAATTGTTTGGTCTAAGATTTCCTGTTTATACTGTTCTTTGTCGATTCTTCTTCTCTTAAAAAAATTTTCATCATCTTCAAGATTCTCTAGCATATCCCATCCAAATCCCATGATGAGATTGAATGTTAATTTTTAAATCTTTTGTAATATTATTAACACAGATAATATTTCACTAAATCTATCTACATATGCAGCTAACAAACATCTGCATAACTATCTGCGAAACACTTTTTTATATCTATCTCTTGTTACCAAAAATGGGATCACTTGAACTATTAGTTTTTTCTAAATAGGAGGAAAAATATGCGCAGAAAAAAATACTCTCAAAATGGACTATCTCGCTTGATTGACAAAAAAATACCTTTTGAAGATTTGCCTATTAAAACCATGAAGGTTACGATTCATGCTTTGAGATGGGTGTTTTTACTTATATTCTTATTTATTACCATAGGCATATGTGCATTATTTCTTGCGGGCGGGGAAAACTATGTTCAACTGATTTTAGGCTACAGTATTGCAGGTTTTTTCACTTTTTTTATGGGATACTTTGGTTGGATACTGGCACAGGGAATAATCGAGATGATAACCGGAAAAAATAGTAAAAACGAGCATAATATTCTCTATTATTTCAAAAGACGCAATAAATATAGATATTGAAAACAGTTTTATATGAGTCGATTTTATCCACCTTGTCCTAATTGAGGTGTAAAATCAGTTTGATCATATTTGATAATCATCTTCACCTGAGAAGAGATGGAAGATTTCTTGATGCAGTAAAAGAGTTCAAAAAGTCAGGTGGCACACATTTTGTACTATGTCAGCTTCCCATGACAAATCTGGTTTTAAAGAACAAGAGCTATGAACAATGCTACAATGAAACATTGAAGATGGCTGAAGAGATTCGCTCTAAAATACAAATCGGTGTTTTTGTAACTGTTGGACCTTATCCAGTCGACTTTATAAAATTGAAAGAGAGATTTGGAAGAGAGAAATCCATTGAAATCATGAAAAAGGGAATTGATGAAGCTGCAGAGCTCTGTGAAGAAAAAAAATGTATAGGCATAGGTGAAATAGGCAGACCTCATTTTACAGTTGATGAAAATATAGTCAATGATTCAAACGATATATTATCATATGGGATGCAAAGGGGAAAAGACGTTGGTGCACCTGTTATTCTGCACACAGAAAGTACGACTGTATCCCAATGCAGGGAGCTTGTTGAAATGGGAAAAAAGGCTGGTCTTTCCCCAGATAAGATTGTAAAGCATTTCTCACCACCACTTGTTCTGGAAGAGGAAAATTTTGGTCTTATGCCTAGTGTTTTAGCAAGTAAAAAAAACATTAATGAGGCCATTTCCAAGGGCACACGCTTTATGATGGAGACGGATTACATCGATGACCTGAGACGACCTGGTGCCGTGCTTGGCCCTAAAACAGTTCCCAAAAGGACAATAGATCTTATAGAAAATGGTGTTTTATCTGAAGAAAAGGCAAATGTCATACATAAGGTCAATCCTGAGAGGACATATGATATTTGTTTAGAAAGATAGAGTTTTATATAGTTATTTTATTTGGATTTGAGGAATCATGGCCAAAAAAAAGAGTCGTATTGAAACCAGAACTGTAATTATTATCCTGATTGTTCTTGCAATTATCGGTGCAGGTTATATAATTTTTATTAATCTTCCAGAGTCAGTTGATTTTGTTACCATTGCTGAGGTTAACACTAACAAGGCCAACTTTGTCAATACAACCCAAATCGTAATAGGTGATTTCAACATTTACAACGGCTATCCAGTAATTGAGGCTTCATCATCTGTGAAAGATGAAAATGACAGGTTAAAGCTCAATTATGATAACATTCAGAACGCCTCTGATAATTTGATACAGGGGGAAAAATACTATTTCACAGGAACCTTGGTCTGGGATGAACCAGATGGTCCGATCCCTTCTACACAATTGATACTAATAGCTGATAAATTTGAAGCAGTTTAATAATATTTTTCCTCTTAATCTTTGCTCATTTTTTATAAAATAAAAGACAAAAGAAAGTATTTATAAATATATATTTTTATATATTGAAATATAACTATCCGATGTACTTCAATTCCTCGGTCTTCTCCTTAGGCATGCCCTCCATCTCACGGAGCTGATGGGCGATTTGTTCGATCTCCTTTGCCTTTTTCTCAAGAGCAGAGAGACCGATCTCAACATTTGTAATCTTCATCAGTATCTTAAGCACTGCCTTGGCGCTTTTGGGATCAACCAGATATCCAGGAGTTTCACCCATAAAACAGGTTCCCTGAATGCCCCTAAGTTTTCCAAGACCCAACAGCAGACCACTTGCTCCCACTATACCGCCGCCAGGCTCATTTTTCTTGAAGACCGCGCCAAACTTCTTCATGGTCTTAACCAGTTGCTTATCAGTGGTTGCACACAGAACCTTGGGATCCTTAATGTCATGGCCCAGGCCATAACCTCCCAAGGTATACATTTCCTTTACACCAAATTCCTCGGCAATATCCAAAATCTTTTCAACAAGCTCATACTGGCCCTGGGATGAAAGCCCCTGATAATCACCAGTGAGCAATATAAGATCTCTCTGATTTCTCTTCTTGCCCTTCCAGAAATAGAACTCATTGTTCACAAGAGAGATGGTACCGTCTTGATTGATGAATACCTGAGGCGGAAAATCCTTGCTGTGCAGTTCAGCAAATTTTTTTGCCTTGACACTATCAATCAAATGCTCAACAGCAAGCTTACCCACATTTCCTATACCTGGAAGTCCCTCAATCAATATTGGATTGTTCAGTTTTGGTTTTTTATCAATATATCTGATATTTACATAATCCATAACAATTCACCTAATCTGCTCCTTTTTGAGCTTTCTTCTATATTTACCATAATGATCCTGAGGAGAATATCTCGGAGGATTATTATTAACAGTCTTTTTTTTACATTTAGAACATACATCATCAAGAGTATATGTCCCACAATTCCTACAATACAGTAAATTTGTCATTTACTCTTCTAACTTACGGTGAAATTCACAGGTGCCGTTAAAATCCTTGATCGATTCCTGAATCTTTGAAACAGCCTTCTTAAGCTGGTCTTCAGCAATCTTGTAGTCTGGTGCGCGTACAGATATCATATAATGAGGAGCCCCAATGTATTTGACCTGGATGTCAACATCATCGTACTCGCTTTCTTCAGCCTTTGTCAACACATCTTTAATATAATCTATACCGTTTGGAAGATACGAAGTGACATCTATATAGCCCTTTATGTCAACAAACGGTATGGCGATATTTGTCTTAGCGGTTTCAATGAATGCATCCATCCAATCGCCGGAAAAACCATCATTTTTCAGTGTTTTCTCATCTATTGCCGCTTCCTCAAATGCACCAAACAATGAGCCATATTTCTTGGTAAGGCGTTCGCCAAATTCATTGTAACAATGGTCAATGGTCTTCCCCAGCTGCTTGGCAACAATCTCAAGAAGCTTTCTAGATTTCTGGGCGTTTTTCCATTCCTGTATCTTTTCCCTTTTCTGATGCTCATTGACCCTTTTCAATGATAAATCAACGTGATCCTTCACCTGATCAACGTTCATTACCTTACAAACTACCTTTTGTTTTTCCTTGATATGATTTCTTATACGTTTTACCCAGCCGGTGGCAACCTCAGCAATATGAACAAAACCCTCCTTGTTGGGGTATTCATCAAGGGTTACAAAAGCCCCAAAATTTTGAACCTTTACAACAGTTCCAACAACAAGCTCGCCTTCATCTGGGTAATCCTTTCTTATCATAACAAAAGTCCTTTTCACTCAATTTGCTCTAAAACAACACCTTTGATCTTGGCCTTTCCACCCTGAGGTATGGCAAGTTTGCTACCACAGATATGACAAGATACAGGAGTGGTTGCCTTATCAAACAAGACCTGTTCGTTTTCACAGTCCTTGCATCTAACTTTTATGAATCTACTACTAGGTTTGTCTTTCATCTATTCACCTATCTCGAATTTTTTTGATCTAATTGACGGCGGTTGATGGCTCTTCTTGCATACATCACAAGTGTATTTTAATGCAAGTCTTCTGCTGGTTTTTTCACGTCCCTCAGGCTTTGGTCGTGGAAACCCCCGATACCCGCTCATCACACGTCTAAAACGCCTCTGTCCCTGCTTAAGTTCGCTTGCCTTTCTCTTTTTTACCTTTTCGATTGCATGAACAGTATGCTTTTTGCATTTAGGACAGTATCTTTTAATCTTACGTGGTTTTTGCATATTTCCTTACCTTGAAATGATTATAGAGTGAAATGGTAATAAGGAGGTAATATAAAAATGTGTTTGATACCTCCAACAGGAGAATTGAATATTGAAAATGAAAACATCGCTATTTAAAAAACTTTTCATTTGTTATAAAAAGAAAAAGTCTGTTAATTTTTGCAATAAAAATGAAAAAGTTATTAAAAAAACCACCTCTTCACCTAATTTCCCATAAACCCCAAAAAATTGGAAAAATCAGGGAGATATTCATGACAGACCAAAAAAAGAATTATGAAACGATTTCTAGAAAACGTAAATACATGCGGGAATACATGCGAAAGTACAATCAAAAACCGAAAGCAAAGAAATACAGAAGGGAATACTATCAAAAACCAGAACCTAAAAGGAGGAAAAAGGAATACCAGAAAAGATACAATCAGAGACCAGAGGTAAAGAAAAGAAAAAGTGAGTACATGAAAAAGTACAACCAAAGACCAGAGGTAAAGAAAAGGAAACTGGAAAGATACCGTAAAAATAAAAAGAAATAAAAAATATAAAAAAAGATTAAGTTTATTTTTAAAAAAAAAATCAATAATTGTGATTTACCTTTTTTGCAACCCCTCGCCTAACCAACATATCACTCATGTCCTCAGGCAGAGAGATAACATCATTGTTTCTCAAATGGTATTTTTTCTCATCGGTGCCTATAAACTCAGGTATGTTTTCAGTTATACGAATGATAGGATTGTTATTATCCCCCTTTTCAATGGGTTCTTGATCTGAATTATTAACATTATCTGTGGTTTTTACCTCTTCCTCCTTTTTTTTAGGTGGAATGGGTTTCTCTTTTTGCTCAACATTATCCTTTAAAAACAGATTTCTAGAGCCCTGCATGATATCTATAACAGAATCAAAAAGTTCCTTTTCAATTTCCAACATCCTTGAAATATCTGGTTTACCGCCGCGCACCCTGGCAACAGCTGCTAGAACCACCTTTTTTTCCCTCTGCTCATAGATGTTCATGGCAATTCTTTTGATATTATCAAGTTCATCACTGAAAAGTTCCTGCTTTTTCTGGGAAGATTCATTTTCAAGGGCATCATCCAGATCTCTCAGATAATTTTTAACAGATTTATAGAAATTAGGTTTAAGCTCTGTTAAAACAGGGGATTTCTTCTCAAGTTCCTGGATTTTACGAAGTGTTTTGTAGTTTATCTCAACATCAGACATAAGAAACTAAAATACACATGATTATCAATATTAAATAGATTTTGAAACAAAAACGGTTAACAAAAGCAAAAAATGTGCAAAAAACAAACAAAATACCTATCTTCTCTTCCTATAGAGCCTATTGTCCACGATACTGACCATATCTTCAAGTTTCTCATCGGAAATTCCTAAAAAATCGATAATCCTTCTGATGTTAGCCCTAGGCCTGGAAAGGATGTCATTGTAATTTACAAAACATGCAGATAGGTCATCACGGTCCTGAATGAATCCTTTTACGATTTCATTCAGACCTAAAAATGACTGCCTTGTCTTTTCACGGTTCCCATCCTTCTTACCAATCATCGCTTCCATGGAATCAAGGACCTCATCGATGTTTCTCTCAGTATATATTATCTTGTAGTTACCCCTAGGCAGATATCTTAAACCATAGGCAGTTATCTTGATGAACTTTCCCTTATGTTCATCAAAAGGGAACTTGCCCTCAATAACGCTGTTGATGATCTTCCCACCCTTAAGTTCATAATAACCCTTAGGATTATCCCTATCAGCCTTTCTAGAATCATCAAACAAGGTGGGAATGTCACCACCTACCAATATTTGCATAAGCATTGAAGTACCAGACCTTTCTAGGCCTGACACTATATAATTTACATCCCTATCCAGCTGCATAAACATCAACAGGTTTTATATCAGATAAAATTAATCCAGATATCCAAGGGCCTTAAGACGCTCCTTTACCCTTGCCTCATCCTCTTTGGAAAAAACAGCTTCCTCCTCATCATTTTCCTCAGATAAAACCTCCTGAAGTACATAAGTGATGTAAGAGGAAACAGAGTCAAAATCTGTTTGCTCTATGCGTTTTTTGATTTTCTCAACAATGGCCTTAGGAATAGGAACATTTTCAAATTGATCTATGGATTTTTCCTTGCTCATGATATTCGGGCATACATTAGTGAATAATTTAAAAATATTTTCATAAATTTCAGGAAATTTAATCAGAGATAAAGGCAAGCTTTCGGCCAATTAAAAAAACTGCAAGATACTTTGGAACTTTTTGAACACCGGCCTCCAACTTAAATCTGTCATTTTTAATGCTGATGGAAAAAGGCTTGTTCAACAACACCTTGACCTCCTCATCTGAAAAAACAATGGTATCAACTAAAGGATCAAAATCAGAAAGTGTATCAAGGGTTAACTTTTTAACCTTGAAACCTGTCTTACCATGAAGGGAGCCTGGAAGCCTAATCAACCTTTTCACATCGCAGGTGACAGGCTCATCTGTTTCACCAGCACTCATAGAAACAGCAGTCTTTCTAAGTGCATTGTTTAAAAAGAACTTTCTTATGGTCTTGGACTGGTCAAGATTCCCTGCTTTTATCCTTTGAACACGTTCATCAGACAGGTCCTTTAGCAATTTTTCAGC
>Ga0272442_10006441_pt1 | contig 15431 bp, 15 predicted proteins | sample SSMForm2O_FD_200262 | JGI IMG/M metagenome (GOLD analysis project Ga0272442, IMG submission 200262) | Marine sediment archaeal communities from Little Sippewissett salt marsh, Falmouth, MA, United States - SSM-Form-2O | ecosystem: Environmental > Aquatic > Marine > Wetlands > Sediment ...
AAAGCTTGCACCTTAGAATTGTATAAAATGCCCATGTTCTGATTATATCATGTGCCTGTGGCCTAAGAGACATTGGATACAGTTTTTTGAATTTCTCATCATTTCTATGCCAAAAAGTGTTGTAGAGGGGCGATATCGATGAGTCCATCCATGTGTCAAAGACATCTTCGCAGCCTTTGAGATCTCCTCCGCATTTTGGGCATGTTTCCACTGGTGGTTTATCAATAGTTGGATCAATATAACAATCCTTGGATCTAGCAATTACAACATGTTTGCATTTTTCACATTCCCATAGAGGTATTGGTGTTGCAAAATATCTTTGACGGCTGATAACCCAGTCCCATTCCAGGGATTCTACCCAATCTATGAGTCGTATCTTCATGAACTCTGGGCACCATTTCATCTCATTACTGGAAGTTAATACCATTTCTTTGAATGGTACTGTTTTTAAGAACCATTGTTCTGCATTGATGAATTCGACAGGCGTTTTGCAGCGCCAACAGACCCCTACATTCTGTTCAAGTAGGCTTTGTTCAATAAGCAAATTGTTTTTTTGCAAATCTTCAATTACATCCCTGCGTGCATCCTCAATTTTCATACCCATATATTTACCGCAGATATCAGTCATACATCCTTCTTCGTCAATACTCATTTCAATGGGTAATTTATACTTAAAAACCCAATTAAGATCCTCTTTATCACCAACGGTACATATCATAACAATACCCGATCCAAACTCAGGATCTACAACATCATCTTCAACAATATTTACCTCTTTGTTGAATAAGGGCACCGTTAACATTTGATCTACAAGCCAGGGTGCACGTTCATCTTTTGGATGAACTGCAACGATCTGGCATGATGGAAGCATCTCTGGACGCGTAGTTGCAATCTCAACGTATATTCCTTTACCATCTTTTCCAATTCCATGATAATTCAAAAGCTGCTCGGATTGATCTTTTACAAAATAGAATTTTATTGTGTTAAGTTTCGTTGTTCTATCAGCATATGTAACCTCTGCATCTGCCATGGCAGTCATGCAACGTGGGCACCAGTTCACCGGAAATTTACCTTTGTAAATGAGATCTTTATCATATAGCTCGATGAAGGATATCTGCGTGAGTCTCCTATAGTACTCCGCATTAGTCTGATAATATATAGATGAATCCATACTTTCTCCAAGTATGATAAATTGATCAGTCATGGTTTTGATATTTTTCTCAGCAAATTCAGAACAAAGTTTTGTAAATTCGTGTCTATCTATATCTTTACGAGTTATATTCAGTTGTCTTTCGACTCGTTCCTCAATCGGTATTCCATTCACATCGAAACACAATGGGAAAAACACATTGAAACCACGCATACGTTTATATCTAGCAGCAAAATCTATGTGAGTGTAATGGACCGCATGTCCTGCGTGGAGTGGGCCAGATGCATAACGCGGTGGGACATCTATGCTATACGGTTTCTTAGTGCTATCAAAATCAAAGTGATGGATTTTCATTTTCTGCCATTTTTTCTGCCATTTTTTTTCAATGGATCTCTGATCATATTGTGTTAACATTCTATTTTCTCCACTGGATGTATATGTGAACTAGTATAGGTCAAAGAATTTTTACTTATAAAAGCTATTCACCATAGAACTTGCTTTTTTATTTGTTCACGGGTCCAAGCTCCATTTTGATTATTTGTTTCTTTTGTCTCTACACTGTTACTATATCTATGATTAATTGCAATTGCAATTATCAAGGTGCATAAAATCTTTATGCATATGCTTTGCTTGGTGTAATTACTTTTATCCCTTAAATCTACAAGTTCATTAATGTTTTTTCAAGAGGCAGCCAGTCTAACTAAATAATCAGGGGTTTTTTCCATATGACCATAATAAAATAAAAAGAAAACGTAGTTGGAAACGCAACATTGAATGCAAAACTCACTAAAATCAATAAAAAGTAAATTAAAGGTTTCAATATTAGTATTGTATCTTTAGCTTGCATAATTTTCTCTCCACCTGGCTTATATTTTTTACAAATTTATTTAATTGCAAACAAATCTACAAGTTCATTGCTGTTTTTTCTTTTTTTCTTTTTTGAACTTAAGAATTCTCTCATGCATTTCCTTTACTCTCCTTTCTACATGATTTTGATAAATATTTGTCATTTTACCTCCCCAGGTCTAATTTAAAAACAGTACTTTTTATTAATATTTTGTTCGCAGGTGAATATGCAGGTAGATCCTGCAAAATCTGCAACTATGTGACATCCTATTTCTTAAAATATCAATCTTCACTTGATGCAGTGGGCATAGGTTCTTCTAGCGCCATCTTTCTAAATTCTTTCACTTCATCAACTGAGGGTAAGACAGGTTTGATGAGTTTCTTTTTCATCTTTTTATTATATTCTTCTATACTAATTTCCTTTAGTATCTTTCTGCCCTTTTCTCTAATTTGATCCATAGAATCATTCACGGCGTCAACTGTATTCCGCAGTACAATAAAAAGAGGCGACATAAATCGACGAAATAGTAGTGGAAACCCTTCGAATCTGATATCCATACTTTTATCAACTCTCACTCTCCACCCGGGCTCCGCCCCTAACTCTGATATAGCAACGCCCATCCCAACGCTAAGTTCATCTGAAAAAGTTGGATCCCCATTTATCCACTTGCCATTAACTTTCAGTTCTGCCTCACCATGCATAGCATCAAGAAAGCCTAAAGATTGGAAGGTTTCTCTCAGTATTGGATCTGGAGCAACCATAACATCATACATTTCTTGAGTTGGAGATAATCCGTACAATCTATAACGCGCAGGGATACCACCAGCTCTTGCTATAGCTGCCAAAAGTGATAGCTGATCAAGACATACTCCACCTTTCGTCCTGAAAGTTTGGAGAGCCCCCCCAATAGGCTTAAAGATTAGATTTTTATTAGTTTTAACCCACTTAAAAGCAGCTTGAGCAAATTCTTCATCTGATTTACTTTCTGCCCTCAATTGTTCTGCAAGAGCACGTATTTTAGGGGCATCTGATTCGCAGAAAAGCGTTGGTCTTAGGTATTTTTTGTTTTTATATTTCAATTGGCTTAGATTATCAAGAATTTTTTTGTTTAGAAGCTTTGTAGAATCATATTGATTCTCATAAGCAATATGTGCCCATGGTAATCGATGATTTCTCAGTCTTAATTTATATGCAGGTATATTTTGGATTATTGATTCAGGATGGTTTGCAACAATAAATGATAATGGACCTATCGTTTTCAAAAAATTTTTCAAAAGTGGTCTTGGCATTAACAACCCTTTATCTATCCCCTCGCTTATTTTTCTAAACATCTTATCACCGTATTTCGATCTAAATATATCAATTTCTTTTTTATATTAATATAAAATACTTACGTTTTATAGCATATATAAATGTTTTTATATCCCAAATTTTTATTGCAACTTTTGTTACAATGTTTTGTTGAAGTTCCTGTAGCATTTAATCAATGGTTCTTGAATTTAAATGGGAGAATACAACGAGGAAAGGAAAAAAAGTTTCTTAGTTCAAAGAATTAAGTGTAATAATTACTGTTTTCACTATTCAAAATGCAAAATCAAAATTAGTACAAATTAGGGTGAAAATATTCAGAATAATAGCAAATTTTAGTTGTAAAGAAGAACAACAAATCTTATCTGTTTTATCTGTTATCTAAAAGGGTTTTAAGTTCCGTTATGTCTCTTTTGACCGCTTTTATTTCTTGCAGTTTTTCTTTTTCAAAACTTCCAATTATATTGTCTAAATCCGACGCAAGTTTATAGATATAGATTGGTCTTCCTTTCCCTTCTTTTTTTAGATCTCTCTTGTCTATCCACCCTTTTTTCTTCAGTTCTTGCATTGCCACACTTACTTCTGGTTGTCTTAGGTTTGCCCCCTGTTCAACATCTGCAGAGCGACATTCATCAACCTGTGATATATACGTAAGAGTTTTAGCTAGATTCTTTGGCATTCCAAGCTCTGTAAAGATATGTACTATCTTCTCATCTTGCTTATTTAATTTATAGGGCGTATTTTCCTTCATTATTCATCATCCAGCATAGTTATTATATTGTGATACATATAATATAAAGAGAACTATATAAATCTTATTATCTAGAAAATGTAATTTTAAATATAATTTAAATATAAAAATAAGAGTTATTCCAAAAAATTCAACGTTTCTTCAATACGACCCAATTCAATTCCAGTGGTAAGATTCCCAACAATTGCACCTTTAGTATTTGCCACAAGCCCACTACCAATCAAAGGAACACCATGATTAACCGTTCCAATCATAACACTTACATTGAAAATTTTTTCTAACTGTCTTTTCTCATCTGCTGTAACCTTTGGATGACAAAGTAGTCCCTTATTGGTAGCAACTGCGGCCATGCCAACAATATCCAAAGAACCAATGGTACCTCTGTGAACTGGCACCTTGAATACGTCTTCAATTTCTTTTAGTGTTTCCTCCTTTAGATGAGGATGAACCATTGCACCATTATCATTTACAAGAATATCATTACCAGCTGCATTTATTTTATCTTCCAAAACAAACACGTCCAATCCCTGGTCCTCAATGACTTTAATATCTGCAGCATCAATAAGGTCAGTAGCAACCGCCCCGTTTGAATTAATTGTAAGAAGAGAACCAACGATGTTTGAATCAGCTATGCTTATTTCCACAAGCTCTACATCCAATGCAGAAATAACCTTTTTCTTTACCTTTTTAGTGAGTCCTTTCTGTATAAAAGCAACATATTCATTGGTTCTGCAAAGGACACCAACATTAGAATTTTCATTGAAATCTAATCTTGAAAGTGAAAATTCGTGTAATCCTAGACTCCTTTTCATGAGAAAAGGAGATATATCTCGATACATATAACAATATTGGTCTGTATTATACATATAAAACTTCGTAAAAATGGTGGAAGTTTAACGCTAAGCATTCCGAAACAGGTTTGCGAGATATACAAGTTCCATATTGGAGATGAATTGGGAATAGAACCAATGGGCCTCTCGGAACTGAGAATCCAAAAAATCGAAAAAGTGAGTCAATGATTGAGTACAAAGGAATATTTGAGACAGTCATGCCTTTTGGCTATGGGTGTGGCAGATTAATATTAATAAGGAACAAAACTGGGAAAAAAATATTTCCCGTGCATTGGAAACAACTAACAAAACAAAGATTAGAAAAAAACATAGAAATAGGGGATAAGATAAAAATAGAATACGAAGACATGAAAAACTTCAAGATTGAGGAAGTGAAAAAATGAATGAAAGACAGATTTCAATATGGTACTGTTTTCAATTTTTTTGTATTTTTTGAATTTCTTATTTTGTTTGGTCGGCATCTGGCTAATTTTCGTGCAGTTGTGCATTGGTTTTTTCTACCAAGTGGGTTAGGCACGTTTTGTTTGTTGCTGTTCTGTGTGGGTATTGTTGCATCTGAATGGAAAATTCATAGTTTCTCTAAAAAAGTGAAGTGAAAAATGGGTTAAAATATTTATGTGTCTTGACGGGTTCGTAAGGAAAAAATTTGCAGGTCAGTGTAATGGCTGTGACCTTGGTCAATGTTAACTTGTTTGAAGTATTTGTTACAGTGAAATTCTTATCGACTTTGTACATTTTTCAAAACTCTAGATAATATTGGTTTCTATTCTTTTTTTCTCATTATGGAAGGTCTAGTTTCTTGTGAAAAAGTAACTTACAGGGCAGTATATACTAAATTTATCCTTAATTTTGTATTCACGACTAAAACATTTATTTTAGTCATTATCCCTCTTTACTCCCACAGAAAGATATTGCTCATTTTCAAATTATGATATATTCTGAGGTATGCCATCATAACCTTTTTAAAATGACATCTGCATTTACATATGAATCACGAAGGTGTTTGTATATGGCGATGGATTATTGTCCGATATGTAGCCAGGAATTAACTTATAGTTTTGAAAACCAAATCGAGTGTTGGTATTGTGATAACTGCAAGAAATATTTTGATAGAGAAGGCAGGAAAATCACCTTATAGAATTACTTGATAAACATTCTAAAACGAGTTTTGTAGTCGTTTTCTCTTCAGATTTCGTCTTGGAAAATTGGTTAATTTATTTTTCATCTTGATTATATATCAGATGACAAGCTCCAACAAATAATGCATTGCCCATCATAAGAAAACCAACAACCATATTAAACCAAAGTCCTACAAAGCCCAATACCACGACACCTTCATAACCTTGCATCCACCACCCTCCCTGTGTACCATTCCATGTATCAATTCTACCAACTCCAGCCACGAACCCAGCTAGTACAAAAATACCAGTGATAGGGAGAAGTGGCCAACTAATGATAGGCATTAGTATTGGAAAAGCACTCATTATAGTCGTAACTTCACAGTTTAAGTTAAAACGGCAACGTGTAGTATCATTTTTTTTTGCGATATTGGAAAGGAGGTTTTCAATGACTTTATTTCTTTCTATTATGCGTAAGTTCTCCTTATAATTTTTTTGGATGTATTCCCATGTAATATTATCCCGAATTAATCCATAGTTTTTTAAAATAGAGATTTGTTTTTCAGGGGTATTTACATCACGAAGTTTTTCCATTACTTCAGTTGCCGTTTCTAATGGGATTTCCAAAACATATCTTTGACTCATTTCCTCCCCAAAACATTCATTTACTTCTATTTTTATCATCTCAACATTAGAAGATAAATCTAGATTTGCAGAGGATGATTTATTTACATAAGCGTTTATACCGGGGGCGACAGCCATTCCAACAAGCAGACATATTACGGCTAGACCCAATATTTTCTTATTCATTATTATTCCTCTTTAGTATTTATAATTAAATAATAGAATTTAAATGTTTGCTAAAAAAATATTAACAATAACAGTTGCAACAAAAAGAATAGTTTTTGGATTATTATAACATCAGTCATTCTATTTCCATTTAGGAAAAACCCTCAGCGAGAAATCTCCAACTTTTTAGTTATGGGATGAATCGCATGGATGATTAAGACCAAAACGCTTTCAGGTGTTTTCTCCCTCTGAAGTAGAAAATGAGTTTCATTAAGAGTTGTTAAGATTTTTTGAATAAAGATAGATACATCTGTCTCTTTAGTTATTTAAAATTGATTATCTACCAAAAACCTCATTATTAGTATAAAAACTATCTAAAATGTAAAAAATATGGTAACCTATTCACTTTTTTTCTTAGTTCCACTAGGTTTCTTAGAAGCAGTCTTTTTTGTGGTTTTAGGTTTAGCCTTGACTTTGCCCTTTGGCTTAGATTCTTTAGGGGCTTTTTCTTTTGGTTTTTCTGTTTTTTCCTTTTTCTCAGGTCGTTTTTCCTTCTTTTCAGACGCTTCCCCAGTCTTTTTCTCCTCTTTTTCTCCATTTTTTTCTTTCGTCTTTGGAGTTTTCTTTTTCTTTATTTTTACTTCACCGTCTGCAGTTGGACTAACCTCAAAGTCTTCGGTACCAGATGTCTCACCAGATTCTTCCTCGGGTTCGAGTTCCTCCTTCAATAAGATAGGCTCCTTCTTTTTTCTCTCTTCCTTCAGCAATTCACGTCTGGATTTTTTGAACTCGAGCTCAGGTAAATATACTTCAACAACACCATCATCAAATTTAACGGCCTTCACACGTATTTTACTATACGTCTTATACTTACCATGTGCCCAGATAGCATTATTCAAGGAATCATCCATCCAAATGTCATCTGTCTCAACTTTCATATGTTTAGTCAAAAATTGTCTAACTCTCTTAACGGCTATAGGTGCTGCCACAGAGGACTTAAAACCTTTCTTTTTTAAAGGTATAACATATATTTTTTCAATTTCTTCTGCCATGGTAATCAAGCTTTCTTAAGTTTATTTCTACGCCAGTGACGCGTTTTAGGATGACGTGTGAAACGCCGGTTTGTTCTAATCATAATCCATGCTGGTACACGTCGGTTGCTTTTAGTAGCCTTATTCAAACGAAGTTTTCTGCCAAGTGGTTTATGTGTTGACATGATATTCTACCTTCTCTCTATCTTTATATCTCTTTTCTTTGGAATTATCTTCGAAAGCAGCATACGTAACTGCTCATCATTTATTTTATTTTTTAATCTGCCACCCTGGGCAAGCATTATTAGCTGATTCTCGATTTTCTCGGCCATTTCAGGTCGAGCAACCTTTATCCTTCCAAGCCGTTCTTTTGCTTGTGTTGTAAGAATGCCGCGGAGAATCATCCTCCTTTTATCTTCAATCTCTTTTTTTTGAGCATCCTGTTCTTCGAGTGATTCTTGGAGTTCCCCCTGTTGTTGCAACTCCTGCAGTTTTTTTCGCCTTAGATTCTCAAGTTCTTCATCCATAAATCCCAATTACTGATCCGTTAATTATTTAATATTTTTCCAAACCTGGGTAATAACTCTCAACATTTTTCATGATTTCATGAGAGGTGTTGTCTAAAAAAGACCTACCTTTTGGAGTGAGCACACGACCTTTCCCTTTGATTCTTGTTACATACCCTGCCTTTTCAAGTTGCTGAACAGCCCTTCTTGCAATGGAACCACTTCCACGTCTTGCCTTTGATGGTTTTGAACCACGATTTTTTCCTCCACCGTATTCTGCCCTGAGGTGCTCTATACCAATAGCATTTTTAATATAGATTTTACGTAGAATAGCCGCACATCTGACATACCACCAATCTTTATTTGTTGGGGGATTCTCCTTATGTACGCCTGTTCTAACATACATATTTTCTTCTGGCATAACAATAAATTTATCATTCTGTAATTTCTTTGCAACCTCATCTATTAATTCCTTAGTCGGAACATCATATAACGTCGTCATATATTCATTACTCCCATATGTGAAACTAGAATTGGGTAACGGTAATAAATGATAGGTTATTTAAGTATAGCGGATGGTTTTTTCCCAGTCTTTTTGAACGGAATACGAGAATATTTTCCACAAGTATGGCAGTAAACTACTATTTTTCCACCATGAACTCTTATCCTGCAAGTAACATTTGGTAGAAGATATCTGTAGCAGTGTTTGCAGAATCTTCGTTTATATCGTTTAGGAATCGGTGTTAGGTTTCTCATAGATATTTTTCGTGCGAGTTCTATATATCTGTTTGACAGGTTAAGTTTACCAGACAGGGCATTTTCTTCCGCTAAGATGAATAATTTGCTGATCCTCTCATTTGCTATTATTTTTTGCATGTTCTTGTCTAGTATTTTTTTCCTTGACATAATAATCCTTTTATAGTGATTCTAAAATAGTTTTTTCGGGTTTGTTTCGGTAATACATCTTTTTTCTGGTTCTCCTTGAATGGCGGAGAGTCTCCCCAGGAAAGAAAAGTTTATATATATTTACCAAAAACTCCATTTATAACATCCATTCAATCTACATTAGCAAATACCCACTTACATAAAAACCTATTCAATTGAGAGGGAGAAAATGATAAACCCAATTTTTAAGATAACAGATATTTAACAAGATAGATTATTATTTGAATAGGTGTTACAAGAATATAGGTTAGAGATATCCCATCCCACATTATTTTTTATCTAAGGTATATGTTGTAGCAGATAATATAATTAGAACAAAACCGACAGTAAGGATAAATGCTAAAACCACTATGTTTAATCAATTTGAGAATTGCAGAAATTTATTAATTATTTTATATTCATTTTTCCAATCATTTCAAGTGGTTTTTACCCAACATTTTCGGAATTTTTCAAGTATTCTTTATTAGAACCTGGGGAAAATTATATAAATATTGGACTTAAAATTTTTGAATGCGCAAAATGAAGATAATCGGAAAGCCGTATGGGTGAAAAGGTCACGTACTTTTTGAGGAGGCAGTGGATGAAAGGCCCCCTGTGCTAATCTACAAAAACTAGTGGTAAAAAAAATTTTCTATGGAATAATCATCTTCTTTTAAAATAGGTGAAATCTACCCATGCCTCTGATTTCCATAATTTTAAAAAAGTTAAACCTTTAAATATCTTGATGTTGCCTTATCAAACATATCGTTCCAAGAATCAAAGATCGTATTGGATCTAATATATTCATCAAATTCTTCACAAGGGATATTTTCAAATATTTCATGTGTTACAACTAATGTATCCTTTGGGACTAGTTCACTATTAATTATAAAATCTGTGAGATTGCTATAGTTAGTATATTTTTCCATAAATGCATTATTGAACAGTTTATCAATAGATATATTACCATTGCTACTGTCTGGGTATTGATTGCAGTCCGAATGTACATATTCTGCATCAACAGAACGTCCACACTCTGGGCAAACATAAGTAGAAGTTGAGCTATCAGATAATTGATACATTTCTTTTCCACAATCGGGGCAATTCAATTTTCCCCTCTTCATTTTATCAGCCGCTTCCAAATTCACCCTCTCAAATTCTATTAAATCGAACGATAGTTGATATCCAATTGATTCTATTTAAATCTAATGACTGGAGTATTTCCTCACAAATATCAGTTCTAAATATAATTTATTTTGCCAGTAGAAAATAAGGATAAAAAATTGCGTCAAATCTCGTACCCGTACCGCCGGTCGATAAACTGGTGGGATTCTTCCCTAAAACTAATCCTACTATTAGAATATTAAAATTGATTTAAGGAAACTTTAAAAATGATTGGGTAATTTAGGGAAAATCACTCAACATTAAAGGATTTAAAACGCTGTTAATAAGTATAAATAAACTATTAAGTAAGTTATTTCGGTATGATAACTCCCCATATATCTTTGAAAGTAAAATAAAACGCCGCTGTGGCTTAGAGGTATAGCGATTCCTTGGTAAGGAATAGGTCGTGGGTTCAATTCCCACCAGCGGCTTGCAGAAGGATTTTTCTCATGTTGAACACGTCAAAAACACCATTTTTTGTGTGGGGGCTTTGAACTTATAAAAAATTAATTTTGGTATGCATCTATCAACATCATAATCAGCAAGTAATAAATGCTACTAGTGAAGTAATGCGGGATATACGAGATTTGAATACAATTTTAATATTAAAAAATACGGGCATATAAAAACCAACCAGAGAAAAAAAATTATTTTTAGAAATAATCAAATGCCTCTTTTAGAAAACCCCATCGTCTATCAACCTTCTCTCGTACCTCATCTGAGATAATGTATGATTCTCCATTAAATGATTCCTGATTTTTTATATATGTTTCAAACGCTGCTTTGGATACGGTGAATCCATCCAAGTTCAACTCAGAATAAATACGTTGAATCATCTTTATTGGTTCATGGATAAAATCCTCGTACTTCGCTTCGACCAAATTCCCTTTGGGAATAAGAGAACGTTCCTGTAAGTATTTACGAAACATCTTTGAATATAAATCCATCATAGAATCCTCAACTGCATTAAATGGGGGCGGGTTTTGTACACAGTAGAGAGGAATGACTATTCTCATAAACTTCAGCATTGAATAATACAAATCATAGGGATTCCGCTGGATTAACACAAATTTTGCATCTGGAAACAATTCAAGCAATAACTTTACTTTTGCAGTGTTGTCTTGATTTTTCAAGACAAGACGTTTCCCACCGACTGAAATCGTCGCCTTCTTCAGCAGATAGAGATAGATGTCTTTCCATCGCTGTATATCATAATCCGAAACATTCTCCATAAGAACGAAACGATTGTAAAAACTCATATTTTTTGGAAAACACCATCCATGGTAATAGGAATAGGGAGAAAAGGCACCAACTGCATACTGGTCTTCTTGAGGAAAATCAGGATGCATCGGGACATTATCCATCGGTCGCCGTTTAGGGATACTGGAAGCCACAATTGGTTTGAACAACTTTTCATTGGCAAGAAAAACTCCTGGTAGATATGCCTGGAATGTCGTGAAATATCCAAGGTTTTTATCAAGTGATAGGATGTTATGGAGATATGTTGTTCCACTCCGCCAATGCCCAAGAATAAAAAGCGGAGGATGAGAAATAGTCGTATTCATAATCTTAGTATCAAACTTTTTTATTTCTTGTATTCGGAACGGAGCCATTATACTACTAACAAATGTAGAATATATGAATCGGGGGAGATATCGAAAACTAATTCGAAATTGATTTTGTCTTAATAAATGAAATAAATTTGTTAGTGTGTATCCTGCTAAAGGTGTTTCTGTAAAAATAAGCGTTTTCGTTCGTAGTTCTTCGTAATCCATCTGAACAAATATAACTTGACATTTCTTTATACGTTTTTCTGCTTCGTATATTTTGAATTAAATGGGCTTTTAATTCTCAGTAATAGCACCCTTTCGGGAATTTTAAATAATTTTGTTTTTTTTCGTCTAAAAAGATTAAATTGCAGGGGAAGGGATTTGAACCCGATTTTACAGATAGAAAGACATGTTGTGTGAATTATAAATTAAACGAGGGCTTATGACTTATACGCCGTACGCCCACCAGTGGCTTAACCAGGGATTTTTCTCATGGTAAATGCAACTAAAGATAAATTTTGAACATAGAGCTTTTAACCTCAAAGTTCAGTCTTTTACAATTTTAAAATTCTTTATTACATCTCTTATATGCTGTATAATTCAAAAATTAGATGGGTAACAAATTGGTTACGTTACAAAAACCTGCTATAATATTTCCGATTTATTCATGATAATATCAATATTATAAAATCCTTCAATTTTCTTTATTTCATTTTATTAATAATTTATTCATATCTAACTGCTTCTATTGGACTCATTCTAGCAGCCTTCCATGCAGGATAAAGACTTGAAAGGATACCAACGATCATTGAGACACTTAAACCAAGAGCAATAGCCATAAAGGTTATAACAGGTTCCAAAGGAATACCCCCACCACCAGGACCCATATTCGATAGAACTGCTGCAACACCTTGAGAACCAAGAATTCCTAAGATTATTCCTGATCCACCACCAACAAGACTTAACAACATACCCTCAATAATAAAAATGCTCATAACATCCCTATTAGTAGCACCAATTGCCTTCATAATACCAATCTCTCTTGTTCGCTCCATAACTGATGTTAACATAGTATTCATAATTCCTATTGATGCAACAACAAGAGCAATTGATGCAATTGCAATTAAAACAGTCTGCAGAATACCCATAATACTTTGAATACTATCTAAAATCGAAGACAAAGATGTAGCGCTAGCGAAATCCTCCTCACCATGGTTCTCGTTTATAACTCGTTCAATTTCCGAGGCAATAGATTCCACATCATTTACATTATAAACTGTGACAGTCGCAGAGTAAATATTACTTTCACCAGTTGCTTTTTGAAAATCCCTGGATGTTAATAGTACTAAATCATCATTAGTAGATACGCCGCCCATTCCTTGCTTACTAAAAATTCCATTTACAAAAAATTTCTTACCATTAATCTTAACTCTACTTCCAACAGAAATATCATTATCAAAATAATCATAAGCTACATCATAACCTATGAGAATTTTGCTTTGATCACCGATATCCAATAGATCACCTTCTGCAAGATCATCTAATCCATACTGAAGATTCATTGATTCTATATCCATACCCGTTATTGTAATCATGACATTATTCCCATCTCCATTAAAACTAAGACTAGCCATGCCTGTTAACTGAGTATTTACATCTTTTACACCAGGTATGCGTTCAAGGTCTGTTATATCACGTTCTGTTAGATATTCTCCAGTATCTTCTAATTGACCGAAGGAAAACATCGAGAATCCCCCTACGTTAACAATAATTGTATCAGATAATGATGAAAGTTCTCCCTCTACTGCTACATTCATCCCTTCACCTATACCCATCAGAGATATAATGGCCATTATACCAATCGCTATACCAAGTAGCGTTAGAATAGAACGAGACATTCGCTCCTTTATGTTTTTATAGGCAAGATTTAAATTGTCTCTAAACATTTTCTTCCCTTACAATTCCATCTTGTATTCTTAGAATTCGTCTTGCTCTTTTTGCAATATTAGGATCATGAGTAACAACAATAACGGTTTCTCCTTTATTGTTGATGTTTTCTAAAATATCCATTATTTTATTTCCTGATTTAGTATCAACATTACCTGTTGGTTCATCTCCAAGTATTATAGTGGGATCATTACTAAGAGCACGTGAAATTGCGACTCGTTGTTGTTCTCCACCGCTAAGCTCAGATGGTTTATGATCAATTCGATGTGATAGTTCGACCATATCTAGTAATTTTTTTGCTTTTTTAATACGGGTTTTACTATCTACGCCTGCAAAACCCATTGATAGAGTTAAATTCTCCAATGCTGATAATGTAGGTATCAAGTTATATTTTTGAAAAATAAAACCGATTTTTTCTCTTCTGATTCGTGCCAATTCATTCTCATTTAATGTATATACATCAGTATCATCAATAAACAATTTTCCAGTAGATGGCCTATCTAGACACCCTATTAGATTCATTAATGTTGATTTACCTGAACCAGATGGGCCAATAATTGCTATGTAATCTCCTTGTTTGATAGAAATATTGGTTTTCCTTAAAGCATGAACTTGTAAATCTCCTTTACCATAAGTTTTACTGAGATCTTTTGTTACTATTACTTCCTTATTCATTCTTTTTCCTACCTTTCCTCCATCTCCAAAGGATATAGGCAATTATTATTACAATGATTATTGGAATAATTATAAGACAAGTACTGAAAATATCTCCACCAAACTCACCTGATGATTCGGAGTTATCATTAGTTGAAGATTGATAACTAGTTCCCTCACCAGAAACAATCTTGAATGAATGACTTATGAACGGTGTTTCGTAGTATTCAGTTCCTTGCTTATAGGATACCTTAAATTTAATTGTATGATTCCCATAATCAAGTTTATCTGAATAAATATCAAAGCTAGCTGAGAATACATCATCAGAATCCATTGATCCAATGAAATATTGGGAAGGAATAACTGTTGTATTAGTGATAGGAGTAATAATTACCCCGGTTATTGTTTCGGTTTTTGCATTATAAACTTCAAGGCCAATTCTTGCAGATTTACCTTTTTTAATCGTTAATGGCATATTAGTTAAAATTGGTGAAACATCCAAAACTTCGATTATTTCGATAGGTAAATCCAATGTTTCATAGTGTTGGTTATCTCCATTTTTATAACTAAGATTAAAAGAAAGATTCTTTTGCCCCATTTCACTTGGGTTTATTGAAAAAATAATTTCTTCAGTAGTTCCAGATTCTAATGTGCCAATGAATTTACTATCAGGAGTAAAATCTAAATCATTATCCTTTCCTGCAGTAATGGTTAGACTATCAACAGCGTTCTTTCTTTTATTTATAACACTAAGTGAAATATCAGTAGAACCACCTATAGAGATTTTAGAAGGAGCATCGTTTGATACAAGGTCTACTGTATCATTACTTACCTTAACCTC
>Ga0272442_10006442_pt1 | contig 15431 bp, 5 predicted proteins | sample SSMForm2O_FD_200262 | JGI IMG/M metagenome (GOLD analysis project Ga0272442, IMG submission 200262) | Marine sediment archaeal communities from Little Sippewissett salt marsh, Falmouth, MA, United States - SSM-Form-2O | ecosystem: Environmental > Aquatic > Marine > Wetlands > Sediment ...
GCCTGGCGCTGCACTTCGGCGCTGCCGCCGCCGGCGTCGCCGCGGCGGCGGTGACGTTCGCCGGCTCGATCGCCGGCATCCACTTCGCGAGCGGCGCCGCCCGGAAGCGCGCTGCCTACACCGCGAGCAAGCTGCACAACGACGTGGCGACGGCGGCCGCGCAGATCGAGTACCTCAACACGGAGGCGAAGACCCGGCTCGATCCGGACCGCTTCATCGACGAGCGCATCGCGCAGGCGCTCGAGCTGGACGCCGAGATCAACGAGGTGATCGAGCAGCAGCGCGCGAAGAGCGCGAAGGCCATGGCGGAGCTCGAACGGCGGCACGAGCGCGCCCGGAAGAAACGCCTCGAGCCGCTCGCGGGCGACTCGGAGGGCGGCGTCGGCGCCGCCCCGCCCGACGCGAAGCAGTTGCTCCAGGATTCGTACCAGTCGCGCATCGTCGCCGTGAAGACCGAGTCCCGGGAGAAGGAGGCCGACGCCAAGCGGGAGCAGGACGAAACGATCGCGCGCCTCGAGCGCGAATGGCGCGAGGAGCTCGACGCGTTCGCCGCGTTCGGGACGTCCGCGATGGCCGCCTGCCGCGGCAGGCACCCCGAGTGGACCGATCCCGCCTGGCTCACGTGGCAGCCCGAGACAGACTACCCGTCCGAGTTCATCGTCGGGACCTCCCGCTGGGAGCCGGCGTCGCTCACGACGGCCGAGTCCACGTGGCCGCCGCTCGGCGATCACGGGCCGGTCCAGCTGCCGGTGGCTCTCTCCGTGCCGGCGTGCGGGTCGCTGTTCATCCGGGCGAAGAGCAAGAATCGGGCGGCCGGCCTGGACGTGCTCCATAATGCGGTCCTCCGGGTGATCACCTCGTTCCCGCCGCAGAAGGTGAAGCTGACGATGGTCGACCCCGTCGGGCTCGGGGAGAGCTTCTCCGGGCTCATGGGGCTGGCCGACTACGACGAGACGCTGGTCGACGGACGCATCTGGACCGAGGGCGTCCACATCGAGAAGAGGCTCTCCGACCTGACGGTCCACATCGAGAAGGTCATCCAGAAGTACCTCCGCAACCGGTACGCGACGATCGAGGAGTTCAACCGGCAGGCGGGCGAGATGAAGGAGGCCTACCGCTTCCTCGTGATAGCCGACTTCCCGACCGGCCTCAGCGAGCTCGCCATCGAGCGGCTCGCGGCGATCCTCGCCAGCGGCCCGCGCTGCGGCGTGTACACCTTCCTGTTGTGCGACGCGTCGCAGTCGCTCCCGTCGCTCATCGACGCGGCGCAGCTGCGCAACCTCGGACTCGTCATCCATGATGACGACGCCGCGTTCGTCGCCGAGCGCGAGGGCGTCGGGCTGGGCGCCCTCTCGGCCGAGGTCCCCCCGGCCCCCGAACTGACGTCGCAGCTGGTCGAGCAGATCGGTCGCGGCGCGCAGGAAGCCGACCGCGTCGAGGTGCCCTTCTCCTCGGTCGAGCCGAGCGACGACGAGCTGTGGAGCCTGAAGAGCGACACGGGCGTGCGGGTGCCGATCGGAAAGTCGGGCGCGGACAAGCTGCGCCACCTCGACCTCGGCCGCGGCACGGCGCAGCACGCCCTGGTGGGGGGGCGCACCGGGTCCGGCAAGTCGAACCTGTTCCACGTCATCACGACGTCGACGTCGCTCTGGTACCACCCGGACCAGATCGAGTTCTACCTCATCGACTTCAAGAAGGGCGTCGAATTCAAGTCGTTCGCAGACGGCCAGCTCCCCCACGCGCGCGTGATCGCCATCGAGAGCGACCGCGAGTTCGGTCTCAGCGTCCTGCAACGCATCGACAAGGAGTTGAGCCGCCGGGGAGAGCTCTTCCGCAAGCAGGGCGTGCAAGACCTCGCGGGCTACCGCAAGAGGCCGGACGCCGAGCACCTGCCGCGCACGCTCCTGGTCATCGACGAGTTCCAGGAGTTTTTCACCGAGGACGACGCCGTGGCCCGCGACGCGGCGCTGTTGCTCGACCGCTTCGTCAGGCAGGGCCGCGCGTTCGGGATCCACATCATCCTCGGCTCGCAGACGCTCAGCGGCATCTACACGCTTGCCAAGAGCACGCTCGGCCAGATCGGCGTGCGCATCGCCCTACAATGCAACGAGGCCGACTCGCACCTCATCTTCGGCGAGGACAACGCCGCGGCGCGCCTGCTGACACGCCCCGGCGAGGCCATCTACAACGACATGTCCGGCCTCGTCGAGGGCAACGACCCGTTCCAGGTCGTCTTCCTTCCGGACGAGGAGGAGGAGAACCGCCTGGTCCGCATCGCCGAGCGAGCCGCGCGCGACCAGTGGCGGGCCGGGACGCCCCCCGTCGTATTCGAGGGCAATGCCCCCGCGGAGCTCGAGAACAACCCCCTGCTGACGCCGATGCTCGACCGCCCGTACCGGGACGCGGACCGCTCGCTGACAACGTGGCTCGGCGAGGCGAACGCCATCAAGGGACCGACCGAGGCGCGCTTCGTCGAGGCGGGGGGCAGCAACCTGCTCATCGTGGGCCAGCATCGCGAGGCCGCCTTCGCGACGTTGTCCGCGACGATCGTGTCGCTCGCGGCGACCCACCGCCCCGAAAACCTGCGCGTCGTCGTCCTCAACGGCGGCGGGCGCGACGAGTACGGCTCGCAACTCGAGCGCGTCGCGGCGGCCGTGCCCCACGAGGTCCAGGTCGTCGAGCCGCGCGGCATACCACAGGTGGTCGAGGAGCTCGCGCAGCTCACGAGCGAAGGCGACGACGAGGCGGACGCGCCCACGAAGTCGGTGTTCGTGATCGCCTTCGGCGTCCAGCGCCTCAAGGCGCTCCGCCAGGACGAGGACGCGATCTTCTCGATGGACGCCGACGCGGGCCCGCCGACGGGCGAGCTGTTCGCGAACATACTCCGGGACGGGCCGGACCGGGGCGTGCACGCGGCGGTCTGGTGCGACAGCCTCGGCAACCTCGGCAGGACGTTCAGCCGCAAGACCATGCGCGAATTCGACATGCGCGTGCTGTTCCAGATGAGCGCGTCGGACTCGTCCGAGCTCATCGACGCCACGACCGCGAACAACCTCGGCCTGCACGGCGCGGTTCTCTACGTCGAGAGCGAGGGGACGCTCGAGAAGTTCAGGCCGTACAGCGTGCTCACGTCCGAATACCTCGAGCGTCTGGAAGCTCGTCTCAAGACACGCTTCGCGTAGCCACGCCGTCGCTTGCGCACACGCGCTCCGCCGCCATAATCGCCCCCTTGGTCGGATAATCCAGGTGCTCGCACCACTTCACGATTGGAGTATGACGATGAGACGGTCCGTTCTATCTACCGCCACCGTGCTGTTGGCCATTGCCGTGGCGGGTTCGGTCGCGCGAGCCGCGGCGCCGCGAATCATCAGTTTCCAGGGACGCCTCGCAGACGGTGACGGCGCGCCCGTGCCCGGCTCGGTGCAGGTCGTGTTCCGGCTCTACGACGCCGCCTCGGGCGGCTCGGAACAGTGGTCCGAAACTCACGCGGCACTCACCCCGAACGTCGAAGGGATCTTCGCCCTCAGCCTGGGGACGACGACGTCACTCGCCGGCGTCGACTTCGGCCAGCCCCTCTGGCTGCAGGTCGAAATCGACGGCGAGACGCTGGACCCGCGCTTCGCCCTGGCGGCGACGCCCTACGCGATGAGGGCCGTGTCGGCCGAATCCGCCGACACCAGCGCCTCCCTGGGGTCGGTGACCGAAGGGGACGTCACCTCGCTGCAGACACACGCTGCGGCCAACACGACCGCGATCGCCGCCAACGCCACCGACATCGCGACGAACGCCACCGGCATCGCCGCGAACGTGACGGACATCGCGACGAGCGTCACGGTAATTGCCGCGAACACGGCGGACGTCGCGGCCAATGCCACCGACATCGCGACGAACACCGCGGACATCACGGCCAACGCGGCCGACATCGCGACGAACGCCACGGGCGTCGCCACGAACGTAGCGGACGTCGCGACGAACGCCACCGGCATCGCCGCGAACGCCACGAGCATCGCCGCCAACGCGGCGGACATCACCGCCACCGAAACGGCCCTGTCCACGCACGCGGCCAATGCGAGCGCGCATCATACGCGCTACACCGACGCGGAGGCCGTGTCGGCGGTCGGGTCGTCGTTCTGGAGCCTCACCGGCAACGCGGGGACGACGCCGGGGACCCACTATCTCGGCACGACCGACAGCCAGGCGCTTGAGCTCCGGGTCGCCGGCCAGAAGATCCTGCGGCTGGAGCCGAGCACCACGGCGGACGAGGGCCCGAACGTCATCGCCGGATCCAGCAACAACGCCGTCGGGTCCGGCGTTCTCGGCGCCACCATCGCCGGCGGCGGCGACCCCAGTCGCCTGAGCATGGACAAGGCGAACATCGTCAGCGACGACTACTGCACGATCGGCGGCGGCTCGGGGAACGTGGCGGGCAACGCCGACGCTTCCATCTTCGCGACCATCAGCGGCGGGGCAGACAACACCGCCACCGCGCCCTCGACGACAGTGGGCGGCGGCGCGGGCAACCACGCTACCGCGCAGTACGCCGTCGTCGCGGGGGGATCACTGAACAACGCCACCAGCCTGCACTCCACCGTGGCGGGTGGACGTCACAACACCGCGAGCGGCGAAGCCTCCACCGTCGGCGGCGGCTATGAGAACGAGGCCTCTACCGGCTACGGGAATACCGTCTCCGGCGGATTGAGCAACACCGCCACCGGCGCCTACGCGTCCATCGCTGGCGGCGAGGACAACGCGGCCTCCGGCGACCACAGCGCCGTGTCCGGGGGATGGAACAACGGCGCGGAGGGCACCTACTCCGCGGTTCCCGGCGGGCGGTACAACTTTGCGCGAGGCGAGTGCAGCTTCGCCGCAGGCTTCAGGGCGAACGCCAACGCCGACGGCACGTTCGTGTGGGGCGACTCGACCAACACCAACTTCATCGTCACCAATGCCGACACGTTCAACGTCAGGGCCTCGGGCGGCGTCTACCTCTACACGAACGGCGCGTTGACCGCGGGCATGTACCTGGGCGCGGGCGGAAGCGCATGGAACACGCACTGCGACCGGAACCTGAAGGAGAACTTCGTCGAGGAGGACGGCGAACGGATCCTCGAGAAGATCTCCGAGATGCCGATCACATCCTGGAACTACAAGGCGCAGGACCCGACGGTGAGACACATCGGCCCGGTCGCCCAGGATTTCAACGCCGCGTTCGGTTTCGGGGAGGACGAGTTCTTCATCAACACGTCCGACCTGGACGGGGTGAACATCGCCGCGATCAAGGCCCTCGAGCGCCGCACGCGCGAGCTGCAGGAATGCAACGACAGGCTCGAGGCGCAGATCGCGGAGCTCAAGGCGCTCATCGCCGAACAGGCCCGGGAGTGAGCTGAACGCGCGGCGCCGCACACAGCCATCGCCGTCTTCGGGGCCGGCTCGCACCACATCGCCATGATCGGGTGTGGAGCCGGCCCGTCTCTTTGCGCAAGCTGCGGTGCGCGGGCCCGTACCGCTCTCTGGCCTCACGGAGCGCTTCGAGCGGCGTTGCGAACGCCGCTCGACGCCACCCCAATCCTACAACAGGCGCGAGACTGGAGCGCGGTCCGGCTGTTGGAGTAGTATAGATCCTCGCCGGCTCCGCCCTCGAGACGACATCACGCCGACCTCGGCGGCGGGCCGGACGGGCCCCAAACGATCGGGAGGGACCACGCGATGAGTAAACGTGTCTCGCGACGGCGCTTCATCAAGCAGGCCGCTGGCGGCATCGCCCTGTTCACGATCGTGCCACGGTCGGCGCTCGGCGGACCGGGTCACACGCCGCCCAGCGAGATGATCACCCGCGGCGTGATCGGCACGGGCCAGCAGGGCATGCGCCACGTCAGCAACTATCCGCAGACGCTCGCGGTGTGCGACGTGGACAAGAACCACCTGGCCACCGCGAAGAGGAAGGCCGGGGGCAAGTGCGACGCCTATTCCGACTTCCGCCGCATCCTCGACCGCAAGGACATCGACACCGTCCACATCCCCACGCCCCCTCACTGGCACTCCCTGATCACCATCATGGCCGCCCAGGCCGGCAAGGACATCTTCAGCGAGAAGCCGATGAGCCGGTTCATCAAGGAGGGGCGCGCGGCCGTCGAGGCGGTGAAGCGCTACGGCGTCGTCTTCCAGATGAACTCCAAGCACCGGCCCAAGGGCACCGGCGAGCTGCGCAAGATCGTGAGCAGCGGCGTCCTCGGCCCGAACGCGAAGGTCGACGCGCAGCGGCACGTGAAGGGCTGGTTCAGCGTCAAACGCAAGTGCGGCAGGACGGACCTCAAGCCCGAGCCGGTGCCGCCGGAACTCGACTACGAGATGTGGCTCGGCCCCGCGCCGTACCGCCCGTACAACAAGGCCCGGGTCCACTACAACTTCAGGTGCTACTGGAACACGGCCGGCGGCGGCATGCTCGACCGCGGGTCGCACCAGATGGTCGCCCCGCTGTGCGAGCTGGGCAAGGAGCACACGGCGCCGGTCAAGGTCGTGGCTCACGCGCCGTGGCCGTCGCACTGGGACGCGGTCACCATGTGGGGCTGGGTCGAGATGACCTACGCGGACGGATCGCGCATCGTCCTCGAGAGCGGCGAGTGGGGCGAGCCGAGCGGCAAAACGTCCTACGAGAACGTCACGCTCACGCCCGAGCAGCGCAAGCGGCTGAACGAGACGCCGGACCTCCGGCCGAACACCGACACGTTCGAGACGGCCATACGAACCCGGTGCGACGAGTACTGCCGGCAGCCGAACGCCGAACAGGCCCACCGCGCCGCGACGGCGCTGCACCTGGCGAACATCGCGATCCGTACCGGTCGGCCGGTGCACTTCGATCCGGTGAAGGAAGAGATCATCGGCGACGAGGAACAGAACCGCTACGTGCACGGCCCGATGCGTGCGCCGTGGCACATCTGAATCTGAGATGGGTGAATCCATGGGGAAGAACCGTTCCCGCAGGCGGCTGTTGACACTGGTCGCTTCGGTGTGCCTGGTCGCCGCGCTCACCCCGCCCGCGCGGGGCGCGTCCTCGGTCGCGCAGCTCCTCGAGCGTGTACCGACCGACAATGCCGCCGAGTTCGAGGACGTCGGCAAGGCGCTCGTCGCTCTCGGCCCGGCCGGGGTCAGGGAGTTGGCCGGGCGTCTCGGCGAGGAACCGCAGGACGCGAAGGTGTGCTTCGCGCTGCACGGCCTCGTGGACTACGCCGGCAGGCCCGGCGCGGAGGCCGAGCGCACGATGGTCGCGGAGGCCCTCTGTGACGTCCTGCGGTCCGACGCGCCGGCGGCCGCCAAGAGCTACGCGCTCAACGAGCTGCGGCTGGTGGGCAAGGGAGAGTCGGTCGGCGCGACGAAGGCGCTGCTTTCGGTCGGCGGGCTGTGCGAGCCCGCGGCCCAGACGCTCGTGTCCATCGGAACGCCCGGGGCCCTCGAGGCCCTGCGTTCCTCCGCGCAGGGCCTCGGCGGGAAGCGGCGGCTGACCGTCCTCTACGCGCTCGGCAGGTCTCGTGACCGCGGTGCGGTCGCGCTGCTCACGAAAGAGGCGCGCGGCAAGGACGCCGCCGTACGCCGGGCGGCCGTGTACGCGCTGGCCAACATCGGGGCGCCCGAGGCCGCCGACGTCCTGCGCGAGGCGGCAAAAGAGGACCCCGAGCGCGACAACAAGGCGCTGGCGCTCTTCGGCTCGAGCGCGTATTCGCCGAAGGTGCGCTCGCCGAAGAACATCAATCTCCTCAAGGAAGCCACCGTCGGCAGCTTCGTGCTGGACATGCGCGCGCTCTCGACGAACAAGGAATACGGCCACCGGGACCTGTGCTTCTTCTTCGGCTACCAGGACCCGTCGCACTTCTATTACGCGCACATCGCCAGCAAGGCCGACGCCCACGCGCACTCCATCTTCCTCGTCGACGGAAAGCCGCGGGTCTCGATCGCGACGTCGCGGACCAAAGGCGTCACGTGGGACGACCAGTGGCATGCCGTGCGGATCGTTCGCGACGCGGACACCGGGAAGATCGAGGTCTACTTCGACGACATGAGCAAGCCCATCATGATCGCCGAGGACAAGCATTTCACGTGGGGGCGCGTCGGCGTCGGATCCTTCGACGACACGGGCATGTTCGACGACATCAGGCTCCGCGGCGACCTCCGCGAGCCCGGCCCCCCGCCGAGCAGCGAGGCGGCGGCGCCGGCCGCCGTCGAGGCCGCGGGCGCGGACGGGGGTGTGAAGATCACCGAGCTCGAGGATGTCGTTCGCGTCGAGCTCGGCGGCGCGCTTCTCACGGAGTACCACTACAAGGACGCCGACCGTCCCTACTTCTATCCCGTGATCGGCCCCACCGGCGTCAACGTCACGCGCGACTGGCCGATGAAGGAAGGCGACGAGGCGAAGGACGAGCAGCGCGACCACAAGCACCATCGCGGCCTCTGGTTCACGCACGGCGCGGTGAACGGGCACGACTTCTGGAGCGAGGGCAGGGGCCCCAGGATCGCCCAGAATCGGATCGTCAGGGCGTCGTCCGACCGGTCGTCGGGTGTGATCGAAACCGAGAGCACGTGGGTCACGAAGGACGGGACGCCGATCTGCACCGACAGGCGCAGGCATATCTTCCACGCGACGAGCGCGGGCGCCGCCAGGATGATGGACATCGAGATCACGCTGCGCGCGACGCACGGGAAGCTCGTCCTGGGCGACACCAAGGAGGGCAGCATGGCCGTGCGCGTCGCCCCGACGATGCGCGTGAAGGGCAAGGTGGGGCGCGGGCATCTCGTCACCTCCGAAGGGCGCCGCGACGGCCAGGCGTGGGGCAAGCGCGCGCGCTGGTGCGACGCGTACGGCCCCGTCAACGGGAACGTGGTGGGCATCGCGATCTTTGACCACCCGTCCAACCCGCGGCACCCGACGTGGTGGCACGCGCGGACGTACGGCCTCGTGGCGGCGAATCCGTTCGGCGTCCACTACTTCGAGAAGAAGCCGGCCGGAGCGGGCGATCTCACCGTCCCCGACGGCGAGGAGGTCCGCTTCCGTTACAGGATCCTCGTACACGCCGGCGACGAGAAGGAGGGCGAGGTGGAGAAACACTACCGCGCGTTCGCGGACGAGAAACGGGCCGACGTCACGGAGGACGCGCGATGAGTACGCGAGCACACTGGGCAGTCATCGGCTGCGTGCTGCTGACCGCGTGCCAGGCGAAGGCGCCGGCCGAGAAGGAACCCAGTCCCGTCGCGGCGGCGGAGCCGGGACCCATGTCCGAACCGGAACCGGCAGAGGCCACGCCCGCACCCGCACCCGCGGAGGAAGCACCCGCCCCGGCCGCGAAGGCGCCCGCCCCCGTCCCGCCGCCCGTCAGCTTCGAAGGTCATCCGCTGCCCACGCTCCCCGTCGTGTACCAGACGGACTTCCAGGACGGGAAGCTCGATCGGTGGGAAGCGACCGACGCCAGGGCGTGGCGGGTCGAGGATGCCGGCTCGCGCGACGTCGCCGAGAAGACCCACGCCCGCCACTGCCTGCTCCGCTACGCGCGACGACTGGCCGAAGAGGGACACGCGCCCCGGGCCGTCGATGTCTGTCGGCATCTGCTCGCGCACGCCCCGGCTGACGAAGCGAGCGTCGCGTCCGCGGCGTTCTACCAGTTGATCGGAATGCTCGACCGCGCCGACGTGCCCGCGGAGGTCGCCGCCGGCGTCGGAAGCGACAACCCCGCGATCCGCACCGCCGCCATCCGGGCGGCCAAGGCCATGGAGGGGACGGAAGCGACCAGGCAACTCGCCGCGGCCCTGACGCGCATTCCGCCCGAGGGGCGCGCGGCGCTGCTTCGACATCTCCGCGAGCGTGGCGATGCCGCGGCGCTCCCCGGGGCCGTCAAGGCGCTGGGTGACGAGCGCGAGGACGTGCGCGTCGCCGCCATCGAGGCGGTGGGCGCGCTCGGCAAGAAGGACTCCGCGCCGAAGCTGATCCCCTTTCTCGGGAAGGACGGGGACGAGGCCGAGGCGGCCGGGCGAGCGCTCGCGGGGATGGGCGACGAGGGCCTCAACGACGCGCTCATGAAGGCACTCGCGAACGCGGCGAGCGGCGAGCGGATCGGCATCCTCGCGGTCCTCGCCTCGCGCGACGCGCCGGCCCACGAGTACGTGTTCCTCCGTCACGCGCGTGACGAGGACAAGCGCGTGCGACACGCGGCGTTGAAAATCCTCGGGACGCAGGGCAACGAGGGCGTTGTGTCCGGCCTTCGCGACGTGCTGGCCGCGACGACGGACGCCGGCGAGCAAGAGGTGGTGACGCGCGCGCTGCTGGGTTCGGTCCGCAAGCTGCCCGACGATGCTCACGCGAAGATCGCCGTGAACCTCGTCGCCGGATACGACGGGGCCGCGCCGCACGTGAAGCGCGCCACGCTCCAGGTGCTCGCATGCACGGCGAAGGGCTACCCCGCCGGACTGACGACGGTACGCGCCGCGCTGACCGACGCGGATCCCGGCGTGCGCACCGCGGCAGTGCGCGCGCTCGCGGACTGGCCCGGCACGACGTCGATGGACGACCTCCTCGAGATCGCCACGACGACGACAGATGAGGCGCATCACGTCCTCGCGTTGCGCGGCTACCTCAAGGCCGTCCCCGTCCTCGGCGCCAGCGAGAAGCGTGAGGATCGCGACGAAGCCGTGCGGCGCTGCAAACAGGCGCTGGCCGCGGCGCGCCGCCTCGAGGAGAAGAAGCAGGCGCTGGGGACGGCGGGCGGCATGAAGCACCCGGATGCGCTCTCACTCGCCGTCTCGTTCCTCGGCGACGCGGACCTCAACCCGGAGGCCGCTGCAGCGGCGATCAAGATTGCCGCCGCCATCATGGACCGGCACGCCCTGACCGCCATCGACGCCATCGAACGCGTGCTGGACACGACGCGCGTCGAGGCCCTGCGGCACGGAGCGCTCCGGGCGCTCGCCTCGCGGCCAAACGCGGCAGCCGCGAAGGCCCTGCTGGACTTCGCGCGCCGCGCCGACGACAAGACCGAACGCGTGCTCGCGTTGAAGGAGTACGTCCGGCTGGTGCCGCCTCTCACGAAGGGCGATGAAGACGCGGCGAAGCGCGCCTACGAAGACGCGCTCGCCGCCGCGCGCGGGGCGGACGAGAAGCGCCTCGTCGAGGCCGCGAAGGACGGCGGGGGGGCGGACGTCAAGCTCGGCAGGCCCAAGGCCTGCGCGGTCGTGAGCGAGGGCCTCAAGCCGGGCGCGCTCGTCTACGGCGACAGGGAATACACGTACGTGTCGGTCCCCGACGACCTCATGGACGCCACGTATCTCACGACGGCCAACGACGACAAGGGGAACTCGGCGAAGGAGTACCTCGTCTTCACCGTCAGCGCCCCCGCGACCGTCTACGTCGGCTTCGACAACCGGGCGACGCAGCTGCCCGGCTGGCTGCGGGACTGGCGCGACACCAAGCAGTCGCTGCGGACGACGGACTCCGGATGCCGCCTCAAGCTATACGCGAAGTCGTTCCCCGCCGGGACCGTGGCGCTCGGCGGCAACAAGGCGCCGGGCGCCGGCTCACACTACGTGGTCGTTATCGGGAGATAGGCCGCGGCCATTGCGCCATCACTTCTTGGATTCGGCGAGCAACTGCTGCACCAGCTGCTCCTTGAGCTGCAACTCCGCCCGGACCTTCTGAAGCTCGGAGGCCGTTGCCTCGTATTTCGCGTGTAGCTTACCGACTTCCTCGCGCGCACTCTGGTGCGCGGACTCGTATTGTTTGATGAGCTTCTTGAGCTTCTTCACTTCCTTCGAGTCGTCCGATGCCGCGTCCGCGGTCGCCTCCTTGGACTTGGCCTTCTCCATCGCCTGGGCCAGCATCTGCTTGGTCTCCTCGACCTGCCCGAGGGCCTCGTCGCGCTCGGACGTGACCTTCTCCAGCTGCTTCGCCTTCTCGTCGCGCTCGGCCTTGATCTTCTTGATGTTCGCCTCGATGGCCTGCGCGTCACCGGCGCCCTTCGTCGCCTCGTCGCGCGCGGCCTCCGCTTCCTCGAGCTTCTTCTCGAGCTCGGCGAGGCGCTTCTTCGTCTCCTCCGAGTCGCCGCTCTGACCCTCGAGCTCCGCGATCTTCGCTTCGAGTTCCTTGCGTTCCTTTTCCGCCACCTTCTGCGTCTTGCTGAAGTCGGACAGTGCCTCCTTGGCCGCCTTCTTCAGTTCCTTCAGCTTGGCCTTCACGTCGTCGCGCTCCGCCTCGACAGCCTCGAGCTTCTCTTGAGCCTTCTCGAGACCCGACTCGGCCTTCTTGAGCGCGGCGGCGACCTCCTTGCCTTCCTTCGCCGCTTCCTTCGCCGCATCCTTCTGCGCGGCCTTCACCGCGCCGTCCGCGTCCTTCTTCGCCTTCTCGAGCTCGGCGCGCGCCCCGTCCCGCTCCTTCTCGACGGCCTCGCGCGCCGCGGTCGCCTCCGCCAGCTTTGACTCGGCCTCCTTCTTCGCCTGTTCGGCGGCCGTCTCGGCCTCGGCGAGCTTCTTCTCGACTGCATCCTTCGCCGCGGTCGCTTCGGCGATCTTCGCCGACGATTCCCGCTTCGCCGCGTCCGCCTCCGCCGCCTTGTCCCCGGCCTCCTTCTCGAGGGCGGATGCCCTGTTGGCAACCTCGACCAAATCGGCCATCTTGCTCTCGAGCTCCTCGCGCTGTCTCGCGGCGGCGTCGCGCTCCTTGGTGATCTCGGCGAGCTTCTCCTTCAGGCCCTTCTCGGTAGCCTCGGCGGTCGACGCGGCATCCTTACGTGTCTTCTCGAGTTCCTTCTCGAGTTCGGCGACCTTCGCGAGGGCTTCCTTGACCTCGCCCTTCGCCTCCTTGCGCGCCGACTCGGCATCGGAAAGCTTGCCCTCGAGCTTCGTACGCGCGTCGGCGGCCTCGTTCGCCGATTCCAGCCCGGCCTGTTCGAGCCCCGCAACCTGTTCCTCGAGTTGCGTGCGCGCCGCGATGGCCTCCTCGAGCCTCGCCTCAAGGTCAGCACGCGCCTCGTCGGCGCCGGATGCGGCCTCGTCGCGCGCCTTCTCGAGCTCCTCGACGGACGCCCGCAGTGCGTCGCGCTCCTTCTCGAACTCATCGCGCGCCGCGACCGCTTGCGCGAGATCCGCCTCGGCCTTCGCTTTCGCCTCATCGGCCTGCTGCTCGAGCTCCGCACGGACCGCCTCGAGTTCCGACGCGGCATTGGCGTTCGCCTTCTCAAGGGCCGCCTCCGCCGCGGCGAGCTTTTCCTCCAGGGCGGCGACATCCTCGCCGCCGGCCGAGTCCGCCGCCGAGACCTTTTCGGCGAGGCCGTCCCGCTCAGCGCGCAGGGACGCGACTTCCCGCTCCAGCTGCTTCACCCGGTTCGCCGCATCGATCGACTGCCGCGCCGCGGCGCCCGCTTCCTCGGCGCGGCGCTCAGCGGCGGCGACCTCGTCGGTCTTCGCCGTGGGCTTCGGATAGGACCACATCGTGGCCTCACAGTCGCTGACGCCGAGGTCGAACTCTATCGTCACGGGCCCGGCCGCGACCAGCCCCGGCAAGTCCTCCGACACCTCCTCGGCCGGCCGCCCGCCGATGAACACGGTCTCGCCGCACAGCTGCAGCGAGCAGAGAGAGAGGTCGATCCTCGGCGCCGAGGAGCCCGCGGCCGACACGATCCGTTCCCACGCGGGGGGATCGGCAGAGAGCGCCTCGCGCACCAGCGCGCTCCACGCCATGGAGTTCGCGATCGTGCCCGCCTCGGTCTCGGTCGATGCGCCCAACACGCGCACCTCGTACGGCCCGTGCACGCCGCCCGTGCCCGGTCCGACCATGAGGCTCTTGACGACCGTCGTGAGCGCCTCAGTGAGCACGGTGGCAGAGAATAGCACGTCGATGACCGTATTCTGCGCGAGGCCCGACGCGAGGAGGCAGAGCGTGTCGTTGGCGCCGAGCGCCGGGTCGGTCACCGCGCAGGCGTACGTCTGGTCATAGACCGACGAGAGCGCGCTCATGAGACACTCGTTGTTGATCGCGAGGTCCGTCGCGAGAAAGGTGAACATCGGCGTCATGTCGAGGACGTCGTCCGCACACCGACGCGCGATGCCGGCAATAGTGAAGGGCTTGCCGTCGTACGTGCCCGAGGCCGAGGCGCGCACGCACGGGCCGTTGCCCGCCGCGAGCACACTCTCGAAGTCGCCCTTCCCGCCCTCGAGCGCGTCGGCGCACGCCGCCTTGACACCCTTGACGATCTTGTCGCGCGGGAACGGCGCGCCAGCGGGACCGGCGGACGCGACGATCACCTGCCCCTCCGGGACGTCGAGCCCCTTGGCGGCCGCCGAGAGCATCGCCTCGGCCGCGCGCACGCCGTAGCGTCCCATGTAGCAGTTGGCGTTGCCGTTGTTGACGACCACGGCCCGGAGCGTGCCGCTGGCGCCGTTGGTCTCGCTCACCTCGACCGGCGCCGCCTTCATCACGCGCGACGAGAAGACCGCGCCGCCGGCCCCGTGGGCCGACGTCGTGAGGTCGGCCTTCGCGCCCGTCCCGCCCTTGAGCTTCCCGAGGAATTCCCCCCACCCGAGCTTGGCGGCGGTCTCGCACTTGATCACGCCGACGTCAACGGTCCCGCCCTTGACGCCGGACGATGCGGCACCCGTGCGGAACCCGGGCACGTCACAGATCTGTTTCGGCTCGCGGTCGAGTTCGAACGAGTCTGCCATCCTGCCCCCGCCCCCGGTCCCCCGCCACAGGGAGGCCGGTCACGTCACGCCATGCAAAGGATTTTACTACAACGCGAAACGGCCTCGCCACCCGAAAAGTAGCGAGCCCGAAATGAGCGAAACGGCCCTCTCTACCAGAACACCGAGAACCGTGGCGGCGCGACGCCCGTCGCAGCGTAGTAGATGCTCCCGACGATGCTCGTCGACAGGCCAAAGAGCATGTCGCCGGCGACGAGTCCGATCATGACGGGCCTGAGCTTCCGGTAGGCCTTGTCGCCGCCGTACTTCACGACGAGCCACTTGACCAGGAACCCGAGCAGGAACGACGGCGCCAGGCGACTCGCCGGGTACGTGGTCCACAGAAGCAACAGCACCGGATGGATCGGCCAGCCCGGGATGCGCAGCCGTGCCAGCGACAGCACCAGGAAGAGCACGAACGCGATCGCGAACCCCGCCGCGAGCTTGCCGCTGGGGCGAATGTGCAGGAGGCGTCCGAATCCCGAGGTCGCCTCGGCCGCCTCGAGCTGTCCCTGCGTGCGCAGCCTCTGCTTGACGCGCACGCCCGCGTCGAAGGCGAACCGCGGCGCCGACTGCGAACACCAGTTGTACCAGAGGTTCGTCCCGCGATCGTACTTGATGTAGAGCGTCGTCGGTATGGCGACGGCCAAACCGATCACCAGCGCCGCGACGGCCAACAGCGACGTCTTGCCGAGACTCACGCGCTTGTTGCCCACGACGCG
>Ga0272442_10006443_pt1 | contig 15431 bp, 6 predicted proteins | sample SSMForm2O_FD_200262 | JGI IMG/M metagenome (GOLD analysis project Ga0272442, IMG submission 200262) | Marine sediment archaeal communities from Little Sippewissett salt marsh, Falmouth, MA, United States - SSM-Form-2O | ecosystem: Environmental > Aquatic > Marine > Wetlands > Sediment ...
TGGCCCTCCCGCTGCGGACCGAGACGCACGGCGCCGGAGCCGCCCACCCGAAGATGGGCCTCCGCGGCGACTACTACGAGGGGCGGAACCTGGAGCGCTTTCGTGTGACCCGCATCGACCCGGCCGTCAACTTCCGGTGGACCCGCTACCAGAAGCCGCCCGTGCGGATCAACAACTTCTCCGTCCGGTGGACCGGCTCGATCGTCCCCCACCACAGCGAGGACTACCGGTTCCACCTTCGCGCCGGCCGGGGTGGCCGGCTGTGGATTGACGGCACCGAACTGGCGTTCCCGAGCCGGACCCGCGGACACAGCGCCCCGGTCGCCCTCACCGCCGGCAAGCGCCACGACCTCCGCGTCGAGTTCCGCGGCGGCGGAAGCAGCGTCGCCGTTTCCCTCTTCTGGGCCAGCGCCAGCCAGCCCAGCGAGATCGTGCCCGCCGACTGCCTGTCCCCCGCCCGCCCCGTGGCCAAGCAGGTGGCCCAGACCAACCGGGCCGAATTGACCGTCCCCGGCGGCTCGAAACGCGACGTGAAACTCCCCGCCCAGGGCGGCTCGGAGGAGGGCACGATCCTGGTGCGCATCAAGGACGCGATCGAGCCGGGGCTGTATCGGCTCCGGCTCCCGGAGGGCCTCGCCCAATCCCTCGGCCACCTGCTGGACCGGCAGGGGGCCGTGCCGTTCGCCGTGATCGGCGACGTCGAGGAGGGGCGGCTGACGGAGCTGACGCAGACCGAGCTGGACAACGTTGCCGAGTATACCGACCTGTTCTGTGCGGACTCGCCGGAGCAGATGGTCGCCGCGGTAGCGGGCGGCGTGCCGGGGCACGAGCTTTGGAAGTACCTGGCCGTGGCGGCGCTGGCCGCGGTGCTGGGCGAGATCGCCCTGACCCGTTGGATCGCCCGGCAGCGGAAAGTCGGCGCCACCGAGACGGTCCATTTCGACTCGGGCGCCGTGGACCCGATCGCCTACCGGAAGCGGGCCCGAGAGATGCTGCGTGTCGGCGGCCCGGAGTGACGCTGCTCCGGCCCGGCCGGCGGCTGGGCCGGCGAGGAAAGGCCTGACCTGAACGATGGACGTGATCGTCGAACACCACGGCATGCTGCCCCCCTCGATCCCGGCCGCGCTGGTGGCCGGCCTGGCCGCGGCGGCGGCGCTGGCCTGGGTCGCCCTGCACCTCCTCATCCCGCGCCCCCGGTCCCGGCTGGTCCGCTTTTTGCTCTTCCTCGGCCGCGTCGGGGTGGGCTGCACGGCGCTGTGGCTGGCGCTGAACGCGCTGGGCCGGGTGCTGCTGCTGGCGAACCCGTGGTCCGTGTGGATCCCGGCGCTGGCCGGCGCCGCGGCGACGGAGATCTGCATCGGGCTCTATCGGCTGGAGCGCGAGACCCTCTCGCGGCGGGCGGGCGCGGTCCTCATCGGGCTCCGGCTGGCGCTGGTGTTGCTGGTTATCCTGATCATCGTGCAGCCGGTCTTCTCCTGGGAGGAGACGCGGACCGCAGACCGGTACGTGGCGGTGCTGCTCGACGAGTCGGCGTCGATGTACCTGATCGACAAGCAGTTGTCGGTCTCGGAGAAGCTGCGGCTGGTCCAGGTCTTCCTGCCGGAGACCGCCGACCGTCCCTATCGGCTCGAGGAATCGCTCGACCACCTGAGGACGGTGGGCGGGAAGCTCGCCGCCCACGCGGACTGGCTGGCGCTGCTGAAGGATGCCTCCCACGAGACGCTCTCCCGGCAGTTGAGCAAGCGCCGCGACTCGATGGGCAAGCTGCTCGGCGAGGTGGTCGCGGCGGCCGACGCCGAGCAGGACGTCCTCTCCGCCGTGCGGCAGAGCGCCCTCGACTTCAACACCCGGACCCGGGCGGGCATGAAAGGGGTGGCGGAGAAACTGCGGAAGGACGTCCGCGACCCGGTCGCGGTGGCCGGCGAGAGCATCGCCGCCGCGAAGCCCGAGGAACTGGTCCAGAAGTTCAGCTCTCTGATGGAGCGAATGCGTCACGCGCAGAAGGCCCTGAAGAGCATCACCACCGCCCTGCCGGCGCTGGCCGTGGACGTGGACGAGGCGTATTTCGCGTCGCTGACCGAGCCGCAGCGGAACGAAATCAACCAGGCGGTCATCCAGTCCCGCCGGGCCATCGCCCGGGCCGTGCTTCTGACCCGGACCAAGGAGCGGCCCGCCCTGATCGACGTCTTGGGCAAGACGTACTTCGTGCGGTTCTACCGCTTCTCGGGCCGGCCCGCCCAGCAGGACGTCACCCAGTGGCGGGAAGCCCCGGGGCCGGCTGACGAGGCCGCTTCCGATCTCGGCGAATTGTCCCCGGAAACCCGGACCACCGACTTGGCTGGGGCCCTCGAAAAGGTTCTCGTCGATATCCCCGCCGGGAAGCTGGCCGGCGTGCTGGTTCTCAGCGACGGGCGGCACAACGCCCGTAAGATCGTCGCTCCCCCCGCCCGGCGCCTGGGCTCCCAGAGAGCCCCCGTCTGCTCCGTCCTCATCGGCAGCGCCACGCCGCCGCCGGACGCCGTGGTCACCGGGATCGTGGCGCCCAAGGCCGTCTTCGCCGAGGATCGCGTGGTCATCGAGGCCGGCCTGAAGTTCGACGGCCTGCGGGGGAAGGAAGCGGTGGTGAAGCTGACCTGTGACGGGGAGACGCTCGACCAGTACACCATCCGCGTCCCGTCGAACCGCTTCCGCACGATGGTGAACCTGACCGACACGCCCAAGGCGAAGGGGATCCGGGCCTACCACGTGGAGCTGCAGCAGTTCGACGGCGAGGCGTTTTCGGCGAACAACAGCCGCGAGGTCAACATCGCGGTGACCGAGGAGCGGACCAAGCTGCTGATCGTCGAGGGGCGCCCGCGCTGGGAGTTCCGCTACCTGAGGAACCTCTTCGCCGGCCGGGACAAGTCGGTCAAGCTCCAGCATGTCCTCATCAATCCGGACTGGATCACCGACGCGAAGCGCCCCAAGGTCCACGCATCCGTCTCCCGCGCCGTGGAGGAGGTGGAGGCGTCGGACCTCCCCGAGAACGAGGCGGAATGGCTGAAGTTCGACGTGATCGTGCTCGGCGACGTGTCCCCGCAGGTGCTCGGGGAGGAAGAGCTGGCGGTCATCGAGAAATTCGTCGCCGAGCGCGGCGGGACGCTGATCGTCATCGCCGGGCCGCAGTACATGCCCCACGCGTTCGGCGGCTCCCCGTTGCGCGACCTCCTGCCGGTGACCTGCGAGGCGACGACCGAGGTGCTGCTGGGCGAGGACGAGCCCAGCTTTCGGATCGCCCTGTCCAAGGCCGGGCGGAACCACGTGGTGATGCGGCAGAGCGACGTCCTCATCGAGAACCTGCGCGTGTGGGCCTCGCGGCCGGAGATTTACTGGCGCCATCCGATCACCGGCGCGAAGGACGGGGCCAGCGTCCTCGCCTTCGCCATGCCCGAGATCCCGCCGGACATTTTCACGGCCCAGAGCGCGATGAGCGCCCGCAAGGCCGAGGAGCGCGAGCGCGCCCGGCGCCAGTTCGAGCGGGCCCACGCCCTCATCGCCGTCCAGAAGTTCGCCCTGGGCCAGGTGATGATGCTGACCTTCGACCGCACGTGGCGCCTGCGGTACCGGGTCGGCGACACGTATCATCACAAGTTCTGGGGCCAGGTGCTGCGCTGGGCCACCCCCGGCAAGCTCCAGGCGGGCACCGATCTGGTCCGGCTGGGCACGGACCGCATGTTGTACACCGCCGACGAGCCCGTCCGCGTGCAGGCCAAGATCCTGAGCACGGAGGACACCCCCGCGGCCGACGAGGAGGTCGCCGTCAACGTCTACGAGGGGACGCAGTTGATCCTGCGGAAGACACTGGACTACGTCCCCGACTCCGCCGGGGTGTACGAAGCGGGCTTGGGCACGCTCCCCGCCGATCGGCGCTACACGATCGAGCTGGACAGCAAAGCGGCGGCGCGGCTCCTCGCCGAGGACCAGGAGGTGCAGAAGGTCCAGACGGAGATCATGGTGGTGCCCACGCAGACGGCCGAGCTGATCGAGCTGGCGACCGACCGCAGTGTCCTGGAGAACGCGGCGCGGCTGAGCGGCGGGGTGGTGGTCGAGCCGCGCCGGGCCCATACCCTCGCCGACCGGTTTGGGAAGGGGACGGAGGAGATCACCGAACCCAAGCCATATTTGCTTTGGAACTCATGGCCGTTGCTGATTATAATGGTAGTTATCGTCACGACCGAATGGTGTCTCCGGAAGAGAGTGGGGCTCATATGACAAGCGCGGAAGCCATCGCAATGGAAGGGCGCGACAAGCACGTGCCGCAGCCCATTGTGGCCACGTTGCGCCGGGTGATTCGGCGGTTGCGGATGGTGATCCTGTTCCGCGGCTGTCTGGGCGTGGTCGCGGTGGCCATCGCGGCGCTGCTCGGTGTGATGGCGGTGGACGCCACCGTGATGATTTTCTCGAGCACCACGCGCTGGCTGCTGACCACGGGCGCCCTGGCCGTGACCGTGCTGGCGCTGGTGTGGCTGGTGGTCCGCCCGCTGGTCAAGAGCTTCACCCTGGCCGGCATCGCTCGCATGGTCGAGACGCACCACCCGGAGCTGGAGGAGCGGATCAGCTCCGCCATTGAACTGCTCACCACCCGGGACGGCACGGCGCTTCGCGGCTCCCAGGCCCTCATCACGCAGCTGGCCCGGGAAGCCACCGTGCGCGTCAACGTGGTCCGTCCCCAGCGCGAGGTCAGCCTCCGGTCGGCCCGGCCGTACGTGATGGCCGCCGCCGCGGCGGGAGCCGTCCTGGCCGCCCTGTTCCTGGCCTGGCCCCACAAGACGTCGCGCCTGTTCGTACGGGCGATGGCGCCTTACGCCGACGTCGGCAACATCGGCTCCTTCAACATGCGCGTCTGGCCCGGCGATACGGCGGTGCCCCAAGGCGAGCTGCTGACCGTCCGCGTGGAGGTGAACAGCCCGCTGATCGACGGGGCCGAGTTCCGGCGCCTCGGCGCCGACGGCCTCGAGCTGGCCGAGCCGATGGAGCGTATCCCGGGCCGCAACGGTCAACGGCCGGAGTTCGCGATGACCGTTCCGGCGGGCGACTGCAACTTCCGGTACCGCGTGGTCGCCGGCGACGGCATCAGCCGCTACTACGACGTTGCCGTCGTCCCCCGTCCCAGCGTCGAGCGCCTCGGCCTTCGCTACGACTATCCGCCGTACACGAGGCAGGATCCCCGGACGGAGACCGATTCCTTGGGGGACATCGTGGCCCTGGCCGGGACGTCGGTCACCGTCACCGCCACCGCGAACAAGCCGCTCGCCTCCGCGGAGATGACCATCAACCGCGAGCCCGTGTCGGGCGGGCAGATGGTCGTCGAGGACGGCAAGACGGTGTGCACCTGGACCGTGACGCTCGAGCCGGGCACGGAGGGCCGGTGGTCGCTCCGGCTGCAGGACGAGTACAGCTTCGAGAACCACGTGGTGGAGCACGACATCAAGGCCCTGCCCGACCACGCCCCCACCCTGAAGGTGATCGACCCGACCCAGAAGAGCCTGGTCCTCCGGCCGACCGACCGGCTCCCCATCTATTTCGAGGCCTGGGATGACTACGGGATCGCCGCGGTCGACCTGCTGCTCAAGGTAGACTCGAAGAAAGCCCCCTCCAAGCCCGTCCCCCTGGGCGCCGAGCCCGGCGATGTGAGGCAGGGCCGATGGACGGGCAAGGCCGTCCTGGACCTGGGGTCGATGGACCTGACCGGAGTGACCGCGGTGATGTTCCGAGTTCGGGTCAGCGACGCGCTCCCCGCGACGATGAAGGGGCCGCAGTCCAAACAGAGCGAGGTGTTCAAGATCACCCTCCGGCGGGACGCGGACCCGTATCTCAAACAGACCATCGCGGCCAGGGAGAAGGAAATCCGCAAGGCCCTGACCGCCATCCTGACCACGCTCCGGAAAGCCAAGGCGCAGTCGGCGGGTCTGGACAAGTATGTCAGTCGTCCGAAGCCGCTGCCGAGCTACGTGATGAAGCGGGTCGACACGTGCCACAAGCACACCACGCAGGCCGAGGGCGAGATGCGCAACCTTGCCGGCGAGCTGACCGGGACCATGTTCGCCAAGGTGGCCGCCCAGGTGACGGACGTGGCCGACCGGAACGTCGGCCCGGCGCGCAAGGCCGTCGAGCTGGTCAAGCTCACCGACACCCCGGCGGACCGGGCCAAGCACGCCAAGTTCGCGGACGCCGAAATCGGCAAGGCCATCACCGCCGTTCAGAAGATGCTCAAGGACCTGAAGGACCTGGCCGAGCGGGTCCGCGTCGCCAAGAAGCTGGCCGAGCTCGCCGACCGCGAGCGTGAGCTGGCCAGGGCCGCCAAGGCTTTGGAAGCGGAGAAGAAACCGACCACGGAGGAGCAGCGCTGGCAGAAGGAGCAGCGCCGCCTGACCGCCGAGATCGGAAAGCAGGTCAAGGACACCCCCGAAGCCAAGAAAGAAGTGCTCGAAGACCAGAGCAAGAAAGCGAACGAGCTTGGGGACAAGGCTGAGGAGCTTGCCGAGGAACAGAAAGACCTCGAAGAGGTCACCAAAAAGACCGAGGCCGACGAGCCGCCCGATAAGGAGGAACTCCTGAAGGAACTGCTTGAGCGGGTCACCGAAGCTCAGAAGAAAATCACCAAGGAGACCGGCGAGGTCGCCAAGAAGGTGGACAAGGACGTCCCGCGAGCCGACGGACACCACGAGGCCAAGGAGTCCACCAAGAAGACCCTCGAAGAACTGAAGAAGAAAGAGCTGAACGAGGCGGCGAAGAGCGGAGACCAGGCCGCCAAGGACCTCGACGCAACCGCCAAGAGCCTCGATGAAGTGGCCAAGAACCCGGAGCAAGGCGAACAAGGCGAACAGGGCGAACAGGGCGAGCAAGGCGAGCAAGGTGAACAGGGCGAGCAAGGTGAACAGGGCAAGCAACCCGAGCAAGGCGAGCAGGGCAAGCAGCCTGAGCAAGGTGAACAGGGCAAGGAGGGCGAACAAGGCAAGCAACCTGAGCAAGGTGAACAGGGCAAGGAGGGCGAACAAGGCAAGCAACCTGAGCAAGGCGAACAGGGCAAGCAGGGCGAACAAGGCAAGCAACCTGAGCAAGGCGAGCAGGGCAAGCAGAAGCCTGCCGAGCTTGGCGAGGAGGCTGCCGAGCTGGCGCGCCGGCAGAAGAACGTCGCCGAGCAGATCAAGGCTCTGGCCAAGGGCGATCTGGAGAAGGCCCTGGCCCTGATGCAGAAGGACGTCGCCGAGCGCGCCAAGGAACTCGCCGCCGAGGCCAAGGAGGTCGAACAACAGGCCCAGGACATGGAATTGGCCAAAGGGACCCAGGACCAGGCCGAACAGGCGGCCCAGGAGTTGGCCAAGGCCACGGAAAACGCCGACCAAGCCGCCAGGGAGCTCGGCGAACAGACAGAACAGGGCGAACAAGGCGAACAGGGTGAGCAAGGAGAGCAAGGGGAGCAAGGAGAGCAGGGCGAGCAAGGCGAGCAAGGTGAGCAAGGAGAGCAGGGCGAACAAGGCGAACAGGGCGAGCAAGGAGAGCAGGGCGAACAGGGCGAAAAGGGTGAGCAAGGCGAACGCGGCGAACAAGGCGAACGGGGTGAGCAAGGCGAACAGGGTGAGCAGGGCGAACGCGGCGAACAAGGCGAGCAAGGTCAGCAAGGCGAACGGGGTGAGCAAGGCGAGCAGGGCGAGCAAGGTCAGCAAGGCGAGCAAGGCCAGCAAGGCCGCGGCCAAGCCTCGCAGAATCAGCAGCAGGCCGCCCAGGCTATGCAGAAGGCCGCTCGGGCGCTCCAGAATCTCGGCAAGAACCTGGCGCAGCAGGCCAACGCCGCCGCCCAGCAGGCGAACCAGCCCTCCAACACCCCCGCCCCCAACGCGAGAGAGCTGGCCAACGCCTTCAATCAGGCCACGCAGGCCTCCCAGGCTCAAAGCTCGCAGCAGGCCACGCAGTCGGCCCAGGCGGCCGCTCAGTCGCTCCAGAACGCCGCTCAGTCCGCCGCTCAACAGGCCGGCATGCCGTCGCCCTCCGCCGCGCAATCCCAGGCCACGGCCCAGCACCGGGAGGGCCCGAGCATGGAGGGAGCCCGATCGATGAAATTTGTCGATGGCTCCGACGCCGAGGTCGCCCAGAAGCTGCAAGAACTCGGCATCGCGTCCAGTGACTGGATCCGCCTGCCCAGTGAGCTGCGGACCCAGATTCTTCAGGCCGCGGACGACCGGGCCCCCGCAGAATATCGTGCCCTGGTCCAGCGGTACTTCCGCGAGCTGGCCAAACGCGGCAACCGGCACGGCGAGAGCAAGCGATGAGAGGGGGCCGTCCCGTGCTTCGGATCATCGCCGGTCTGGTCATTGCTGCCGCTCCCCTTGCTGCGTCGGCGGACACCGCCTCCCCGCGGCTCGCCAAGTACAAGGCCAAGGTCGACCAATCGGTCGACCGCGCCCTTGCCTGGCTGGCCAAGGTCCAGGCCAAAGACGGCGCCTTCCCCGGCACCCAGGGCCACAGCACCGCCATCGTAGCGCTGTGCGGGATGGCGTTCCTCTCCAAGGGATACACCCCCACCGGCCAACCGTACGGCGAGGCCATCAATCGGTGCATCGATTACATCCTTAACCACCAGCGCCCCAACGGCTGCTTGGACGTTGGCAAGGGGCGGGGCGGGATGTACTCGCACTGCATCGGGACGCTGCTGCTGTCCGAGGTCTCCGGCATGGTCAGCCCGGAGCGCCAGGCGAAGATCGACAAGACCTTGCCCCGGGCGCTGAAGGTGATCCTGGCCGCGCAGAAGATCCGCAAGGGCCGCGGACAGCAGGGCGGATGGCGCTACAAGCCCAACAGCCGCGACAGCGATATCTCCGTCAGCGGCTGGGCGCTGATGGCCCTTCGCTCGGCCCGGCTGAACGGAGCCCCCGTCCCCAAGAAGGCCATCGACGACGCGGTCCAGTTCATCCTCAACTGCCGCAGCCGCTCCGGCGACGGAGGATTCGGCTACCGGCCGCGCGGCGGGTCCGGGATCGCCCGCACCGGCGTCGGCCTGCTCTGTCTGGAGTTGACCGGCCATCACGGCGAAGAGGTGGCCACCAAGGCCGGCGACTACATCCTCAAGAAGATCAAGCGGGGGCGGTTCGTCGGCTCGTACCATTTTCACTATACGCTGTACTACTGCTCCCAGGCCATGTTCCAACTCGGCGGGGAATACTGGGACGAGTTCGCCGAGGCGATGTACAAGAACGTACTCGCCAGCCAGAAGGAGGACGGCCGTTGGGTGGGCCCGGGGAGCGGCGGCTACTCGACCGCAATGACCGTGCTGGCGTTGACCGTCGTCTATCGCCAGTTGCCGATTTACCAGCGTTGACCCGGCCGGCGCCCGTCCGGGCGAACGCGAGCGAACGTGAGCGATGAGAAGATCTCCTGCGATGCTCGGTGTTGCGGCGTGCCTGCTGGCCCTGGCCGCGCCGCTCGTTGCCTTCGCCGACACCGCCTCGCCGAAGCTCACCAAGTACACGAAACAGGTCGACGAGTCCGTGGACCGGGCGCTGGCGTGGCTGGCGAAGTCCCAGACCAAGGAAGGCGGCTTCGCGGACAGCTACGGCCGGACCAACGCCGTCGTGGCGCTCTGCGGCATGGCGTTCCTCTCCAAGGGATACACCCCCGCCAGCCGCCCCTACGGCGAGACCCTCAACCGCTGCATCGATTACATCCTCAACCACCAGCGCGCCAACGGCGCACTGGACACGGGCGCCGGCGGCGGCGGGATGTACTCCCACTGCATCTCCACCCTGCTCCTGTCCGAAGTCTCGGGCATGGTGAACCCGGAACGCCAGGCCCGCATCGACGGCGCCCTGGCCAAGGCCCTCAAGCTGATCCTCGCCGCCCAGCGGCTCAAGAAGTACCGCCTTCACCAGGGCGGATGGCGCTACAAGCCCACCAGCCGCGACAGCGACATCTCCGTCAGCGGCTGGGCGCTGATGGCCCTCCGCTCCGCACGCTGCAACGGAGCCCCCGTCCCCAAGAAGGCCATTGACGACGCCGTCCAGTTCATTCTCAACTGCCGCCACAAGACGACCGGCGGATTCGCCTACACCCCCCGCGGCGGCCCGGGCATCGCCCGCACCGGGGTCGCGCTCCTGGCGCTCGAACTCACCGGGCACCACGGCGAGGAGGTAACCACCCAGGCCGGGAACTACCTCCTCCGGCCGCTCAAGGGCGGCGGGTTCATCCGCGACCGGCATTTCTACTACGCGCTCTATTACTGTTCCCAGGCCATGTTTCAGCTCGGAGGCGAATACTGGGAGCGGTTCGCCGAGGCCATGTACAAGCACATGTTCAAGACGCAGCAAAAGGAAGGCTGGTGGCGTCACGGCAGTGCCAAGGCATATCCCACCGCCATGACCGTCCTGGCCCTGACCGTTGTCTACCGTCAGCTCCCCATCTACCAGCGGTGACCGCGGCGCCGGGCAGCGGGGCCCCGGTCTCTCTTGCCCCACCAGGGGCGCATTGCCCGCCGTGACCAGGAGGATTGGCGATGACCAAGCAGCCCGGAGATGCCCCCCGGCCGCCTGATCCTGCTGACTCCACCTCCGGGCCCCGGCACGGACCGACCCCCGACGCCACGGACGATTGGTTCAAGCCGGAACCCCCCGAGCCCAAGCCTAGACCCAAGCCAAAACCCGAGCCCAGCCCGACGCCTGCACCGGAGCCCCCGCCTCCGCCCGAGCCAACGCCAACACCCGAGCCAAGTCCGGAGCCGGTGCTGACGCCTGAACCCAACGAGACCGCGTCCCTCACCCCGCCGCCGGAGCCGGCGCCCAGCACGGAGCCGGAGCCGGTGCTGACGCCCGAACCCATCGAGACCGCGCCCCTCACCCCGCCGCCGGAGCCGGAGCCCAGCACGGAGCCGGAGCCGGTGCTGACGCCCGAACCCATCGAGCCCGTGCCTCTCACCCCGCCGCCCGTGCCCGAGCCGGCCGGGCCCCCGATCCAACTCGGTCGGCCGGCCGGGTCCACCGCGGCCGCCATCAAGGCTCTGAAGATCGTGCTGCTGATCCTCTTCGGCTGCGGCATCGTGGCCAGCGGCTATGTCCTGGTCGATCATTTCCTGCTCACGGGCGACTCGCCCGGCGCCGTGGTCAAGAGGTACTACCGCGCGGTTGAGGCGAGCCAGGACGTCTCCGGCCTGCTCTCGGCGGAATCGCGGAAGCTCTACGAACAAGTGAGCGGCCCGCACGCGGAGAACTGGGTCACCGCGGTGGCCCGCGCCTACGCCAAGCACAGCACGTGGCAGGTCACGTCCGAGCAGATCGACGGGGACCGCGCCTGGGTCACCGTCGTGTTCGAGACGGACGATCCCGTTAAGGCCCGGATCGCCGCGCTGGAGGCCGAGATCCAGATCAAGAACCAGTACAACCGGCGGACAGGGGACTACGATCTGATCCGCTCGAACAATACATACCTGGAGCTGGAGAAGAGGAAGCTGGCCGTCCCCGTTTACCGGCGGGCGGCGGAAGCCCTGAAGCGGACGGAGCAGCGTGTGTTCTGCGTTCGAGAGGGGGGCCGGTGGAAGGTCGCCCCCACCGAGCAGATGGACGCCGTGCTCGAAAAAGTGGGCGAGGCCGTCGAGGAATTCCTTGACGCGCTGGAAGAGAACGAATGACAGATCGACCCCGAATGCGAAGAGCCTTCATGGCCAGTCTGTTGGTGGCGTGGCTTGTCTCGGTCGGGAATCTCCACGTAGCCAGCGCCAAGGGGAAGCCCGCCCTGCCTAGGCAGCGTCCGGTGACCGTCCATCTGGAGTTGAACGCGGCAAAGGGTCTGACGCGCGATCAGATCTCGTACTCGACGTTTCCCGGCGGGAAGCGATGCGCCTTTACCTACAAAGGGGCGAGGCGGCCCGCCACCATCGCGGCCTTCAACGAGATGGGGTTCCGCACGACGGTCCACCTGTCGCCGGGGTCCCGGGCGGACTCCGTTCGGGCGCTGGAGACCGCCGGCGCCGAGATCGCCGTCGGCGGGTACTGGGGCGCCAAGGGCACCTACTCGTCGATGATCGGCGCCAACACCGTGCAGGAGGCCTACAACGCGATCGCCACGAGCCGGCTGGCCCTGCGCCAGAAGTGCCGCGGGCCGCTGGCATGCAGCGCCGTCGGCGGACACTTCAGCATCCAGTTCTTCCCGTTCAACCGCAACATCGAGAGCGGCGGCGGGTACGGCGCCGCCATCCACGACGCCAACTTCCTCCAGTCGAACGAAAGCGGGCAGGGGACGCCTTACGGAATCTACCTCGGCCGGCACCGGGTCCACCGCGACGTCCGCATCGTCATCCGCCGCCGGTTCAGCAACATCTTCAAGAACCCCAAGAAGGTCCCCAACGAAAAGGTCTACTACCAGATGCTCGCCCACCAGTTCCTCGGCACGCTGAACCAGGTCGAGCCGGGCCAGATCATCGAGTACAGCCTTCGCGACTTCAAGCCGAAGGACATCCGCAGCGTGCGGCGCATCATGGGCAAGTACGGCAAGCACCCCTTGATCTGGCACGCGACCGAGGGGATGGTCGCGTCGTACGAGTACCAGAAGCAGAAGGTCCACGTCCTCGGCGTCAAGCCGTCCGGGGCTGCGGGCGTGGACATCACCCTCGGCCTGGAAGAGGACATCTACCCGCCGTTTCTGCTGGCCCCGCTCTCGCTTCAGCTTCCGAACGATCTCGGCATCAAGAGCGCCCGGGCCGGAGGGACGCCGTGCGGCGTGACCGAAGCCGAGGGCAAGCTGCACGTCCAGGTCCCGCTCCGGGACGTCCTCCGCCACGGCGTCGCCCTGACCCTGGCCCAGCCGGCGCCGGACATGACGATCCCCGGCGAGATGGCCGTGACCCTGACCGTCAAGAACAGGTCTGACCGGGCCCTTGAGGACGCCCGGCTGGTGTGGGTCGGCAGCCCCGGAGTCGGCGGCGGCCCCGGCCTGTCGGTGGTCGGCGGCGGCAAGCCCTTCCGCGTCGGTCCGTGGCAGGAGCGGAAAGTCCAAGCCACGGTGCGGACCGTGTCCGGTGCGTCCTTCGGCCTGACCCCGGTCATCGCCGTCCTCACGGCGAAGGTGGGCGGCGAGGGGCGGCTCCTTGCCGAGGGGTTCGAAGTCGTCGTGGCGCCGCTCCTCAGCGTCGACGTCTGCCCCTACAATCAGGTCCCGCTCCCCAAGGGACGGTTCCAGCACCTCATCGTCACCCTGGACAACGTCACCGGCGAGAGCAAGTTCCTCAGCCACCGAGCCGGGCCGTGCAAGGGCGTGGTCAGCTTCCGGCTCCCCAAGGACATGACGGTGACCCCGGCCCGGCAGCCGTTCGAGCTTCAGGCCAATGACCGAAAGAGGCTGGTGTTCCGGCTGACCAACAACGGATGGGCCGAGAAAGACGTGCGGATTCCCCCCGTCATCCGCCTGGAGGGAAGGAGAGACCCCATCGAAATCCCGTATCCCGGGACGAAGATCATCCGCAACCGGGCGGTCATCGACTACAAGCCGCTCGACGCCCAGGGCCTCCTGGCGTATGCCTCGTGGGACAACCGGAAGTTCTGCGGCTTCGACAAGGCCGTCGGCAAGCGCGGCGTCGGCCACGGCGGCCTGAGCAGCAAGATCGGCGTCAACTGGACGCCCATCGCCGCCGGAGCCAAGGGCTGGTGCATCGGCGCCCGGTCGGCCGTCCTCGCCGATTCCTTCAAGAACGTCGACTCCAAGCGGGGGACGATTCTCTGCTGGATCCGCCGCGACCTCCGCATCCGAAACGAGAACCAGTACAAGGCGAACCCGGCCACCACCTGGAAGATGGGAGCGGCTCACTTCGCCAACAACCGCGGCGAGACCATCTGGGTCGTCCAGACCCCCGGCCAGCATATCCCCCGCTCGCAGTCCGGGCTCACCCTCCGCCGCTACTACGGCTGGGGCGGGAAGCCGGGATACCTCGAAGTGATCTGGCAGGGCATGCTCCGGCAGCTCCGCTATGCCCAGGCGCCCTACGAGAACGAGCGGCTCCTCGAATGGCGCCACGTCGGCGTGCTGTGGGACGTCGAAAACAAGCGCCTGGAGTTGTACATCGACGGCGCGCTTCGCGCCAAGGCCGACCCGGGAACCGAGGACTGGTACGGCGTCCCCTGGGACAACGGCACGCCGTCGCGCGGCGGCAGGGCGAGCGGAATCCAGCCTATCAGCATGGATCACGGAAAGATGACGTGGACGATGCGCGACGAGTTCGCCATCTACAACCGTCCGCTCACCGCCGCGGAGATCAAGGCCCACAGGAACCTGGCGAAGCCGTCCAAGTGAGTCCCGGATGAGAACGAAGCACCGATGCCTGCCCCGACTGGGCAGCGCCGCGGCCGTGTGCGCGGCGCTCGTTGTTTCGTCGTGCGCCCACGCGCCCGACTGGCCGATGTGGCGGTACGACGCCAACCGCAGCGCCAGCTCGCCGCACGCGCTCGCCCCGAGGCTCCACCTCCAGTGGGTCCGTCAGTACACGCCGAGGACGATGTGCTGGGGGGACCGCATCAACCGGGAACGGATGCCCTTCGACCGCGCCTTCCTGCCGGTCGTGATGGGCCGGACGATGTTCGTGGCCTTCAACGACACCGACAAGCTAGTTGCCCTGGACACGCGGACCGGCGAGGAGAGATGGCGGTTCTACGCCGACGGCCCCATCCGTTTCGCCCCGGTCTGCGACCGGGGGCGGGTCTGCTTCGCCAGCGACGACGGATATCTCTACGGCCTCGACGCGGCCACCGGCCGGCTCCTGTGGCGGCGCCGGGGCGGACCGTCGGTCCGGCGCATCCTCGGGAACCGCCGGCTGATCTCGAGCTGGCCGGCGCGGGGCGGGCCGGTCCTCCAGGACGGTGTCATTTACTGGGCCGCCGGCATCTGGCCGTTCATGGGGATCTTCGTTCGCGCCACCGACGTCCGGACCGGCACAGACGTGTGGATCAACGACGGCCTCGGGCCCAAGTACACCTTGCAGCCGCACGCCTCGCCCGGGTTCGGCGGCATCGCCCCGCAGGGCGCCATCGCCTGCCACGGCGACCGGCTCGTCATCCCCTGCGGCCGTTCCGTCCCAGCCTGCCTCGACCGACGGACCGGCAAGCTCCTCTATTATTACCTCGGCGAGAACAGCCGCCGCGGCGGCTCGCAGGTCAGCACCAACGCCGGCGTCTTCATCAACAACAACGTGGTCTATAACCTGGCGACCGGGACGTACCAGACCTACGCCGACACCCACGGCGTGCTGACCGACGGCATCTTCTACGGGCGCGGCGGCGCGATTCGGGCCCTCGACCCCAGGCGGCTCGACAAGATCACCGTCACGCTCACCAACCGTGACCGCACCACGGTGACCTATGTCCGCAAGCGCGTCGAGGGCAAGGAGACCATGGTCCGGAAGGTCGCCGTCGACCGTGTCG
>Ga0272442_10006444_pt1 | contig 15431 bp, 13 predicted proteins | sample SSMForm2O_FD_200262 | JGI IMG/M metagenome (GOLD analysis project Ga0272442, IMG submission 200262) | Marine sediment archaeal communities from Little Sippewissett salt marsh, Falmouth, MA, United States - SSM-Form-2O | ecosystem: Environmental > Aquatic > Marine > Wetlands > Sediment ...
ATGGTGCTTCCGCCGTGATTTGAACACGGGTCATGAGGACCGCAACCTCACATTCTATCCAAGCTAAACTACGGAAGCATTTAACATAACTTTAAATAGTTATAGAATTTATATGTAAGGTATGCAACTGAGATGTAGCTCATGTAATGCAAGTTTAGTAGGGCAAGAAGAATTTGTTAAATTTAAATGTCCTCAGTGTGGAGAAGAGGAAATTATAAGATGTGCTCAGTGCAAGAAACTATCAGTAAAATACAAATGTGGAAAATGTGGATTTGAAGGACCATGAAAAAACTATCAGAAATAATTAGAAATTTTGGAAAAAATAAATTATCTAAATTATTTTCTTCAATTAAAGGAAGGTGTTAATATGGGTGATGTAGCAATTGCATTGAAAGTTATGCCAAGCTCACCAGAAGCTGATTTAGAAAGTATAAAAACAAAAGTTAGTGAACTTGTCAAAGTGCAAGATGCTAAATTAGAGCCTCTGGCTTTTGGTTTGAAATGTTTAAAACTTTTAGTTGTAAGGCCTGATAGTGAAGGCGGAACAGAAGATCTTGAAGCTAAAATAAAAGAAATTGAAGGAGTAGGCGACGTAGAAGTAGAAAACGTCACATTGCTTTGATGCTCACAAATTAAAAGGAGGAGAATGAAATGGTGGATTTTGAGACAATAGAAACAAAAGAAATAAAATTTGGAACTAACAAGTTCTTAGAAGTTGCAAGAAAAAATGCAAAAACAGAAAACGGTGACAATGAATTCGTTTCGATTTCAAAGGGATTCGTAACACCAACAGGACAGAAGAGATTTAAAAACGCTTTGGGTTTCCCAGCAGACAAAGAAATCTTAACTGGATTAATCGAAGCTCTTCAGAGCCTAGATATTTCAGAAGCTGCTGCTCCAGCAGCTGAGGAAGCACCTGCTGAAGAAGCACCAGTACAAGAGGAAGCACCTGCTGAAGAAGAACAGTAAGGAATCCATGCAGAATAGATCTTGACTCCCTTTTTATTTTTATTTATGATATATAAGAACTTTTTAAAGATTAAATAACTATTTCTGAGTATGGGAGTAAAATTAGGACAGCTTACAAAAGGTTCGGTTTTAGAAATAAAAGAACTTAAAGGAAAAAGGATAGCTGTAGATGCATTTTTATGGATACATCAATTTCTTTCAATAATCAGACAAGCAGACGGTACTCCTTTACAAGATTCTGAAGGAAGGGTTACTTCTCATTTATCAGGAATATTTTACAGATCTGCAAAGCTTTTGGAACATGGTGTAAAACCAATTTGGGTTTTTGACGGAAAGAAACCTGATTTCAAATATGTCACTGCAGAAAGAAGGGCTAAAAAAGAAGAAGCAAAGGAGAAGTGGGAAGAAGCTAAGAAGAAAGGTGATTTGAAAGAAGCTAAGAAATATGCACAAGCGACTGTTTCTTTGAATACAGAAATGCTTGAACAGGCTAAAGAATTAATACAGCACATGGGAATGCCGGTTGTCATTGCTCCGTCAGAAGGCGAGGCTCAATGCGCTTATATGTGCAAAGAAAAAATGGTTTATGGTGTTGCTTCCCAGGATATTGATTCTCTCTTGTTTGGAGCTCCTAAACTTTTAAGAAACCTTTCAGTAACAGGAAAAAGAAAACTTCCAGGAAGAAATGTTTACATTGATATAAAGCCAGAAATAATAGAACTTAAAAATATTTTGTCTGCACTTGAATTGACAAGAGAAAAGTTAATTTTAATGGGACTTCTTGTAGGAACAGACTTTAACTCTGGTATACATGGAATCGGCCCTAAGAAGTCATTGAAAATGGTCAAAGAAAAATCTAAAGAAGAAATATTTGAAAATGTCGGTGATGATGCTGAAAAAATATATAATTTCTTTTTGAATCCTCCTGTCAAAAATGTTAAAATTAATTTTCCTGAAATGAAATCTGAAAAAATAAAAAATATGCTTGTTGATGATTTTGAATTTTCATCTGACAGAATTGAAAAGGTTTTAAATAACTTAAAGAAATCTGGCCACGGACAGAAAGGTTTGGGCAGCTGGTTAAAATGATAATAGAAGATTCTCCAGAATTTAGCAGACTTGTTACATTTTTACCTAATAACTTACATCCAATACATAACTGGTACCAATACAAAGAAGGATATTCTAAAGATTTTGTAGAATATTTTATAAAAGAATTCAAGATAAGCAAAGATAATACTGTATTTGATCCTTTCTGCGGATCTGGAACAACACCGCTCACATGCAGGGAACATGGGATAAAATCTATTGGTGTTGAAATATCTCCTATACTTGAATTTGTTTCAAAAGTAAAAACTAAAAATTATAATCTTGAAGTTATGGAGTCTGAAGTCAGAAAAGCCCTTAAATGGAAATTTGAAAAGCCAGCACAGATTCCAGATAATAAATGGCTGAAGAAAATATTTTCTAAATATGCTTTAGAAGATATTATTTTTTACAAAAATAAAATAAATCAAATTAATGATGAATATGTTAAAAACTTTATGCTTCTTGGACTTATGGATGCTTCTGTAAAAAATTCATTCACATACAAAGACGGGGCATTTGTAAGAATTGTAAAAAAGAATCCTGTTCCTGTTAAAAAATTATTCCAGCAAAAAATAAGAAAAATGTTAAGAGATTTGAGAAAGGTTAAGTTGTCTGACGCTGATTGTAAAATAATTTTAGGCGACGCCCGTAAAATAAAACTTGACGACAATTCAGCTGATTTTGTTATAACTTCACCCCCATATCTCAATAAAATAGAATACACCAAAATATACAAAACTGAATATTCTCTGTTTTTTGATTCGCCTGAAACCAGGCTAAAATCTTATATTGGTGAAGAAGATTACTTTTCTGACATGACGAAAGCACTGAAAGAGATGTATAGAATAACAAATAAAAAATTGGCTATTGTTATTGGCGGGGGATGCTTCAAAGACAGAGCTGTTCTTGTTGATGAAGAACTGGCTAAAATAGCTGAAGATATTGGATTTAATATAGAGAAGATAATGGTCGCTAGAAATTCCTGGTGCACAAAACACAGAACAGTCAAGATTGGAAAAATCAGAGAAAGTATTATTATTCTTAACAAATAGAGAACCGCAAACCTATTTAATAAGAAAAACATATTGTTTTTATGCCTGAAAGTCTGGATTCACTTATTAGAAGAATCAAATCCCTTGAAATACAGGGGGCAAAGCAGATTGCTGTCCATAGCCTAAAATTTCTAAGAATATATACTAAAAAAAGAGGCTTTGGTAAGGATTTTAAAACAGCTATAAAAAAACTAGAGAAGTCTAGGCCAACTGCTGTTGTATTGCATAATTGTTTAGAGATTCTCAAGAAAAATCCATCACAGCAGACTATAACTAAATTATTGTCTCAGCTAAATGAAGCTACTAAGGAAATAGGAAAGCGAGGTCATGTAGTGATAAAAAACAACTATAAAATTATGACTCACTGCCATTCTGGAGAAGCACTTTCAGTAATAAAACAAGCATGGAAAGAAGGAAAAAAAATAACAGTTTATGCTACTGAGACCAGACCAAAATATCAGGGAATAATAACAGCAAAGGAACTCTCTAAACTAGGAATTCCAACAATTTTAATAACAGACAGTGCAGCTGGGTATTATATGGATAAAGTTGATGCACTTATAGTTGGAACAGATGCGATAAGAAAAGAAGGTGTTGTAAATAAAATTGGAACTTATATGATGGCTCTTACAGCATATCAGCATAAAAAGCCAATTTACTTTGTAGGCAATACTTTAAAATTAGATAAAAGAAAAAAGATTATAATAGAAATGAGGTCGGAAGATGAAGTTTACAGAAAAATAAAAGGTGTTGAAATAGAAAATCCGGCATTTGACATTACTCCGTGGAAATATGTTACACGGATAATAACAGAAAAGGGTGTTATGACAAAAGCAAATTTGTTGAGGTTGATGAAATGAAAGCTTATACTGGTTATTATGATAGATCATACAAACCAAAGAAGACTGATCTGATATGTCAGTTTTATGTTGAACCTGGATGCGGCTTATCTATGAAAAAAGCTGCTGAAAGAGTTGCAGCTGAATCTTCTGTTGGCACATGGACAGATCTGACAACAGATAAAAAAAGAATTGCAAAATTAAAAGCGCAAGTTTTTGAAATAAAAGGAAACTGGGTAAAGATTGCATATCCTATTGATTTATTTGAAGAAGGAAATATGCCTCAGATCCTGAGTTCAATAGCTGGAAATATTTTTGGGATGAAAGATGTTAGAAATTTAAGGCTTTATGATATTCATTGGCCTGAAAAGCTTATGAAATCATTCAGAGGTCCGCTGTATGGAATACCTGGTGTAAGAGCCATACTTAACACACCTGAAAGGCCTTTGTGCGGAACAATAGTAAAACCTAAGCTGGGACTTAATGAAAAAGAACATTCAAAAGTAGCTTATGATGCATGGTCTGGCGGAATTGACATTGTGAAAGACGATGAAAATCTTTCCAGCCAGTCTTTTAATAATTTTAACAAAAGAATAACACAGACACTTAAAATGCGGGATAAAGCTGAAAAAGAAACTGGTGAGGAAAAAGTTTACATGCCTAACATCACTGCTGATGTAGAAACTATGATCAAAAGAGCTGAGCATGTCAGAGATGAAGGCGGAGAATATGTAATGGTTGACATACTCACTGTCGGCTGGTCTGGACTGCAAAGAATAAGAGAAGTTACTCAGGATTTAAAATTAGCAATACATGCACACAGAGCAATGCACGGAGCATTGACAAGAAACAGAAAGCATGGAATATCTATGATAGCTATAGCTGATATAGCAAGGATAATAGGAGTTGACCAAATTCATATTGGAACTGGTGTGGGTAAGATGTCTGAAAAGAAAGAAGAAGTTAAAAACACAGCAGACGAAATCAGCAAAGGATTTCTAATGGAAAAAGATCATATAATGTCTGAGCAGTGGAGATATGTAAAACCTGTATTTCCTGTATGTTCTGGCGGTCTTTATCCTGGAGTTGTTGACAAACTTGTAAAATTATTAGGAAATGATATAATTATTCAAGCTGGCGGTGGTATTCACGGCCATCCAAAAGGAACAAAAGCTGGAGCCAAAGCAATGAGACAGGCAATAGAAGCTGTAATGGCTCAGTGTTCATTGAAAGAATGGGCTGAAAATCATAAAGAACTGAAAGAAGCTCTCAGGAAATGGAGATAAATACTTTAGCATACAAGTGATATCATGACAAAAGATTTTAAACTGACAAAAAAGGACATAGCAGGAATAGCAATCTTAGTTGTGTTTGTAGCTTTCTTTACTATTCTCCTTAACAGTGACACTGGAGAATGTCAGATAGCAAGGCCTGGTTACAAGTGCGCTTCTGCAAAAGATGTGATGATTGAACACTGCAGTTATTGGGGAGAATTTGAATGTAATACAGATGCTGATGTTTCTTTACCACAAGTTGAATGGTATATTCAGAATCTTTGTAACATTGCTTCTGAAGACTATCAATTAGACTGTTCAAACCTTAAGCTTGCATGCAACCAGATTACTGGAATGACAACTTGTCCTATTGGTGTATAAATGAAGCTAAGAGCTATGACACTTGATTTTGAAGCTGGCGGAAAGTCAATTGTATTCATGAACAGAGAAGATGTTCAGGATTTAGGTGTTCACAGCTTAGACAGAGTCAAATTATCTGGAAAAGGGAAAGAACTTATTTCTATTATTGATATAACTGACAAGCTTTGTAAAAAAGGCGAGATTGTTGCTAATTCTGAAGTTGCGAATTTCTTCAAATTAAAATTAGGCGATTCATTAGAAGTAAAACCTACTGGAAAACCACAGTCAGTTGCATATATAAGACAAAAAATCAGAAATCATATTTTAAACAAAAATCAGATGCGAAAAATAATTGAAGATGTTGTCTGTAATAATCTTTCTGATATTGAAATGAGCGCTTTTGTAACTGCATTGGATGTAAACGGGTTATCAATTGACGAAGCGAAACATCTCTCAGAAGCTATGATTGAAACTGGTAAAAGGATCAGAATCAGCACAAGAAAGAAAATAGTTGATAAGCATTCTATTGGCGGCATACCGGGAGATAAAACCAGCATGATGGCTGTTCCAATAATAGCTGCATCAGGTTTAGTAATACCTAAAACTTCATCAAGATCAATAACATCTCCTGCAGGCACAGCTGACAGAATGGAAATGTTATGTCCAGTAGAACATAGTGTTAATGAAATTGTAAAAATTGTAAAGAAAACTAACGGCTGTTTAGTTTGGGGCGGCGCACTAGATCTTGCACCAGCAGATGATGCATTCATTAAAGTTGAACATCCTTTAGGAATTGATCCATTATTATTACCTTCAATAATGTCAAAGAAAAAATCAGTTGGTTCTAGGTATGTTGTTATTGACATACCTACAGGAAGAGGAGCTAAAATAAAAACAATAGGCTCTGCACATAATCTTGCGCAGAATTTTATTGAACTTGGAAACAGAATGAACATGAAAATAAACTGCGCTGTTACTTTTGGTGAACAGCCTTTAGGTCATAGCATGGGACCTGCATTGGAAGCTAGAGAAGCTCTTCAAACAATAATGGCAAGAGGCAAAGGACCGGTTGATATAGTGGAAAAGGTAACACATGTTGCCGGAGTTTTGTTTGAATTAACAGGAATGAAAAACGGAAAAGAAAAAGCTTTTCAGATTTTAAAATCAGGAAAAGCTGAAAGAAAAATGAGACAGATAATTTCTGAACAAGGCGGCAACCCAAAAATAAAACCTGATGACATACCTCTTGGTAAATACAAAATTGATGTTAAGCCCAAATATGAAGTCGGCAGAGTATTGTGGATAAGAAATGCTGAAATAGCAGCTATTGCAAAAACTGCAGGAGCACCAAAAGATCATGGTGCTGGAATCTATCTTCATAAAAAAGTCGGAGACAAAGTCAAGAAGACTGACACTATCTATACTATTTACTCAAACAGCAAACACAAACTAAAAGAAGCTGAAGAACTTGCAGAAGATTATAAACCAATATTCATTGGCAAGAGACTCTCTGATAAAATGCTTCTTGATAGAATACCTTCAAACGGAGAGCATAGAAGAATATTTATGCTGGAGAGATAAAATGAAAAAAATATTATTTGTTATGCTTGATGGAGTAGGTGATCCTGAAATCAAATACTCTGCATTAAAGAGAGCTAAGAAACCAAATCTGGATATGTTTACAAGATTAGGAAGAGGTGGACTTATTGGAAATTATTTAGATGAGCATCCTGATTCTGGAATTTCACAGTTTGTAATTTTAGGGTATGATATCAGAGATTATCCTGGGCGTGGATTATTTGATGCATTCAGAGTAATAGAACCTAGAGAAGATGAAATCTATCTGAGAGCTAATTTTTCAACTGTAGAACATATCACACCAAAACATTCAGAACATAAAGGCCATGTTCCTGAAAAATTTAAAGTAACAGACAGGAGAGCTGGAAGAGAAACACTCGGACTTGAAAATCTTGCAAAGAAAATTTCAAAATTTAATATTGAAGGTGTAAAAATATCTGTCTATAAATCTGTGGGACACAGACTTATGGTTTCACTGAAAGGAAAAAATTTGTCTACATTAGTTACAGATTCTGATCCTGGAAAAGCAGAAGAGTTTGTAAATATTGTAAAGCCAAAAGACAAATCAACTTCAGCTATACACACTGCAAAAGTTTTAAACAAGTTCATGCTGGAAGTTCATAAAATTTTAAGAGACGAAAAAATAAACAAAAGAAGAAAGTATCCTGCTAATTTTATTCTTTTAAGGGGACCTGGAAAATGGAGATATCTAAAACCTTTCAAAGAAAAACACGGACTAAAAGGATGCATTATTGCGGGTTCTCCAGTTACAAAAGGAATTGGAAAAGTTATTGGGATGACTGTTCCTGATATAAAAGGTGCGACAGCAAACTCAAAGACAAATCTTAAGAATAAAGTTGATGCTGCGTTAAAAGCTTTGAAAACACATGATTTTGTTTTGCTTCATATACTTGGAACAGATGTTTTATCTCATGATAAAAATTTCAGTGGTAAAGTAGGTTTTATTGAACGTGTTGACAAGGAAGTCTTTAAAGTATTGGATAATAAACTGGATTTTTCAGATATTGTTCTTGCTGTCACTGGCGATCACTGCACTTCTGTCAGAACAGGCATGCACATGGCTGGAAAGTTTCCTTTTTGCATATATACCAAACACTCACATTTTCACGAATCTAAGAAATTTGATGAAGAATCATGCAAAATAGGACCGCTTATACCTATAGAAGAATTTATGGAAGAAGTAATAAGCTTCCTTTAAATATTTTTACAGCTAATTAAAAAGTGGTGGTTTTATGGATACAATTAAAATGTTTTCAGCTCTTGTTGTTTTAATCATATTAATATTGGGAGCAAATTATTTGTTTGATTCTGGATCAATAACTGGAGGTTGTGCTTTACATCACAACACTTCAAAAAAAGGATATGAATTCCTATTTAAATATATAGTAGATTGGGATAGTAACTCAAGCAAACCAGACTCGACATTTAATGCATATAGATGTAATTCTGGAACATGGAAAGTAGCAGACATTACATTAAATGCATGGAGAGAAAAAATGTGCGGTGAATTTCAGGGAATGATGATAAGTGTTGAAGTAAATGACCTTGCAAAATTCCCATCATTATATGATTCAAAAGCCGACATAAGAGTAGTTACAGCCTCTGCAAACAATACAAGCAATGCAACATATCCAAGAGATGTTGTAGGACCTGGATGGGTAACTCCAGGATCAGTTGACTTTGAAGTTGACAGCTTTGCAGACTTTGACGCTTCGTCAGCAACATTTGAAGATATAATGAAAGAAGGATATGTCAGCTATGAAAACTGTTGGAATGGTATAGATGATGACGAAGATAAATTAGTTGACTGTTATGACTGGGATTGTCAATTCTTCCCTAACTGTACTAGTTCAGGAGTAAATGCTGCAGGATATGCAGATACAACAACACCTAAGATAATTGGAACTAAAATAGAAGAGTATTGGGATGCGGCACTTGTAATGTATGACACTAACAAACCGACAAACGGAACATTACTATGGTACGACAACAGTTCAACATGCTCTGGAAATGCAACAGAAATATATGACAGAGGTTTATTAAGCAACAATATGAGAAACTTCTCATTGTGGCACGTAGGTGAAATATACCATGGGAATAACTCATTAAATAGTTCATTGAGTAACTCAACAACATACTACTATAAACTAAAAGTATGTGACTCTGGTGGAAAATGTGCTCAAAGTAAGTGTATGCCACTGAAAACACCTTCAACAAAATGTGCTTACTGTAATTTCGTAACAAAGATTAAAGCACCAAGTGGTTGGAGTGTATATTATGACTTGGATGCGGATGGAACATTTGAACACTGGCAATTCCATGAGTGCGGACCAAAAGCTGGTTTGAAAACTAACTACAGCTCTGGAAGAAGAGCAAACATAAAAATGAACAACACAGAAGGAGCTGCAATGTGGTTCTACAATGTCAGCTTAACAAAATCTGGATTGTCAACAGGAACAAGAGACATTAGTGTTGGTCAAACTTTGATATACAATGACAGTGCAACAAATTCAGGCGGCGACACAATCGGTTACGTAGGAATGTTATCGGAAACAAGAGATAAAATAATTAACAACCTGCACCCTGAAGTTTGTAGAATATCAATACCAAAGGGAGACACAGACTGTGATGTATTGTACCACTGTGACGACTCAGGAGACAATTGTGTTGATAGAACATTAGAAGCAACCAACTTGGGAGCATCTGGATCATTCTGTGTTTGGGAACTACCATATTGTGAGTTCTCAGTATGGGCAAGTGATGAACCAGCTAGCTCAACTAGCAGTACATCTTCCTCTTCTGGAGGCGGAGGTGGCGGCGGAGGCGGAGCCTCTGCAACCAATATGTACACTGTCTGGACTGAAGAAGATCTAGCAGAAGGTTACACAAAAGACCTAGGAGACGGAGATAAATTCAGAGTAAATTTATCTTCAGTATGGTATTATGTAACTGTTGACGCATTGACAAACACTTCAGTAACATTTAATGTTACTGGAAACAACCCAACAACATTTAGCATTGGAGATTCAAAGAACTTTGATGTTGACGGAGATGGTAACTATGACATTACTGTCACTGTAAACAGCATCAACACAACTACAAGCGAAGCTAATGTAAAAGTTCAGACATATACAGGTGTAGCTGAGTCAGATGACACAACAGAAACTGGAGACACAGAAGAAGGTGTCACAGAAGATCTTGGAGACACTGGTGAAGGAACAGCAGAAGGATTTAATTACACTTGGCTGATAGCAGCAATAGTAGTAATAGCAATTATTGCATATTTTGTCATGGGTTCATCAAAGAAAAAGAAATAAACCCCTCTTTCTTTTATTTTTCTTAATTTTAATTTTTAATAGTTAACTTTATAAAGCTATTTTGCAATAATATGGTTACCATAATGCGGGATAATGGGAAAGTGATAATGTGAAAAACTACAATTAATTCACAGGAACCTTTAGCTGAGAAGCTTTTCTAAAGATATTTAAAGATTAGATATCTATTTATCTCGCAGTTAAATATCATGCTCACTCATGTGAGACGCTCTTACCGTAGGAGCGCAAATTCACCGGATGAATGGAAGAAAACGCGGCTGAGTAAATACTATGACATGCCCACGGGGTAAACGACGGTGAAACAAAATCCGCGATGAATAAAATCGGAAAACTGTCTGATGAGCGGAAAAACGTATATAATATAGTGCACATCACAATGATGCCTTTGTGGTGGAAGGGTAGAGGAAGCTATGAAAATATTTTTGAACACCTTTTGAAGATTTATTCTGATGATAAGTTCAATGACGGTCATTTGAGCTTCTGTAGAATCATTTTTGATTTGATGATACCAGTAGAAGCAGAGTAAAGGGTCTATAGCAAGTTAAGCAAATAAATGTTATTACGCCGTCTGGTGGATGGCTCGGCTTTTGAGACCTATGAAGGTCGTAGCAAGCTGCGATAAGCTTGGGCTAGGCGCACGCAGCCTTTGAACCCAAGATTGCCGAATGTGACCTCATGCTATTTTCGAATAGCGTTCCGAAAGGATCGGGAACCCGCTGAATTGAAGCATCTTAGTAAGCGGAGGAAGAGAAAGCAATAGCGATTCCGTTAGTAAAGGCGATCGAAAGCGGAATAGAGCAAACCGAATCGCCCTGGAAACAGGGTGGATATGTGGAACTGTGTATGGCTTAGTTAGTTGACTTGAAGTTGTTTGGAACAACATACCAAAGAAGGTGATAGTCCTGTAAAGGAAAACTGAAAAGCCAATTGCAGAATCGAGTACTGTTGCCTGGATACGCAGCAGGAACATGGGAGACATCAACTCCTAACTCTAAATATCTCAAAAGACCGATAGTGAACAAGTAAGGTGACTGAAAGCTGAAAAGTATTCTTAACCGAAGATGAAAAAATCCTGAAACCAGCCGGCTATAGTCTTCCTTGGCACGGAAGGTGCTCTTACGAAGGTAACGAGTAAGAGCTTACAGTGTCTTGGAGTCCGTTTCGAAACACGAGGCAGGGAGTTTGTTTTTGTGGCGAGGATAATCTGTTACGCAGAGCATCCATAGCGAAAGCAATAAGCGCGTAGCTTCGGCATGGCGCATCGTCTGAAAGGGCGTGCAGTCACAAGGACAATACCCGAAACCGCTTGATCTATTCCTGGGCAAGATGAAGCGGGACGAAAGTCCCGTGGAGGTCTGTTACCTGTGCTATCACTAAGTGCTTGGGTGACCTGGGAATAGGGGTGAAAAGCCAATCGAAAGCGGTAATAGCTGGTTCCTTCTGAAATGTGTCTCAGCACAGCTTCGCTCGAGGTCGATAGTGGTGTAAAGCACTGATTGGGGAGTTAAGGAAAGAAATTTCCGGCTAACCTGTCAAACTAATAAGCTGCTATCACTGCAGACAGCGGAAGTGAGGGTGTCGACGTAAGGCCGATATCCGAAAGGGGAACAACCCAGCGCGAGGTTAAGGTCCCTAAGTCTCAGCTAATACACGAAGATGGTGTTGGTCCAAAAACAGCAGGACGATTGGCTCAGAAGCAGCCACTCGATAATCAACGCGTAATAGCGGACCTGTCTAGGGCCAATGCGTCGAAGATGGACGGGAGTAAGCTGAGCACCGATACCCCGCATGTTGAAAAACATAGCGTAAGAAGGCGTGCTGTGTGGACAGAAGCATGGGCGTAAGTTCGTGTGGACCGCGCAGCAATGAGAATCCTGCCATAAGTAATAGCATAGTCGGGTGAGAATCCCGACCGCCTGAAGAGCAAGAATTTCTCGGCAATGGCTATCAGCCGAGAGTTAGTCGATCCTAACCATACCCTTAACTGACGTATGGGAAAGGGAATCAGGTTAATATTCCTGAACTATACACATACGTGTGGCGACACAAGTCTTTTTGCAGACGCTTTAAGGTATGCTGACGTAAGCTAAGCATTTAATTCTCTGGAGATTTGTCACGAAGAGAAGGAGACGAAGGTGCTAATGGCTTTTGTGTATACGAGAGTTCAGCAAATCCGTAGAGTCCATGAAAATGCAGAAGAAAGGATTGTGTATATTCGTATTCAGAACCGACACTGGTGACTCTTGCTGAAAAGGCAAAGGTGTTTTGAGGTACTCCACTTTAGGGAACTCAGCAATCTAGCCCTGTATCTTTGGTAGAAGGGGTGCCTGCGTAGAAGTACGCAGGTCTTAGTAACAAGGAGGAAGCGACTGTTTAACAAAAACGTAGCTGGCTGCTAGGGAGAAATCCTAAGTATAGCCAGTGAGGCCTGCCCAGTGCGAGTGTGTTAAAACTGGTTTCAACCGGTCCAAGCCCTCGTAAACGGCGGCGGTAACTCTGACCGTCTTAAGGTAGCGTAATCCCTTGTCGTTTAATTGACGACCCGCATGAATGGCTTAACGACTTCCTCGCTGTCCCAAGGTGGATCTCAGTGAACTTGCTATTATGGTGAATAGGCCATAGACTTCCAGAGGGAAGAGAAGACCCCGTGGAGCTCTGCGGCAGCCTGTCGTTGTTGTACGGTCTTTGTTACATAGCGTAAGTAGGAGCTGTCATGCTAACACTCGTGGGTGTTAGCTAGGCGACCATGTAACACTACTTATCAAAGGTTGTACGACTTTACCTCGACTCGGGGGACACCGATTGGTGGGCCGCTCGGCTGGGACGGTACACCCCAGACAAGAGAGCTGGGGTGCCCAAAGGTTCTCTCATTCCGGTCAGAAATCGGAAGTAGAGTGTAAGCGCAAAAGAGAGCTTGATTGGATTCCGAAACGCAAGAAATCCAAACGCGAAAGCGTGGGCTAACGATACGCCGAGCAGTCCTTGATGGATTTCGGTGACTTCAGAAAGTTTTGAGGTTCACAACCATCATCGATAGGACGTACGCAGAGTAATCATTTTGTTAAAGGTAGTGCTATTTTTCAAAATATTCTGCGTACGTCATGAATTTTGTGTATCTTGGGGCCTGATTAAGCTACCCCGGGGATAACAGAGTCGTGGCGGGCGAGAGCTCCTATCGACCCCGCGCGTTGCTACCTCGCTGTCGGCTTCCCCTCTCCTGGTCGCGCAGCAGCGGCCAAGGGTACAGGTGTTCACTGGTTAAAAGGGGACATTAGCTGGGTTCAGTACGTCGTGATTTGATAGTGGGAAGTGATTGAAAGAATGAAGAAGGGTTGATAACCTTGTTATCAAGAAGTCACCACTGACTTTCAATTACAATAACGGGTCTTTTCGTATTCCAGATGATCTAACTAGCTTTAGCATTAGCGCTAGCGATGACGTTAGAATACCAAATACGATATATTTAATATTTTTGTGACAATGATTGAACCGTCCCAAAGCATTCGTGCATACGGAGTAGCTTATGAGTCACAACAAAAAATTAATCCCTTTGAAAGACCTTAGATCTTCCTACGTCGAACGACAAAGACAGTACGGTTTATATCTTCTGGAAGTGTTTATTTGCCTGACCCGAAGAATGGGTGAGTACGAAAGGAACGCCCATTCGTGGCCTCTGGTTAGTCGGTTATTTTACGGTAAAGCCGAGCAGCTACGCCATAGCTGATAAGGGCTGAAGGCATCTAAGCCCGAAACGGCCGGGAAAAAGAGGCAATGGCTGGAGGCTAGACTACCTCCTTAATAGGACAGGGATGTAAGCACGAAGCTTCGGCGACGTGTTCAGTCTGCTGTTACTAATTGCCATTAATTTTTTGCTTCGGTTATAGACCCCCTTAAATGCTTCTACTGGAAACGTATTTCAGAGTGCCTTGATGAGACTGTATTAACAGACTGTGATTCTTGGTTCGCAAATACGGCACAAAATTTTTCTTCATTGTTTTAAGAACTTAGCGTCAGCTATAGTTTTTTAAATAATAAAAATAAGAATCTGCTATGCTTAAGAAACTGATGTTTGTTTTATTTCTGCTTTTACTAGTCGCAGTCATGTTTCAGTTTCCAATACCTGAAGTAAATGAAGGTATTTTCAAGGCTGGTTTTTGTCTTTTCTAATATATGTTTTACTTATGAGTGGTAAAGTATAAAAGCTTTAGAAATCTACTTTATCATATGGGTCTAGCTCTCACCAGAAATCATATAAAAGACATGCAAGAACTGAAAGATAGAACAGATAAATGCCTCGCAGAAGAGGAACTTCTAGATTATGAAAGAACGGAACTTAAAATGCAGTCAGAATGCCTTGGAGATTTAATAGAATGCTGCAGCTGCTGTGATTATAAGAACTGCAGAGAAGCTCATGGTATTTACAGAGAGATTATTGAAAATTATAAAGAAAAGATTGAAACACCTGGTTATTTTGACTCAAAAGCTTTTGCATGCCTTATTGGCAAGACTGTAGAAGGTTATGATAGAACTGAAAAAGTATAGCATTTAAATACCTCTTTTTTCTAAATAGTTACTAGGTGCGCTAGGTGACAGCTGCCGGTGTCTAAACCTGATTAAACCACAGGTCACAGACGCTGAGGTAAAGCTCCGTCCACCCATGCGATCATTAGATCGGTGTTATCCTGCAAAGGATCAGTCTGAGAAGGCTGAGCGTTGAGTAGGAGCTGTTAGGACACCTTAAGTTCCGAACAGATGTTCCTTACCAGCATGCTAACAAGGTGCAAGACCAAGTAGGCTCTGATGAATAAAGAGGAGCGGGTAGGTTGCTTAGACAAATGCTGTCAGGCGGTTCAGATGATCCTGGTTTTCAGGTGATCTGCTTACAGAAGACGGGCTATACCTAGCACACCACTA